>Ga0209782_1000408_pt1 | contig 18272 bp, 13 predicted proteins | sample WorMetmaBAHAMAS1_FD_187390 | JGI IMG/M metagenome (GOLD analysis project Ga0209782, IMG submission 187390) | Marine gutless worms symbiont microbial communities from Max Planck institute for Marine Microbiology, Germany - Inanidrilus... | ecosystem: Host-associated > Annelida > Digestive system...
CATATAGACAACGAATCGATTAAGTGGAGTTTGAGCATTATCGTTCAAATATGTGCTAATAACCGACATTTCTTGGTCTGCCTAACAATTTGCTATCAACCGACGCTCGTTGCCTGGTAATTATACATGGTAGGCAGTGCAATATGGTTGATTTTTACCGCGCGACGCTATGATAAGCGCAGTACATGCCATCGTCGTGTATCTGTCCGTCCGTCTCTCTCTCTGTGTGTGTCTGTCACACTCCGGTATTGTGTAAAGACGGCTCAACGTAGGATCATGCAAATAATGCCACACGATAGGGATATTTTGTAGTTGCAGAATTTCTACAGACAAGCGCGTTGCGCTGTCCCTCTGCCATAGCAGAGCCTCTTGTATGAATGTAGGTTAGTTTAAATGTGACCTGATAATAATTTCAATGTGTTTTATGTGTTTTCTTGCAAAGCAACATATGGTGATTAATTGATAAGATGCATTTTCCATTGTTTATGTTTCACCAGGTAGTGCAGAAACACTAATGAGATGAGGTGGGAAAATAAGATAGCTTTTGATTGCCTAATATCTCAGGAACACATTTATTAAAAATTACAAAAATCTGATCATGCTTGCTAGAGTTACAGCTAAAATGTCGGGATTTTTTTGAGACACAGTGTATTAGTTAAATTCATAGGCAAGTACAAAATTGTGGCTACAAAGTGACTTTACTTTTTGGATTAGTCTTTCGCTGAGTCTAAAGACTGAGCAGAAAGCTTAATCTAAACACTTATTTTTCAACTGACAATTAGCGAAAAAGTAAAGTGAGCTTTCAGTGAAAGTTAATCCCCTCTCCCTAGGGGATTAAGCTATCTACTGCAGGAAAAGTGAATTGTATTAAGGCCGAATTGTTAAGATTAACTTTCGCTGAGCAAATCGATGAATCTAAACTTTGGACTCAACGAATCGCTCAGCGTAAGTTCTCGCTCAGCAATTCGCTGAGTCCTAATCAAAACGTCAGTTCACTTTTTGGATTAAGTTTGTCTTAGACTGACGTTTGGTCTCAGCGAAAGACTAATCCAAAAAGTGAAGTCACCCAATTTCTTGTGCATCTGTCACCGCCACTGATAGACATAATGATGCAACAGACATCAGTTGTCGTAAGATCTTGGTAACACATGTCAGCTCAGGTCCTGGCATCAGAGAGTTAATCAACAGCTCTAGCATCAGAACTGCAGTTGTTGACGAAAGAGCAATGGGACGAGGCTTCAGTGCTTTGACAATAACAGTGTGGTGGCAGGATGGATATCTATCTGGCCTGTAGAAATCCTGGGGCCCGATTTACAAAATATCTTACGATTTATCGTAAGATATATCGTAAGATTAACTTACGATAATGACTTATGACATGCTAAGATTTATCTTATGATTATCGTGAGCTAATTTACGAACACTATCTCAGACGATCTTACGATTTTGTAAGGCCGACCAATCACATGTGGCGACAGCCGCGCCGTGCTGGTCAGCGAAGCTGCAGCCATCGTGACAAACATGGCCGCCATTGAAAGTGTAGGTAGTGTTAATGGACGCAGGTTTTTCATATTCCACACAACTCGATTTTACGCCAATGTTATTACGTGCAAGTCGGCCAACATTAACGGACTGTTAGTTATTGTTTTTGTACCCGCACTGATGCCATTGTAAACAATAACAATAACAAAAAGTCGAAGTTATTATGGTGTATTATGGTAAGACAGCTCGTTGTTTATCGTAAGATTTTGCTCAGTTATGTCGTAAATTTATCTTATGATAATCGTAAGATATTTTGTTAATTAGACATTTTTCATAAGTCGACAAAAACTTTGACATTATCGTAAGATAATCGTAAGATTGTCGTAAGATATTTTGTAAATCGGGCCCCTGATCCACTACTTCCAGAGATCCTCATCCAAAAAAGGTGGAGGAGGATGCAAAAAACAGCTAATGAATGGTACATCACTCAATTACTCTGCAACAGGATGTCATTTAAACTAACAAAATACCTGGCTAGGATTAGCTGTGCATTAGGATTGTTTGTGCCAGGACCCGTTGGGCTCCATTTAATCGTGTAAATCTCTTTACTGTGAGCTTGCAAGTCATGCACACACGTATCTTGTTTCAGGCTCCATATCTGTTTCACACACACACACACACACTTCAGAAACAGATCAAACTACAACAGGTATATTGAGTACAATTAGTGTTTCACATCTCACAAAATAGGTAATTTCAGAGGTGCTACAGAGGAAACATAACCCAAATACAATTACGTGTTTTCATAAAGCTGTGATCAGATTCAACTGACAATTCTTGATGCGCAGTCTCTCTGCATTAGCTCAGCTTCTTGGTGTTACATCATTCGACGAAGGCAATTAACAGAAGACAGTTACAGTAGCTTTAATAGTAATAACTAGGGGTGTGAAATGAAGTTCATTTTTTCAATTAGTGATTTTTATCATTCTCATTGTAAATTTCTGAAAATCGATTTGGTTTCTGAAATTGCACTAGGTGATGTTGCCTCATGCCCAGTCTGCATGACACTAGCCATCTCAGTGTAACACCAATTGTGATGGGTAGATGAACAGACAGACAAGACACTCAACAATGGCATATACTATCAGCTTGCTTGAAGTGATAAATTTCAACATTTTTTTAAAATAAATTTGTACATAAATTTGCATATTGGATGGGTGTTAGTAAAAAAACAAAGAATATGGTGTTAGCACATCCCTTACATATTCAAGGTGACCACTCTCCAGTCAATGTCAAATTCCTTGAAATTTCCCTGACTTTTTGTGGTACTCCTATCCAGGCTGCACTTACCCGTACTCAATCCCAACCCATATTTTCACCTTTTGCACTGGCTACACTCACATTACTTCAAATGCTCACTGTATGAACACATTCACAATGATGTAGGAAGTTATCAGCATTGTTAGCATTCTTTTTACAAACGTTCAAAACTGCAAATAGATTATGAAAGGGACAAGCTACAGTAACTGCATTTCTACTGGCTAAGCTATACTACCAGTACATTACAAACACAGTTAATGTCAGTCCACGTTCAGTAGCAGTCAATTGAGGACTTTCAGCTCTGCAATCTGTTTGTCTATCTCAGCCGCTTGTGATTTCAATTCATCCAACTTCAGTCTTTTTTGCTGTTCAAGGCTGGAGATGAGGCCCTGCAGAGCCTGTTTTCTGTCATCTTCTGTTGTTCTGAATTCTCTGCTTTGCTTCATTTGTACATATGTTTGCAGCATTTGACTATCTGATAGTAGCAACCATCTTCTGAATCAATGTTGTTAATTTCCATTCCTACAATCCGAATGGCATCAAATACAACTCTCTGTGCAACAACAGTTTCTTCCAACATGTTATCGACGAGCAAGTCTTTGTTGATGGAACAAGCAGCTCTGCTATGACAGATGGACTGCACGACGTGCTTGTCAGTAAAGAAACAAGAGGCCTAGCAGTGGCTAGCATAGCGCGAGATGTGGGAAGCTCTAGCACAAACCGTTCTTCAGATATAATGCATTTTCTACCGAGATTACACGAACGATTATAAAAATGTCAACATATCGTTGATATAAACATATGCACGTGTCACGTGTTTCCGGTCCAGACTCTCAGTAAGTAAAATAAGTGATATCACCACAATTACCAATTTTTCCATACCCCCCTACTTCCACCAGAAATCCCATCCCATCCGACGATCCGGGTGAGGCGTTATCAGTAAGTAGCAACGTCATCCATCTATCCAAGCATGCAAAGATATCCGGGATCCATTGCACCCTGTGACCACAATGCACAAACGTCACAGACAGACAGACAGACAGACGGACACTGGCATCGTATCATACGCACGAGATGTATATATTACATCTCGCACTAAAAATCAGATGAGGGTATGACAATCAAAAAAAAATGAGTTTTTAAATGACTACTTTCAGCTTTTGTTAAGCAGCTTCAGTTCCTCTAGTTGAGAAAGTTGGGAATAATGGGAGGTTGTTTTTCACAGGCCAAATGCCCTTCCTGTTTCTGTTGTAGCTTATAAGTGGCTAAGGTCGGATTGCACCATCCATACTTAGTGTAAGTAGTCCTTAAATCGCCATTGAAATGCACAGAGATTTAAGGACTACTTAAGTTAAGTATGGATGGTGCAACCAGACCTAAGATGGTGTGCAAACCTGTTTCAGATGTGAAATAGTGTTGTTAAGTTCATCTCTTTCTTTATGGCAGTCTTCTAGCTCTTTTGTATATCTCTGACAATAACATTAACAAGCAGCATGTAAAAAAATAAAAATCTGTAATCACAGGAAATACTACAGAGTCTATGCAAAGATATTGCCTATTACCAGCTCTTACTCAGAAAGTTTATACTGTTAATAATCCTGAAAAACATTACGATAAGAAGAAATAATTTATCACGTGCTATGTTATAGTTACATGCAATACGTATATATAGTTATGTTATGTCATCCATCAATCGTGCTATATGAAAGGCATTTGACAGAGTGGGGACGTTTGTGAAGAGATGGCAGTGTCAGTAAAGGTGATGCAAACAAAGTCCCACACCGTGTGTCACTGTATAATAACTGCCAAAAACAATGCTACGACAGTGCATATTTGATACAGTCATGATTTAAGTTGCATTCTTACTGTCCAACTAAGATGCGTTGATAAATGAAAACACCGAGGAGTTACCTCAGTCAGAATTTCAGCATCTGCAACGTAACTTGCTATGCTGACTTCATGCTCGGATCTCAACGTCTCTTCAAGTTTTTCGTGATCTCCTTCCATCTGTTTCAGGTTTTCCTAGAAACAAACTCCCCATATCACTCGACAGTAACAAGTGTAACACACCAGAACACAACACAAATGACTTCTACACATAATAGATAACAACCAGAATGCTGAGAATTTTTATTTTAACATGACTAATCAGATACTGTCAGAACTAAACAACGTCAAAACTTGTACTAAAGTACTACGAAATATGATAAAAGGTAAATCATACTTCAGCCTCGTTAAGTCTTCTCTCCAGCCAACTTTTGGCATCCTCAAGCCCAGCTATCTGCGTCGTCTGTTGTGACAACAACTCCTTATTCCTGTCATGCTCTGCACATTTCACCTGCACAACACCGCATCCAGATATTCATGCCAATGACGACCATTATTTTTTAGACAGAATACATACTACAATGAACTTTGAGAACCCACTAGCCATTAACACTGTGACATAGAGGTAACTGTGGGAAATAAGTCAGCATAAAACAGTTCTGATGTTATAACTCCTGCCAATCTGTGTAAGAGTCTCGCAACCCCATCTGTCTAAATTTCACTTCTTGACTTACTAACGTCATGTATTGCCCTTACAACACACATTAATGCACTTAAATGTCTGAACGGCCACGCACCACCATACCTGTCGGACTACTGTGTCCCGGTCGCCGGTACTGCCACTCGGTGACATCTGCGTTCTGCCAACGGCTTGCGGTACCGTGTTTCCGACTCAACAGCTATGGTCGTTGGGACTTTATAGTTGCCGGACCAACGGTCTGGAACTCTCGCTTAGATTTCATCCAGGACCAAACGATCAGTGCAGACTGCTTCAATTGTTTACTTAAAACAATTTGTTCACTCGATACTAGTGCATTCAGCATCTGAAATGTTCTTGGCAATTACTGCACTTTACAAATCTGCTTACTTACTTACTACAGTATGACATATTTACAAGATCTCAGCAAGTGCTGACTCTGCTGACTGCAGTGACTAACAGCATACCAACGGCTATAAATAATTATCAGCATCAAGCCAGACAAAAATTTTCTCAGTCCAATAGCAAGGTATCTGTCCTCTGCCTCTACCCTCACATCAGAAACCAGCCTGAACTGTTTTAAGGCTTTTAGACCCAATACACCAATACAACATACCGATATACACACACACACACTCTCTACAGAATAAGCCAAAAGCATTAACAGTGCTGGCTAAAAATGTGTCTGCTAATGTTGTCTGAAAAAACGGCCCATGTAAGAGACTGTGATATACTCACAGTAAGTTGGTCAATCTGTTTCATGAGCTGGTTAACTTGACTTTCATGTTGGCACGTCATCGTCTTCACCTGCTCACGGTGTTCATTACATTCCTGTTGATACTTGATCGCCAGCTCATCGAGAAGAACCTTGCGCTTCTCGGCCAACTGTCAACAACATATCCACATCACGAACTACATGAATACTATTCATTCACTAAACATTTATTCCAAAATTACAGTAATAGTTGGCATATTAGATTATTTTCGATAAACCTTTTTGCAGTTCTTAAGAATAATTAAGTCTGGACTGAAATGTTAATGTACATGTAATTACTAAAATTAATTCACTAAGAAAAGGCAAAAATATAAATTTGAAATAAGCACACCACTTCTATTAGACTATCATCATTATATTATAATTTATTTACACCTGTGGTCAGCATAAACAGTAACAGAATAAAATACAATAAAAGATGCACACACACAGTCTAAAAAAACTCTTAATTCTTGTTTACCGGCTTTAACATATTTTCCAGAGTTACATCTGATTGGCCAGGCCCCTAAAAACAGAACTTATTGGTCAAATTACAACAGGTAATTTACAGGCTGGATTTCCTTTTTATCATCCAGTGAACAGCATAAAGCACTGAAGCTCCTTTGGCAAGCCAGTCCATAAGCTTTATCTCTACATGTAGATGGTACAATTCCTGTCTGTTACATTTGAAACATGTAAAAAAAACCTGGACACAATCGACAGAAGTAGCGATGCCAAGTTCAAGCCATGGGCCGCAGCACTTAGGCGAGCCACAAGTCTTATTGGTTTGCAGCTCTAGCAACATTAGGAGATCATATGCACACAACGTACCACCAGTTTAATACTCGCTGTCTTAAGGCTGCATTCCACGACACCGACATCAACACCGACATCCTTGCGAGGATCCTCGCCGACACGTCCGACACGCGCAATTTCCTCGCGAGAATCCTCACAAAGATGTCGGTGTCGTGGAATGTGGCCTAAACCACACAAGTGTGTTATGTGGGCACACTTGCAGAGAGTACGAGAAGGAAAAGGAGAAGAAGAAAAAGATAGAAGAGAACGAACACAGTTCGACATGCAGAAGGGGGAGAAGAGTGTACATGCGAACAGTGTACATTCACAGATGATACAGCTCTGTACCACTTTATCAATACATCAAAACATGGACAAAGCACAAAAGCATAAATAGTTACAAGTAAAAATGCACATTGCTCAGTAATATAACACAGTCTGCCACTACTGCTGCAAATAACCGACTTATGCCTAATTTATTGGCCTCAGTGGTCTAGTGGTAGCACGGCTAACTGCAGTGTAAAGACTAATCAATTCTCACCGCAAGAAGTTGTGTTCATTATGACAAACACCGTCATGTGCAACCTTGGTGGGAATGTCACCTCTGCCGGGTGGCAGGTAACATTGTGTGATCCCATATGACACGTGGGTTTCCGTAGCGGTGACAGCATGTTTGCTAACTGCAATATTCCATTTACTTTTCACTTTACTTGACTTTTAGACACACCCTAACTAGATCAACTCAGCATTACGCCCTACATAGGATAGTCAGTGAAATTAGTCTAAGCTTTTGGGTTCAGTAATAATAAATGGTAATGGTAAATGTGAACAGTAGCAGTTAGACTGACTGCAGAAGTAGGTTAGCATGTTTTAAGGGTCAGCATCCACCAGAGACTGAGTCGGTAATTTATCGACGATTGAATGAACTAGATAAACTCATATAATAGCCATGGTCACGAGAGCACCATAAATATTACCAATTGTTTATAATTATTATTATTGTTATATTATTATTATTACTTTACCCGATTTGTTTCTTGTAGTGCTAGTATCTGATTGTCACGGTCTAGCTGCATGGCCGTCAACTGGTCGGATGCGTTTGAGTGCGATGATTCACTTGTCTACAATGCACAAACAAGCCAACTGTATGTAGCAGACTTTGCCCTGGCATGCAACCCACATGTCTACTTGTTCATCTTTCATCGCCGCAGCAAATTTGATTTAAATTGATGCATTCGTTTTGGCTGTCAAGCTCTCGCTGCTTAGGAATACACACGACGCACCATAGAGCCCACTGTGTGAAAACACAACGTCATACACAAAAACAGTAAGTAAGTAAGTAAGTAAGAATATTTACAAGAAAACAATCCGTCACAATGCGCCGTGGTTAAGCAACCTAGAAAAACAGGTGCGATTTCAGTTTGCGCCTAAACATTACATTACATATTGCAACACCATCAGAGGAGAGCCAAGCCACTGCCACAGGCAACATGCATACAAAACTGGCAAAGTCTGGCCATATGGTTTTTGAGATATGCGAATGGAGAGACAAACAGACAAACTCGTCACAATATTTTGCACCCCTCCTGGTGATAAAATAACAATAACACAAGCATTGGAAAAAGCAAGTGTGTGACTAGCTGTCGTAAAAACTGATAAAAGAATGAAGCAAACAAATGAGGAAGCTATGCTATCACTGGTGGGTGCTGTGCTGGTCAATGTGACTTAATGCAACTGATATTTCTCTAATTTTACATCAAATTTTTAAAAAATCACAAAACGATACACGAAGCTATAATAAATTACACTTGATATTATCAATTAATTTGCTAATATAAGGGAAAGTTAATTATTCATAAGTTGTCAATTTACTAGCCCAATCAGCCATACATGAAGCCATACTAAGTACGGGATAACCACATATCGAAAACAGGCAGATACACAACTGATATTTCATCTTTGACAGCTGATCTAAGCTGAACATGAGGCAGTGTTAGTCCAAACAGCAACGAAATGAGTATAACCGGACGACACGTAGAATATCACTGAAAGCAAGGAATGGGAACACCTCAGAGAAATACTTAGTTTGGAAGCCGTCAGATAAATGATCCACAAAATAACATTTGCTATGAACTAATGAGTAAGTAATAGAAGAAATCTGAATCGCGAAGACAGAACACATCCGAGAATAATATGCTTTTCTGTCTGCACAATACAACAAAGTTTTGAATTAACCCAAAATTATGCACAAAGTTGGACGAGTGGGAAAAGTAGAACAAAGAAACACTCAACATAAAAATCAAGTTAAACTAGAAAAACTAGCGATTAGAACAGTCAAGCATTCATTATAAAAAACAAACAGACAGAGACCCACTAATCCCGACTCTTAAGCTTCAATTAACTTCATCCAACTTCAGGCTACTATGCACATTTACCATTTATTAAGTTCCAAGATCATTTTGTTGATACTTGCGAATGTATTTGACAGTCATTAACCATATGTTAGTATTCCGTAAATGATAACAACAACTGAGTGTCTGTCACCTGAAGCTGTGTACGCAGGTCTTCAATTATATCTGTGAGTTCGTGCTCTCGCTGTTCCAACCTCTCGGCAAGCTTCTGTGACTCGGCATTCAGTTCAGCAATCTGACGGTCACGGTCTTCCTGCATAGCAGCAGCACAGCATTCTACTAAACAGTGCACATTTTATACACGCAACTGGTTCAAATACAAACAAGAAGCCACAGTAACGGTGGGATAGGCTGCATCATCACCAAGATAGTGTACACGAATATAGCAGCACTAACAAAATTTGTTGCTAAAAATTAATGAAACAACTACATCAGCTAGTAAAACAGTGTGACATTTTGGCGACTTAATGTAAAATTTGCAATAATCTGCAGCGAATGAACTTCAGCGAGAACTCTCTAGCTGACGTTAGAGGCGGCTATGGCCATTGATCTTATAGTAACTGAGAACCAAGTGAGAACAATCAGCGTTTTGTTATTGTCAGCAATATTCGTGTAAATGTTTGGTAAACGTTTACGTAAACAAACTTACAAGTTTCGTGTACACGTTTACAAAATTACACGATAGGCACATCCCAACCATGTATCCGAATCCGGATTCCTAAATCGAATATCCCCTCAGTTTAACTTGATATTTATGCTGAGACTGTTAAATCGTATTTGCCAGGTGGCGCCAATGTGCACCCCCTATATAATACATGATTCCATGAGCACACATCAGTCTGTCTGTCCCTAATTGGCATCTAGATTTTTTTAGTTGTTTTAGCACAGCCCACCCTGTTATAATCCCCCAAAATCCTATGCTTCACAATGCAAGGCCCACTCTTTTGGAAGAAAAAAATTGAGGAGTTTTCCAGTCCAACTTTAGAATTTTCGAGGTGCTTTCAGGCATAGTTCATAGCCACAATATATAAAATATGAGACATTCATCATTGATGTTCACCAATCATTCCGTTGTAACACGAATTACTTGTATGCAATACAGCCATTACAGTGTCAAAACCAGCGTAAAAATTATCATACCAAAAATTCCACGTTTAACAGAAAATTCCAGGAGTTTTCCAGGTTTTCCAGGCGAGTGGGAACCCTGCAATGACGGCATGGTTGTCTGTCTGCAGTGAGGTGACAATGCTTTGCGTATGGTCCAGCTATCAAATGCTAATGCCACTCCAGCACCTGTTTGCCTCATTAAAAGCTGGAATGGTTTTAACTTCCTGATTCGTGTTTACCCAGGGATGTCATGAAAGGTTGGGAAATGAGCGAGCATTTGTCAAAAACGACGACCTTTGGGTATGAGTGGCACAGGCTTTTTACAGGCCGGGCAACTTTTGTCATCCGAACAACAGTGAAAGAGGGAGCTGTACCACACTACTGAAAAAGTGTTAAAATTACCAACAAATATACTATTAAGAGACAACCAAACTTCGGTTTACATCAATGCATGTAGAAATCTAGCATATTCATAAAGACTATTACGTAAACAAAGTTACAATATTTGAGTCCGCCAACTGCCGTTCAATGGTAGATGTATGCTGACGTAAAGCAGCTATTTCAGACTCTTTGCTTTGATTGACCTCATCTAACTTCAGCCTACAACACACACTCACACAACTTACTGCCACGACATTCCTCATTAATCAAAACTGCAATGTACAAGAAATGGATAACTTATACAAATTCTAGTGTACAAATTTAGCCTAAATAGCACAATTTTTTTAAATGCAAAAAATACAAGTCTGTATACTTGAGGTCCTGCATCAGCTGCTCCTTGTCATTCTGTAGTTGAACAAGACTGAACATAAAACACATCAATAACTCCGTCACCAACAAATTACGTCAACAGTAACTGTTACAACAGTTATATCAAGTGTTAATTTCAATGCAACATGCTCCAAAGAAATGTAAAACTACAGATAAAATGTGTATTACAATGTATATAAAATGTGTATAAAGCACAGCACAACTTACTTTCACTTAACCTATGTTAAGCCTGGTTAGTACTGGGATGGATGACCATGTTTGGGCAGGTGTACCACATTGGTAAGTAACCGAGCCAACTAAGTCAACTCAGCCTTGCATCCCTCCGGGGTCGCTAAATCGAGTACCAGCCTTAATTGGCTGGGGTGAAGGCGGGAATGTCACCTCCGCTGGGTGGCAGGTAACACTGTGTGATCCCACGTGGCACGTGAGTTCCCGTAGCGGTGAAGGCTAATTGTTGCATGAAACTGCTATACTCCGTTTACTGTACTCAGTGCCAGCTCCTCGATATCTGGATCCTACCATAAACTTGAAAACAATAAGCGAAGTAACATTTACAAATTAGCTTTAATAACGCAAGCGTCATAACTTTCCGTCGCTGCTTTGACACTGTTGGTTGGGCAACCAAGAAGAGAATTCAGCCCATAAACAAATGTAACGACGAGGAATTGACTTGGTTATCTTTCCGAAGTGCACATGATCTGCATATGGTCCAGCTGATGTCATTTCCACCCAATCATGGGACGGTTTACCTTTCTAATGCCACCTTATCCAGTTGTCCTGATAAATAGGGCATTCATTAAACAGCAGTATAACATAAAGCGTCGTAAAATGATTTAAATGCATAGCACACCTCTCCTGCTTTTTCTTTAATTTCTCTGTAAGTCTTTCGATGTGTTCTTGAAGTGATCCTACTTCAGTTTTGTTCTTTGACTGCATATTAACAGTCCAAGAAAATTACACTTACAACAATCTGCAACAACAACTGGTTTAAACAAAACTGTATTATAACTTTTGCACAACATTAATCCATTTCACCAAATATATATATATACACATTCAACAGCAGTGCCACCTGTACAACTTTTAGAAATGTACGTAATCATTAAAATCAATTTACTTTGCTGATATAACTTAAAGGAAAGAATTAGCATTAATGTGTTCATATTTTTAATAGTTAAAAATTTTCTATATTTATGAATTTTTCTAACTTAAAACACTTAAAGTATGAATTCCAATCTCTACAAAGAACATCAAATACGTAATAAAATATTTATACTTCAGTTAACTGAAGCTGTTCACGCAGCAGTCGGTTCTCCTCTTTCTCTGTGTCCAAAGTGAGTTGTAGTTCTGTAGCAAAACATCACATGAGGGTGATCACCGGTTGGTTGGCTGATTGGGGTTAACGGAGCTTTTAACACAATTCATGTCATATTGCATCTTTAAGGTAAAAACTATACTGTAAATATTAAAAATTTGATAGAGATTAATTCTTGGAGTAAGGTAACTAAAAAAAAGAAAAAAAATTATATATATAATAGTAGCAGAGTTGGACTGAATGAATAAGTCGTGATTGTTTGATTGAAAAACTATAATTTATATAAGATTTGTAATTACAAATTACAACAGATTATACAAGTTAACCTTTTTAATGAAATTCATATATTTTGGCTGGGTGTGTGATTGAAAATATTTTTAATGTCAGTAAAGAAATAGTACTGATGTCATTTTTGATCATAAGAACATTCTGTTAGTATATGTTTGTCAGAGAAAAGTCCACAAATCGACATAAAATTTGTCAAACAGCAAAACTACAGTTTATAACATAGGTTTAAGCATACACAAGAATACACAGGGTTCAGTGATGTCACCACTATCTATGATTTACTATCTCCATGCTGTGGGGCAATGTGACATACTGTGTGAAGTGGGAAATCCTGTCTGAAGGCAAAAGTATTTCGGGTCATGCAGTTAAAAGCATAACACTGTGCAGTAATAATCATTAATTTACTAAGATAGCCATCATTGTTTGCCCCACATTCTACTGGCAAAACAGCTACTGTGATACAGAATGAAGAATTTACAGTGTAACCCAATGTATACTGATTAAGACTGGTTAAGTATTGTGAGAAAATGAAGGTAAGCAGGCACCTGATAACATCGCATGTTCTTGTGGAGTCATGTCTGAATTATTGACACAAGGCCGATCGACTTCATCTCCTTACACACAACCAAGTACACGAGCACGATACATAACTGAGCACTTCATACAAATAAATTCCTCATCCTCCACATTTATCAGCCATTTCCTGGTTAATCTAGCTTCTTCCACTCAGTCTGAAAGACAAGAGAGCCTAGCACTGGCTCGCATGGCACGAGATGATCTGCCCGCAAGCAGCAGGGCAGCCACAATGCGCGGTAAAGTGGGATCAGAATTTGAAGCCTAAATTAGCTATAATGTGCCAATGCACTTCCGTCACAGACAGACAGACAGACAGACAGACAGACACTGACATCGTAGCATAAGCGCGAGATGTTTATATTACATCTCGCGCTAAAAACTGTTTGGTATATGCAGAAAGTAATCAGATGCTGTGACAGTTCCTTCAGTGCTTTAACACTGTCACTGCTGGTCGGGTGAGAAAACAGCAACACTGTTATTCATCTACACACAAGTTATCTTTTGAAAAAGGCAGAAAGCATAAATCAACATAGCAGCTAGCTAACCCAGTATAACACAATATAAGCACATAACCAAAAAAAACTTTCTTATATCTTATACACTCTAATCCGTGCTATTCTTTCATTCTGTCTACGATGCTATATAAACAATACCATTCGGTAAAAGATCAAAATCGTTAAGGCATGACTACTAAATTTATTTACAATCTCCTGTACTTCAGCTGTGCTTACTGCTGTGGATACCTGAAGAGCAAATGACTTGCTAAGCTTAAACTTTCCTGTCCTGCACTCCACCTGCAGTTGATGGGTGACCACTATTGTGGGCAAACCATCTGCTACAGGTCAGCCAACCAGGCCGACTCAACCTTTCATCCTTTCGGGGTCGATAAATGAGTAGTAAGCTGGAATCGGATGTGTGCTACCGCGTACGGGTCGCGCCATCTGGTGAAAGCTACGGAGGTCTGGTAAAAAGTAATGGCAGCCTACCACCAGGTCTATGGCATGATTCACTTCATGTCACATGCGGGCTGACTGCCTGCACACCGGGATCAGCTCTGGGCCAATACTCGGTAACGAGTATGGAGAAAAACTTAACTCTACATTAGTAAAACATGTTTTCACACAAATGTAATCAGTAGAGTTGCAAAAGTCTACTATGGCAGAAAATCATTAACATTATTGTAATAAAAGTACGGCAAACATTAACAAAAGTATAGTCGAGCAAATAGCAGGACACAAGAAGCACAGCACACCTACCAGAAGACTGGTCTGCAGTTTCTGCTGTAATTATTGCTTCATCACCAGCAGAGTCTATGTTATCATCACTGATCACAAACGCAATATAATGTGACATGATACAGTTACAAACACTGACAAATTGATGACACACAAGCAGCTTAATATACAGACATGATATGATTGCATTATTTAGCATTAGACTACGCTGCAGTAGTGCATAACAAAAGCAAACCATGTTGGAATAATGCAATATAAAAATACAGATTTGTCATGTGGAAATTGTGGATTATCAAATGGCACGGGCTCACAGCATTACTATGCAGTCTAAGTTGGGGTGGTGTAAGTCACATTGTTTAAGGCGAAAAAATCAGTTAATGTAGGCTGTAGCTGCTGCATTCTGAACTTTACTGCTGTTGAATTTAACAGGATGGCAGACGGACTGAACTGAATACAATCACAAAAGTGGAAATGATTTATCACGAAACAAAGAAAAAATTAATTTGTATATGAAAATATAAAAATTATGTCAATCAACATATAGCACGTCTGGCTATAATATACAAGTACAACACATAGTTAGAAGAAAGACCATCATCAAATTCTGAGTCAGAAGTTTCAAGCAGAACATTACCCAGCTGCTGATGAATGCTGCGTGCCAGTAGACTCTAAGTCTGCAATTATTTGCTTCAAACGACTGATTTCTGCCTTATGAATATCTTGGTTGGCTGAAACAAAAGAATAACAAGAAACTCCAACAGATGCAACATCAAATTAAATGACGATGACAAATCACCATGCTATTCTGATATCACAATCATAAATTTGGAATCTCTTGGATATAAATGGCTATCTCTGGTTCTGTTATTAAGTATGCTGAAACGTCATGCTTATAATTCACAAATTTCTGCAAGTTTAAGATTCAAATGTGTGCTCAACAGTATTCAAAGTAAAAAGACAGGCCGAAAGTGCAAATACGATCTTCCGCAAGCACCACTGTATTACAATATAGCTTAAATACAATCACAACTGTGAGCATAGTTACAAGAAATGGAATGTTGCAGAGCGGAATTCTGAGCCTGTAGATGCCGTATACTATCCTGAAGACTGTGCATGGCTTCATTAGTGACACTGCCTTCCTTCAGCTGTACGACGTCTTTCTCTAGTGCCTCATTGGTTGACACCAACTGAACACATCATCAGTATCTCATAGAACTGCCACGACCTGCAACTGCTAACGATACAATTTTCTTTGCGTTCCAGCATGGCAATATACACTGCTATGCATAAAGTATAGTGAACTGTGTTTATGATTGAGGGACAATTTGCAAACAGCACAGAAGTCTTCACGACTGTCTACCATTTAGTTTTTTCATAACATAAATGAGTTGATTGTTAAGACATATATATGTACTAATGTATCTTCTGTTGTACAATGTACAAACAGTGCTGTATGTACTGTCAAGATATGAAGAACTTTTCACCATTACTTGAAGCAAATGACTTATGCAGTTTAAATGATATGTGAGTATATATACACAATATGCAAACACAAAGGCTGAAGTCTAAGATTGCCAATACATTCAAGATGAATAGCTTCAGTAATGACATATGAATAACGGAACGTGGTTGGAGCAGCTGACATGCATTGGGCCTTGCCAGCATTTTGCCCAGCAGTTTACTGACCAAATGTCAATGTTTCATCGAACTAATATCACCTCTTCCGACTAACACCATATCGCAGTAACTTGTTCATAAACTGCAGTATTTTAGTGATGTTTCGCTATAAATTTTTGCCGTGGCAAAGTGAGTTGATTGCAGTATTTTGGCATGTTGACCTTCTGAACCTTAAAACTAGTCACTGAGCTACACAACATAACAAATGTCAACTCAATACTGGTTATTCATTCCAAAGTGTTCTTTCTGGAGGACAGATTTAGGCATACACAGATGGCAAAGACGGATGGACTGAGTGCAATCTCTATATTAAGGAACTCATAATATTATAGTACTGTATGGTACACCTAATTGGTTGATTTACTGAATTTTAACAGCATTTTCAACACAACTTAGATTACATCATGCCTTCAGAAGTAATAATTTATTATAAAATCTATATATATATTAACAAATATTAGTTCTGAATAGAGTTACGGATGGTGCAGCTACTGATATACATCATTGATCTAATGTCATAAGCTGCTGATACCATGATACCACAGATGTCTCAGCGATTGTTAGCATTTGCTGGGACAGCAAAAGATCATGCAAAATAATCATAAACTTAATATTCGCTCAACAACTTACACTTGTGCATTAACGATTCTAGAAATAAAAACGCATTAAACAACAGACAGGTAAACTAAGTTTGGCAATGAACATGACACAAAAAAATTAATTATTATGAAGGCACCTGAGCTAGTTCCTTCATCAGTGCTTCATTCTGGAGTCGGAAATCATCCTCCTGGTTTTGTAACTTCTGCTCCAGTAAGTCATTCTCTTTCATCAGCTGCTCAAATTCCTGTTAAATGATTTAAAATAAAATGGAAAATTTAGCTAACTGAGCATATGTAGAAAGTGGGAGATGTCACTCATTTATTATGCACATTCACTATAATACTACAATAACTATAACACTAACTAAACTATTAACTAGAATGCACCTAGAGTTAATCTCCTCAAAACCTTATAAACGTTTCCATCAGAAAACATGACAAAATTTACAATTTTAAGATGTCTCCTGCCACTCAGGATGTTTGTAATGATATCACAATTTGCACATTCTGGCCAACATGACTAGGCCTATAAAAGAAGAACATCAAAAGTAACAAAAATAATAAGCAGACCAAACAACTCAATTTTGGGGACCATCCTTAAAATCTAATCATTCAGCCCCAGTATCAAAACTTTCATAAAAATCCATCCACAACTTTCTGTATAATAAAAAATAAAAATCATCAATATAACGATTAAAAAGTTATTAAACATTGAGTTCTTTTACTCTGCATTTTAGCAAAGTCAAAATATACGCACTTTTGCTTTTTTACTTCTGTTGAGTGCCTGCAAATATAACAAAATAATTGAACATGCTACAGTAAGAAGCATGTGATTAAAGCTATTTCAAACGGACTCATTTCTATGCGAATTTCGTTGCACTGAGATGACTGGTTCATTTCATTGGTAATTTTAGTTTTATAACAAGTTAAATATATACCACACCTTTAAGATTGTTATGTAATATCTTTTAAAATTTGTAACACAATAAATGGTCATCGATATTAGAAACAGTACTTATGTAAAAAAACAACTGCAGGTAGTTTATTCTGTCAACATAGGATTTTTTTTGTTATCAAACAAATATATTATGTTATAATTATATACATTTTGGAGTCATGGTAATCAAAATAAAAAATGGCAGCAATGGTGGCTGTTATGAGTATAAATGCCATGTGTCAACACACGTATTTACTCAATAACCCTGTACGTGCTATCTGAATTTTACATAAAATAATACAATTTCTATTATTTCATAGCAATGATATAAGTCAGTAAAAATTACAACATATACCATGTTGTCTTTAAAACTGCTTTATTATGGCTTGATGTAGTAAAATGGTGTGTTATTCACCAATATAATTCAGTTACATAATATTAATGCTACATCAAATGAAGCCAAAATGGCATTACACATGAA
>Ga0209782_1000410_pt1 | contig 18226 bp, 14 predicted proteins | sample WorMetmaBAHAMAS1_FD_187390 | JGI IMG/M metagenome (GOLD analysis project Ga0209782, IMG submission 187390) | Marine gutless worms symbiont microbial communities from Max Planck institute for Marine Microbiology, Germany - Inanidrilus... | ecosystem: Host-associated > Annelida > Digestive system...
ATGCTAGCTTATGCGTACTTGCACGGTCTCAGTGTTGCTTTGTGCTCAATGCTTCTTAGCTACAGTTGCTTGATAATTTGATTTTAATTAGCTTGCATAGCTCCAGTAATGTGCTTTATACTGTTTTCTAACACTTTTTGGCTTCTCTGACTAAATTTGGTACTTGCACTTGAGACATGATTAGTGTTGTGTTTTTTCACAACTTGCATGTGATGTCTCAACTTTCATTGTCTTGCCATTTTGTACTTGCTGCACCTACAAATGGAGATTTTTACACACTTATTCTATGAAAAATTCTGCTTCTGTTGGTACCAAATTTGCTTTTATATAAATTTTGTCCCGGTATGATACTATTACTAGTCAGCTATAATGTGTATTTAATATTTAATAGCTGTGCGTGTAAAAGTCAGACATGATTGAGTATTGTAGGCCTTTTACATCTGTTAATCGGCCAGCTCCAGAAATTATCGTTTTTAATGATCCTTCAAAACGTAAAAAGGTAGTGCGCGACTTTCAGATGTCTTCACGAGGTTTTAAAAACAAGTAGAGAGCGGAGTTGATATTTTAACTGAAAGACGTCATGTTGATTGAATATCTCACGAACAGGAGTGCTTAGTTTTTTTGTCGTATGACTGACTATTGCTACAGTTTTAAATTGTTTAAAATTTAAAATGTTATTCAAAAAATAATTGTGTGGCCAGTGTGAATCTAGTGTCTGCGAGATCAGACTTATCTCGTTTGTTATCAGACGAAATGTTCACATTCTCTGATGCGCCAATTAACACTGGTAAATAGCTACAAGCAACTGCTACATTGTTGCTGCGCTTGCTGTTTTGCTGAACTTCGGTCTAGTTACAATATTGAACAGTTCCGTATCAATACTCACTGGACGAACCATTCAATATTGGGTAGATGATTCATACATCTAAGTTCAGTGAACATTACACGATGACCAATTTTGGAAATAACTGACAGGCTGTGTATGTGGCAGACCTACCCATACCCCTTCACCCCCTTTTTTATCATGATACTTTTTGGGTATACCAGCCATAACTCCTGGCACTAACCATAACCATAACCATATCGATTAGGGATGTTAATTCCTGGGAAAGTTAATTTTTAGGTCTTGAAGGGGTAATCCTGGGGGTGTATCTTCTTTATGCCGTGATAACGCCGTGACGGCATTGTCACAGCGTAAGACAACGCCGTGATGGCCGCAGACGTGATGGCTAATTTGCCATGTCCTGTGACGCCGTGACGGCATGCGACGGTCAGCGTAACGACGTGCTTAAGTATAAACACCGTACGGCCCGAGCAATGTAGTTTTACCGGATCGCAATCACGACCAACACTGAGCCAAGTGCACTGAAGTCGTGCTTAGGCCCTATATCCTAGACACTTAACAGACATTTAAAGCACGCCTAGATAAGTTTTGGTTACACCAGGAAGTTATGTTTGATTTAGACGGTCAGACGCGAGTATAGGTGCAGGCGAACAATTAACGTTAATTACTGTGCATGCCGAGACACGGCATCTGCGGCCGTCACGGCGTTGTCACAGCATCACGGCATAAAATAGATAGACCGATCCTGGAACTCAGTCGTGTCTTGAGTTGGATTGAGTTTATGCCTATTATGGCACGCTTGCCTTATTGTGCCTTGCCATGGTTGGCTGGGCAGCCGAGAGGTCTGGTTTTGCAGCAATGCCTATAATTATGATCGATGTGCAAATGAGATTGTATTCTGCTGACTGTCGACTGACCGTGGAAAAGTTGGTCAGTCTTCAGTCAGTCTATTCAGTGCTGTCTATTTGTCATTCTTTACAATGTAAATATAATTTATATCAGCAGCCATCTTCAACTGTATCATCACTGGAGAGATCTCATGAAAGGAAGCGGAGAGATGCTAATCAGATTATGAGCACAGCAGACACTTCGTTCAGTTTGAACAAGGCTCGATATGAAGTTCGACAGCTGGGCATTAAGGGGATGTGTAAAGAGTCGAAAGAGGATGCAATTATGCATAAACTGATTCAGCTTGGAGCAAAGGTGAATAATCATTATATACATTGTAGTTTTTTTACTTTTAGTTTTACTGTTTTTGTAAACATTGTTTTGTGTGCAAGTGGTAGGTTTTAATACTGTTTAGTGCATGTTGTCTTGCTTAGATATGCTATATTTTCTGATAAGCTTACATACATACATAGACTACACTACACACTTAGTTTTGTTTTGTTAAAATTGACCTTCTTTTCTAGAGTTATTCTGGTGAGAGAATGGGGTAAAATTAACTAAAAAGTTACTAACTAATAGTTTAACTAGTTATTTCACTAGACCACTAGTTTATGACAATGACACCAATTTAATGCCCTTTTGTCTAGGACTACCAGGGTGGGTAAAGAAAGGTAAAACCAGTCTGGATTTTATGGAAGGAGGAGACACTGAATGGCATCGGCATCAGCTGGACCATATGCAAGTCTGCACTTCACGAGCACCCCACTCAGTTTTTTACAGACCAGATGCCCTTCCTGCTTCCTAACCAACTGTGTCAAAGCACTGAAGGCAATTAAGTAACATAAATAGTTTAGTTAAAACCAGTTTTACTAATATAAAATAATTACTAACTAAAAGTTTAAAAGTTTAATTTGTTATATATGTCTATTGCATTGACATCTTTTTGTGTACAGAGTACAAGTTAATAATAATTAATTAAAGTTTTAATATGATTTTGTAAGTGTGTAATTGAATGTTAACTTTTGTGTTGCAGCCACCAAAGCGGAAATACACTAATTATAAGGAGCTTCAGGAAGTTAGAAAGAAGGAGAAAGTTGAAAAGCAGGATGCTAACAAACTCAAAGTTAGTAGTTGTTTTTTTTTTACTTTCGTCTCGTCTGTGCTAGGATAATAACTTTTTTTGTGGAAGAAATCAGTCACTGTGTAATGCTTGGACCAATCACCATCCTTTATCATGCGATACAGTAGCATTGAGTATGCTGTCATCATCTGTCTGTATGTCTGTCAGTGTGTCTGTCCATCACATGCAGTATTGTTTCAAAATGGATTAACTCGGGATGACGCTAACAACACTGCCAGAGAACCCAAGGACTCTAGTTTCTGGCACCAAAGACATTTAAGTAAAGTCTCCCCCAATGGCGACATACAGGAGCAGTAGCTTTTAGTCAGCAACTTATGCCAAATAACTCACTATAACTTGAAACAGTACAAGGTAGATGCATAGTTTCTATTAAAGTCGAATAAGAAGTTGCATGAGCTGTATAGAATGGTTATGTTGTGGAAGACTTGGTGACCCCAAACCATCTCAATTTCAACTTTTTATGTTTCCTTTTATATCTTTATAACAGGTGAACTTACAGACTGGAAATTTGGTGTACCGGATGATTGTAGCAAGTTCCAGCCTATGGACAACAAATCATCCATTAAAGGGGTGTGGCACTGGTAAGGTCATGTGACCCATTTTAAATTTTGGCGGACGTAATGACATCTCTGGAACGGGTAAACCTAGAGTTGTCAAATACATAGAGTTGTCCAATTTCTAGCATTAAACATACTACAAACTAAAGGATTTGGAATTTTTAATCCCCATAGAGAATATTTCTGGTTGGCCATGAGAAGTATTAGCTTTGGGATAACAAATGGTATGATCATGGTCACATGATTAAATATGGGACCCCCAATTATATCTCTGTAATGACAAGCTACAGTCGTCAAAATGTGTTCACGTGTAGGTGATAGTAAGCTAGTAGTCTTAGGATGATTTACTTGTCTTCAAAACCATCTCGGTCTACATTTCCTAGTCACTAAACTTCTGGTTCTTTTCTAAACGATTTGTCAATCTCTAGTATTGCTTCCTTTTCTCTAATGTATACCCCAACAGCTGATATTGTCATCTGTTCTCGTAAACAACAACTTCCGTAAATAACACGTGAATTGTTGTTGTTTGTCACAGAAGCAGATGTTTCACCGACAGATTAATTCCAGTGTCAACAGGTATCACTTCTACAGTACACAGCATACATGGGAAATATTTTATTAGCACACTACCTAGCTCCTTCTGGTATTTTCTCGAAATGGGGCAGAAAATGCAAGCAAAGAAACGCAATATGCTTGGTATCATTTTCTGTTCAGTTTTTTTGCATTTAACAAATTAGAGGCATTGGTGCATGCCAAAACTGTGCCTTAGACAACTGCTGCTGGCTGTGGGTGTTTTTTGTGCGGATGAATTCTGAAGTACAGTATCTTGTAAGAGTTGGCGTGTTTAATATCAGTGCCAGTGTATTATGAATTGTTGAACGTACATCCATACTAACTTAATTAAAGCTCAGCTGTCACAGAGATAACACAGTACACATGTCATTTTTCCTATAATGCAATATAGCACTTTTTACAGATTGAACGTCAACAATGCAGTATCTCGATTTGTGCATCTCTTCAATAAAGTTAAAGTAGGCTATTTCCAAATCACAGTTTCTATTTTCTCTTTGCAAAAGTTTCGGCTAAACTCATATGAGAATATTATAGAATATTTGGCAGTTGGTCTTACACATCAGCAATGTTTAAAAAAGGGGAGAATGTTTTTAACTTTTTATCACTATTTTATCACAATTACAGTTTTTGTTCACATTTTACAGTAACTTCAATCATTATTTCCTTCCTGAAGGATTGCAGTTGCCTTTAATTATCAACTTCAAAAGAATTTCTGTCTTTGTTATTGTTAAAGTTTACTGAAATTAATAATTTATTTATAGTTTTAACTATATCACTTGACTCACACATAACAGGAATGTTAAATGAGATCGGCTGCATTGTTAGATGTCAAATATGGCCTACAGTTTGATTGGGTAAAGGTCTAGCCCAGCACACTGCCATGTGTATGTGATGGTTAACAGTAACCTGTGTGTCGCAGGATGGTTGATTCTGCCAAATTTCTTTCTCTGAAAGCCAATGTTGACAGACACACATGCTGTAGATTTCAAGCTCTTGTACAGTTTTGATAGATTCTGACAAATTAACCGAGAAACTAATGACCAGAGATATGCAGATAAGTAAATAAAGTTTCTGAGTTATAATTTAATGCAGTGTTTTCAATTCTTTCATAATGTTTTGTATAGATTATCTGCGCTGAAGAAGAGGCGAAAGAAATCGGCAAATACTGGTGGAGTTGATGGACAGATTGGTCGCTATGTGCGTGGTGTTCAAGTAATTGATAGCAAAGATTTGAGACGAGTGCAGAGTAAAATTGCGTCAAACTCTCGTAACTGATTTCGTTAATTGCAAATTGCTTTGCTGTCTTGTCAGTACAATTCTGTCATTCTGTTATGGTTGTAATTGCAGTGGTGTAAGTAGTGTTTGTTGCTTACAGGGTGCACCAATAAAAACCGTCTATTAGAACAAATTCTTTATCTCCGTAACTGTAGCAGAATTTTTCCACTAAATTTACAGTTTTTACGGAAGAAAATTCAGGTATATATTGAGCAAATTTTGTCACAATATTTAATCAGCATTGAGTTTTGCTTCAGTACTATTCAGCAGGCTGCATGCTAGATTCTCCCATGCATTTTTACTTTGCTCGTGGTGTCCTCTTCTCCAACACTGACATTTGTGTATTTTATGCATGTAAGTTTTAAATGTTGGATTAACTTGCATAGTGATACTACTTTTGTGAAGATTTTTACCAACTGCATTAGCACGGGTTGTAATGCAATTAGACCCAAAGCTGGATTTTTTCTAGACAGCTGGCTGGCTAGAGAAGATTTATGGCTGCTTTTCCGCTAACAAATTGTTCAGCATTGATTACATGTTCAGTGGCAGTGAGTGGGGTCGGGTTGGGGAACAATGTGTTAAATGGGTACTGATTTCCCTTGGACAACAGGCACTTATGGGGGTTTTTGATGCCCATCGGGGTTTCCATTGGATTACTGGTACAAAAATGTATTCGAGTGTGTGAGAAGTTAATATGAATTCCGTTCAAACAATATAGTACTGGAATCCTAGTTCTTCGATCTTTTTAAAGATTTATGTCATTAGAAGATTGAAGTTGGGTTACCGGGTACTAATAAATTTGCTAAAATCAGTGATTTTCATGTTCTCGATTGCAAGCAGTACCTGCAGCAGCAACAAAAGTTCGATAAAGTCGTTTGATATGGTATTATAAAATTTTACTATGCTCTGTTATGTCATTTTTAGTTATTATACGATGTTTATGTATCACTGGCTCACTTATAAACACTTGAACAGTGCTGCAGCATGCATCTATATTACCCCGTGCGTGCGCCGGGGCCTAATGCACCCTAGAAGAAATTGTAAATTAGGTGCTATATAGGTTGTTTATATGTGTGTTGCCCTTATCACTTGCTTCCTTTTGCTTCTTGTAACTTGCTTCCTTTTTTCTTGCTTATATTTGCCTTTCTTATTCACTTCAACTGTATCATTTTCGTTCAGAATAGCCCTGCTCCGTTTCCAGACCGGATGTCGTAGAATGCGACTAAATCTGAATTATAGTTTTTTGGGTTCAATTTTGCATTGTTGTATTTTTGTTTATGCGGGCCATGCTGCACGGCGGCTTCGCCCACGGCCGCCGGTAAAGTGGGATCGAAATTTGAAACCTAAATTAGATATAATGCGCCAATGCACTTCCGTCACAGACAGACGGACTGGCATCATAGCATAAGCGCGAGATGTATATATTACATCTCGCGCTAATAATAACATTAATTATATAATAATAATTATATAATAATTATATAGCGCGTTTTTGCAAAAACCTGTATGTGGATAAATTGACTCGAGGGAAGTCCAGTTCGCCATGCCCGACCAGCTAAGCATAGGTGACGGCGACTAGGAACTCTGAACACAGATAATTGGCAGAGTGCCGACAGGTATCCAGGTGCCATGCTGTCGACGTCCAGCCAGTGAAGTTTGCGTTGCCGGAACTGCCTCCACCCTCAATCGTACTTGCGGGTGTTGGAGACAATCCGGGCCGCAGCAATGAAGACATGCTACAGCTTTTCGGTTGTCTTCTTTGGCGCAACAATCAAGAGACTTCCGCAGCTAGGCTAGCGACAATCGCGTGGACAACTGTAGCGGCCGAGTTGTCGTCGTCTACAGCACGTCGGATAAGGCGCAGTTGTCGAAGCCATGTTTGTGGTCGAAGCTGAAAGAAGCATTTAGCACTGAACGCGGTGAGGCACGAATCCGGCGTTAACAGGACTGCTAGAACACGGACGGTGTCCGATCCGACGACTTCTGCCTGATGATAAGTGATGCCGCATCCACTACAATTTTAATACCAAGCCTCACCAAAATAATTTAACAACTGCTTCCGGCCACAACTTCCGGTGTGTTGTCAACTCCTAGGTTGTCAATCAAAACAAATAATAAGTACGAACTTGATTGTCAATTTATTACGTTGGTATGTGACTTGAACGAGGTGTTACGGTTGATGGAGTTTAATTAAAACGTTCCGCACTTTTTCTGTTAAAGTTAAATTACTAAAGTTGCTTAATCGCAGTGAGGCCACAAAGGTACACATACTGCTTAGCGTACAATATAAGCTGTCGCCACTACCGTACTACAGTAGTCTCCCCATGCGATAATACAGAGCAATAAACGACGATTGTTTGGCTAGATACATAGTCGGGCCTAGCCAAACAATAGGCCCGTAGAAACATTGCATTGAACTAATCTGACTAATCAGCCAAAACTGAATAGGGTTGTTGACTTTGAAAAGCTGCTTCTTATATAGCCTTAGCCATCATCATCATCATATTTTAGTTTTCCAACATAATATATCATTATATATCTTAATATATCATTGATTGATTGATTGATTGATATATGAAACAATCAACATAAAGTGCAGGTAATGTTGGAAGGCTGCCAGAGAGGCAAAATGCCCATTAGACTGGCTACCTGTATAGGATATTTATATACATTAAACAGCACATACAAAAACAACAACAAAAAAATATAAAAATTGGGTACAGCAGTAGTCATATAACACAAATTAAAGAAAATTAAGCAGCATCAGTTTAACCAAGTCCAGTGCAGTGCAAAACAAAATGAGCCAATATAACCTTAATAATAGCCGTGTATTACCTATACATGTAGATTGCGATGTAAAGAACAATATATGCTGATTATTTGGCTACTTCTTATACTGTCATTTTTTTAATTGTCTAGCCTTAACCCCGACAAACCTGGAACCATCTTACTTGGCATCCGCCAATATGCCTCAGCTATTCCAGTCTCGTTACCATTGACGTTGCTGTCAGTCAGATTTATTTCTCAGACCAGGTAAAAATTCTTGGTGTGACATTCGACAAAACCCTTGTTAACTTTGTCAGCAAACCTGTTCATTACCATATGATCGGTGCTTTACGGCATATCTGCCCCTCCATATCTGAAGATATGGCAAAAATGGCAGCCTGCGCTCGCCTTGGCTGTGCTAACTCTTGTCTTATATGGCACAACTTAGTAAAACTATATAAGCTCCAAAGATCACAGAACCTCCTTGCACATGTTGTCACTGGCTCCTTTCTGTCCAGTTCACATAATCTCCAACGGCTCCACTAGCTCTGCATCAATTTCAAACTAGCCAACGTTGCTTTTTGCAATCTCCATTTCTCTCAACCTTGTTATCTACACTCGGCTTCGCATGCTCATCATCCCACTTGTTTTTAATCTGCTGTCCATCCCGTATGTTCACACTTTGTTTGGTGCCCATAGTTTAAGTGATGCAGTCCTACAATCTGGAATTCTTTCCCTCCAGATCTCCGAATGTGTAGACCCCTACCAGCCCTGATAGCTTCCGCCATCACCTCAAGACCCACTATTTCCAGCAGACCTTCCAACCCACAATATAGCACTTTTCTCTTGCGCCTCAGATTTGGCTTCGGCTGACCATTGTGTGTGTTCACAAATTATATTTACTTACTTACTTTCTTTATTCTATTCAATCAAGTAGTCTACTGTAGAGAATGCATATGTACATGCTTTACTTCTGAAATAATTGTGCATCATATACTGTGTTGCATGCCTTCCATTATTCTAAATAGATAACATCGTTGTCAGTTTTCTTTCACTTCATAGTCCAAAATTTCAGTGATTCTAAATTGTTTATTAGGCAAGACCAATTTTCCGTGTAATTGTTCACATCAGCTTAGTTTTAAATTTTAACTTCCAGTTGAAATAAGGCATCTGTTATGATTTACTCTAAAACTTTACCAGGAACTGAAGTAAGTGCAGACATTTTATTTTGCCAATAGCTATTTTTACTGTCATTTAAACATATTTAATTTATTAAGCATAGCCATCTTGATAAGCTGGCTTGATGATCAAGTAGAGATTAGAGTTCAATAGAGATTAGAGATGAAAATTTTAAGAAGTATTTTATCATCAGTTAGTAGTAAAGGACTTTTACATTAAAAATAAGAGAGAAAAACATGCATGTTTTGTGTTTGCTATAGCAGGTAAAAAATGGCAGTCTATCAGCAATATGGACCCATACGTGGCTATGCAGCTGGTGAAAATGGTTTCAACTTTCCACAAACAGCAGCTCCGGGTCCAGCTAGGCAGTCATCATTTTCATTCCGTAAACGATTTGAAAGAATTGACTGGAAACGTCTTGGCAAGTTTGGTTTGCTTTGTTTGTGTACATCTGTAAGTCTGGCAACTTAGCTTGTAGTATCAAGCCAAGAAATTGGCTTGGAAGAATGTCTCAGATATGACATACTTGTGTTGAGTCGGATGTAAACCTCAATCAATCAATCAGGTAGTCAGTGGAGAGTCATTTCTATAATCTGCAAAATGTTGTATAATCTGCATCTGAATCTGTTGAATTTGTTAGTAACAGCTGATTTACAGTCACCATAATTTCTGTGTTTACAAGATTACTTCATATTGATGGTATTAATGTTAGTGAATATTATTTTAACTATATTCTGTTCCATTCTGTACTTCATAAACCATAGACATCCTTTAAAGATAGCTCTAAAGAAATTGATAAACGTGATGACTAGAAAACCGAAGATGCCAAGTTGCTGCATGACCAGCAGTACACCCAAAATACACATTAATGTACGTAATACTGCAAATTATTATCAGCAGAATGCATGCATTGTATATGACTGTATTTCAATTACTTCAAACAATTTTGTTATTTTTACCCGACAGTGGTGACATGCATGAAGGAGTCGACCACATTTTATCCCAACCCAATCATTGTGTTAATCTTAGCAAATTTGCAATATAAATTCCTTGCAATGACATATCCTTATCGTGATTTTACAAAAATTCATATTTATGGTTTGCAGGCAGTTTTACTGACGATTAATGCTTTTAATTTGGCAAGATTTACTCAAAGGATTCCAAAGTTATGGCAGTTTGAACTGTCCATGGTTGCACATTTATTTTTCCAATAATTTTTAGGTGTCCTCTGGTGGTGAAACTATACATCCAACTTAAGAAAGGTATTAAGGTGCAAAACTATGATGTACATTATGTGTTAAAAATGATGGAGCTAGGATGTTGTGAAAGTGTGTCAGTACTTGCTCGTGGTTTCATTGCCAAGAATCGATACATGTTTCAGCATCCGTCGACGTTGATGCAGTAGCCAGAAACATGGATTTTGTCACACTTCAGGACAATGTTATGAACATCACTTTCTGCAACATCGAATCTGAATTGGTCTGTAACCTTTTGTATATGTCTTATTTTTTTGGCATGCTTTGTACAATGCTTATTTGACATGTTGAACATGATAACATGATAACAGTATGCTGCTGTATTATTTCTTTGATCAGAATAATAATATTTAGTTACAAAAAGTAACAAATTTTCTTTTACTACTTAGACGTGGTTGTTGACCATCAGAAAGTCATTGAGTCTTATAGATCCTTTGAGGATTTAATAACATTGTAAAACTGGAAACGTTTTGTAGTAGTACGTGCACTGTAATATGGCCTATAATTCCAATATTTTATAATAGCCTGGAGTTCTAAGAGGAACTCTAATTTTGACATAATAATTCTAATAAATAATTTTAATTTCTAAGTACTTTTTAGCATGAAAGAGCGGAAGACTGTGTCATATGTTAAACTTATTTGTTTTACACATGTGTTGTGACTGCATGTGTGTGAGGGTGGATGATTTTTTCTGTGTTTTGTGTGTGTGTGTGTGTTCCAGTTATTATTTGTTTTAGTCTATTTTGTCGCTGACAACATTTTGCCAAAAACTTTACTTATCTTGACAGTCATATCCTGAAGAACCTTGATTTTTTTTTTACTTGAGGCCACTATAATGTAGTTGTAATGTAATGTAATGTTTATTTCTCATTTTGTTTTCATTGTGAGTAACGTCTGCAAAATTTTTTTACCGTTGACTGCCAGTTCTCTGACGACTTTTTCCATAGCCCTGGATCCAGGCTGGATTTTCCATGCTAAGTAGTTTTTGTTTATAGTTTTTTTGTGTAAAATTTTTGCTGTGGTTTTTCTGGCAGATAATCATGGCAACCCATCAGCTTTTAGCATGGATTATGCATCATTTCCTATTGTATTTGAAACAGTTAATAATTTTGTGATGCTGCTGGGCAGGATTCTCGTGCAGTCGATCCAAACTACATCAAGTTGTTTAAACTTGCTCAGCTGACGGTCGAATATCTACTGGTACGATTTCTGTTATTTTTAACTTTGTTGATTTTAAATGTGAAACTGGGCTTGGCTGTCACAAACGGTCTGTGCAATGTTCCATATGAAATTTTTTTTTTCAGTTAATTTGATGGTTATTCGACCAATGACAGTCTGTGGAATAGTGGACTGCATCTTGAACAATGACATCTGTAAAAAAAGATATTGCACACGAAAAGCTTTGCAAGAGGTGAAATGATTGTGGAGGTTGCTAAAGTTAATTGAAAATGGCATTATTTGATAGGTCATTTAGCATCAGCCTGCTCATTCTGTAGTCACTGATTTTCATCCTGCAGTTTGTCTTCTGTGTTACCGTGGATTTATGTGCAATTATTGCATGTAACACGCTGCAATAATTGCAGGCAATAATTGTACAATTATTGCAGTGTGTTGCATGCATTAATCTTGCAATAATTTTAGTACCCTGTAGGAACTGCATGCAATAATTGCACAAGAAACCACGTCTTTGTGCTACAACAGAGTTATTCCAAAAACTAAAGAGTAAACTTTTTTCGGTGGTAGACATGTAGTTACTATGAAACATTAATACAAAGTCACACGATATATATATATATATAAAATGGATTACACTGTTGATAACTTCGATTGACATCTGAAGAGACACAATGTGTATATATGTCTTTATTTTTGTCATTTCACACACCCAGCATGTACGTGTTCCTTAACTTGCTCATGTCGTAGTGTCCATTCAGTGCTAGAGACTCAACAAAGAAAGCCTGATATTGGATGAAGGAATAATAAGGTCTGGTAATTGATTCCATTGTGAAGAGCATTCAGGAACTGGCATACACATAAAATTTTGTATACCTGACGATGAAAGGGACAAATGGCAGTGGCAAGCCTGTGAGTCTGTGTGTCTGGGTCTATGTGTATGTCTTATGTCTATTTTTCTGTAAGGAACGCAGCTGTAAAATGACTGTTTCAGCATTCACAAGATTATCTGTTCAGCAAGATGCAGGAACTGCGTACACAGGTTCACACGGAACAACAGGTCAGTACTGTGAAACGTTTCATCAGGTTGGCAAATAAAAATTCTAGCTAGTGATTTAGCTAGTGATTTGTTTACAACCAGAAATAAACATACTGTTCTACGACTCACAAGGGCAGACTTGTAAGGGAGGCAGTGTGGATCAGATAGATCCACAGGATGAATTGAGACCAGCAGAGCTACCAACTCAGCCACGTATGGGGCAAGCTTTTACATGCTGACAGAAGCAACTGGAAGTCAGACCTTAAAAAGACCTCAGACTTAAGGTTGAAACATTGTTCAACGGTATATTGATTTTTGGTTGTAAATAAACTGGAGCCTTAAAATGCCAAAATTAGAATTGCACACCTCTAAATTCTGCTATATTTACTTTCGGTTTGTCTCACAAACAATAGGTGTAGAATGGATCACATTTCCGAGCCACGTGCAAAATTTGTTGAAAATCGGTAACAAATTGTGGATGTAATTGTTTGACAACCAATCTGTCAACAGACACACTCGGAAAAAGTGATTAGATAGTCCATCCAATGAATTAGATGGACAAGAATTAAATATACAACAGGTCAGTACTTTTTTTGCTTTTTAGCGCGAGATGTAATATATACATCTAGTGCTTATGCTACGATGTCAGTTTCCATCTGTCTGTCTGTGACGGAAGTGAATTGGCACATTATAGCTAATTTAGGTTTCAAATTCCGATCCAAATTTACCGCGCATTGTCTTCGCAGGGAGGGGTCATCTCAACAACATATCGCGCTATGCTAGCCACTGCTAGGCCCTCTCGTTCCTTTACTGTAACAGCTATTTCCCAGGTGAACCTTAGTTAATGAGTTTCTCCTTTTTATTCATTCACTATAGTCAGCTTTTGAGCACACTATAAATATTCTATATCTTCACTTATCTTATCATTTTATCCATAAGAAAACAACTTATTGTTATTGTGAGTATTATCGTGTATTTGAGCCCGATCCTCAAAAGAAACCTTTTAGAGATAATTGAAGAATGTCTTTTCTTGTAAATTTAATGCCCTTTCTTTTGCTCAACCAGCAGTTTCAAAACATTGATATATGGCAGATTTTATGTTTTTGCAGAAACTGTTGAAAATTGCTCCAGATGAAGTTATATTTTTAGCCGTCGTGGAGGATGTGTGACCTTTCTGAGTGTCTCCTAGTAACACTTTTAATTTTTTACTGCATGAATCTGAACATATGTACAACATGTGTTCGATCGATGTAAAGTTAGTCTTACTTGTTTAGTGTCAGTACCGTCTATCGCATGAAGTACCACAAGTAGGACACTAACAGTGTTATTTGACCAGTGACAAATAGTCAAGTGTGATCTCCCATTTTTTCCTGGCTAAGAAGTGCGATAAATTGCTGAATTTTTTTCCATTATTATTTCAGTTGTTTGTGTGTGAAAGCAATTATCTGTTTTATTGGCACGTAAATATGGCTGGTAAGTGCCTCATGTATGCTTCTTGTTCGTAGGAGCATGAGAAAACAAAGAAGGAAATTGTCGATGCATTGAAAACGGAAGTATCTGAGCTCAAGAAAGAGTTGCAACAGAGAAAGAAATTAGTCGCAATGCAGCAGCAGATTATTCAGCACGGCAGCGAGGCGTACAACAAGGTTATTAACTAGACTTAACCACATTAATAAAGCATTAATATGATGCAGGATGTGATTCAGTGTGTAACATGCTTGTACTGTTGTCACCATCACGTGGATGCTGAGAGAGAAACAGCGGATTTAGGTACTGTATGCTCAAAATCTAATAGATTGCCGGCATAGTATACAATGCATAGCAAGCGTGCAGTGGCACTTAACTGTTGTTCGAATAGCCTTCTTTTACGAAGTTACTCCAGATTGGACATATTTTCTGGTGGAAATTTTGTGACAGCAATATTCGTACTTTTTAAGAGTTACATCAGGTCATGCTTTGTCTTCCAAAGCTGAAACATTGCTGGCCAAATAGTGACCAGGTGTGGACACTGCCGGTCACCCAGCGACTGCCTCCTCCACAAGGTTCAGTTCAAAAGACAACTTTTGGAGATAATCCGATTGTTTGTATGGTCTACATAACCTTCCTGTCACCCAGCTAGCAGTGTCAAAGCACTATAGTCTATGTTACACATATCAACATAAAACTAGAATCCCAATACAGGAGTTGTTTTGGGGGCTAATGTGAGAGGTGACAACTTTCTAGTAATGAGCACGTGCCAGTAAAGTTTTTGACTTTTTCTTGCACAAATTCTAATAGCGAATAATAAACAGTAGTTGCTTAGTGAAACTGGTGGTCGGTGATTAAAATAAAAACAATGTTTGCGTGTTCAGTGCATGCATTGCTCAAAGGCGTTCATCAACGCCAGCTTTTTGCACGCACACACAGCACGTCGACATCCTGAAACAGTCAACATTACCGTTCCTTTTGTCCGCGATGCTCCGACTGTCATCCGCCGTCTGAACGTTGAGGCTGTCCCGGTTACGGAGGCTGCTCCGTCTTCTGCTGCCAAGGATACCGAGTTTGCACGCGAACTTGAAGAGATTCGTGAACGACTTCGAAACACCGAGTCGCAGCTTGTCGAGGAACGCAACAGTCGCTTTGAACTCTTGAAGAAGGTTCCTGTATGTTTTCTTTTTGGCAATTGTATAATAGTCTTTAAATGATTTTGTACTGTATGCAGATATGTCTTGAATGTGTGACTGAATGCAGTACTGAATTGTGGAAACAGTGCTTATGGCGTGGCAACAAGTTCGTAGTCCTACAGACAGTTTTATTAAAGAAGAACAAATGTATGTGCAGCAAATTTAGTAATATATGCATGGTGTGTGAAAAGGGTATATTTAAAAAAACTATTACAAATTTACTAATGAATCTATCTCTGCAATAATTTTTATAGTCGGTTAGCATTTGTCAAAGTTACGGACAAAAGTCTAGTGTCTTGGTTTTTTTGGTTCACAATGTATAGGATGTACATGTATATTGTATTGTTGTTACGGAACAGAGTAAGTCATCTGAGAAGACTTGGGATGAGTCGGATCTTCATCGAGACATGGAACAGTGGAAACAGCAGCAGCTTCGACTACACAAGGTCATCATAAACAGTATTCAGAGTTTTTGCTGGATGATAGTCCTATATTACATTAATTATCACGCATAATTTGGTGAATAAATAAGCACTGACAGTATTACTAGCAGTAGAATTGCAGTGTGCAGGCTTTAAGACTGCTTACTTTGACTAGAGAGATGTTTTTGCAGCATGTTGAATTTAGTTACGTGGCTTTTGTTGTTTAACAGTTCATTATTGGCTGCTGACGTCAGCCACGTGTGATATAACTGGTCAAATCAAACTATGCTGTACAAAACCAATGATCATAAGATTAGTTTATGTGAAACTATTGCAGACCGAGTTGGAGCAGGTTCAGGCGGCTTTCATGAAAGAACTGCAGGATGTGAACGAGAAACTCAACACTTCGGAGAAAGCAGTTGCCGAACTGCGACAGATGAGATGTAATCAGTTCCGTTTCATTGTTACTTACTTAGAGCTGGTTGTATGATTAGATGTAACCTACTTTCTTACCACTTTCAACTGGTGGTTCTGTCTGGATTGCCTTTATCGACTGGAGTACCTGTGTTATTTTTGATTTTTACCAACCAAATTAGTGATTGAGGTAGAACAGTCAGTCCAGTATGTACGTGTCTCTGCCTGTAAGCCCAGACAACAAGTTTTAGACTAAAATAATTTTTGACCTGCGTATTCAGATTGCAGGTTCACCTTGATCCTGTATAGGTTAGGTTGAGAGCTCAGGGTCATAGGTCAAAGTTTGTATTCAGTGGATGAAAAATGTTCCTTTTTCTACTGTGGATGCATGTTTGTTATGAAACGATGTCTTTTTTATTGTCAGTTTCTTTGTGCTAAAGTGGTCAGTACAACGTCGCTAATGGCTTTCTAGTTTCTGTTTTATTTTGTTGTGATTATTTTGCAGTAGACTAATGTGGCTACTAGTCAATGTTTTATCTATGTTATGCATTTACAGTTGTATTATATTGCTACAATGTTGTTTCTTTGTGAACTGTAACTCGCTAAAATTTAATCACTATGTTATAGTGTAGGCCTATAGTCGAGTTTTTGTAACAGCGAATATTTTCACAGTGAATTTTTTCACTTACAGAAATTGATATCACATTCATGTTCTGTGTGTTACAATCTCCATCTTAGTGTATTTATTTATTTTCTAATTAGTGTGTCTTCTTGGGTTGATGGTGTGAGTGGATTATATCTCGTGCATGCTAGCTTTGTACTGCATACATTTGAGTGTAACGTAAGCGTGTTTCGTACACACGTCATAAAGACGCCATTCTGACCAGGCTGTAGTTACAAGCTGTGAATGTCGGCTCTTTATAGTCTGAAGCATGCGATGAAACTGATGATGTTTGCTGGCATTAGTGCGAGGTTCCACGCTCGGCACGTTGCAAGATGCTGATGATGAGAAAGATAATGATCGCGCAGAACGGGAAGAGAAACATAAAGCCGAGATAACTCACCTCATGCGCCAGGTAATTAATTGATGAGGTGATAAACCTACATGTCCTAATACTAACATCCTGGTGTGGTGCTACAAAAGTTCATCCCATTCGTCTTATAAAAGCATAAAATATGTCGACTCGTTACTAAGCGACATTACCTGCTGCTGGCACTCAGACTACCTTGACTTGGCGTGAGCCTGCCAATAGGCTGCTACCATCCACACCTATCATTATCCATTTAATATTTCTAGGTCTGAAAGATTATCTTCATTTTGTTATCACATAGAGGATGAAAAGCTTGAGTTTTCACTAAGCTTAGTGCTTGTAGGGATTCTTGGCAGCTGAGAGTTCATAGTCTTTAGAGTAGTTGTCTGAAATTCTCTGCCTCCAGCTGTCTGATTTACGTCACTGGCCGTTGCGACGTTTGCCAAACGTTCACAGGCTTACTTAAATCTTGCCTGGACGAACACATTGGAGTTTTTTTTATTTTGTTTAATACAAGCGTGTGTTTAATACATGATGATGATTGGCATAACAAGAAGCATTTGAAAAATGTTGGGCCCATTCGCCACTGCGAGCCGCCGCACGCCCATTCACCAGGTGTCGCTACTGTCCACTGTCGCACGCCGCCTGCGCATCGATGTCCACGACGACGACAACGACAACGCGTGACAGAGGGGACCGCTATGGCCCCATGGAATGGGCCCAACAATGAAATGATGATGATGATGAGGCTGGTGATTGATGTGCATGTATGATCACACGTAGCTGGAATCCGTGGAAGGCAGCGTGCAGCATCAGCTGTCAGAACAAGACAAACAGTGGAAGAAGAAACTCGACCACGTCGTCAAGCAGCACAAAAATCAAATTCTAAAGGTGACGGTTCTTTTTTGTAACGTACCGCTAGTTTACTTCTAGTTTATTATTGCGCACAGCCACACACACAGAGACGAGTTTTTTTTAGCCATTTTTCAGGTGAACTTGATACCC
>Ga0209782_1000411_pt1 | contig 18225 bp, 16 predicted proteins | sample WorMetmaBAHAMAS1_FD_187390 | JGI IMG/M metagenome (GOLD analysis project Ga0209782, IMG submission 187390) | Marine gutless worms symbiont microbial communities from Max Planck institute for Marine Microbiology, Germany - Inanidrilus... | ecosystem: Host-associated > Annelida > Digestive system...
CCTATAAAAAGCTCAATGTTTCGTAAGAGACCACTCAATCGATCGATTAAGGGGCATGGCCACTCGAAATCTCCTCCTCGAGCGGGGGGCACTCAGGTTTAGCTGGGGGGAGGGCACGGCCCCTTGCCACTCCCCCCTTGGCTACGGGACTGGTCACTGCTATCGGCGGCAAAGATCCTGGACCTCCCCAAAAATTTACCAAGGACAAACTGCATGAAAATGCTTGCCAATAATTGCATCCAGATAGCCTTAAAATGCACCAGAAGGCGTTTTTCGGCCGGCTCCGCCCTGCCCCGCTGGGGGAGCTTACGCACTCCCCCAGACCTAGCCGCAATAATGGGACCTACTTCTAAGAGGAAGGGGAGAGGAATGGAAGGGAAAGGCGAAGGGAAGGGGGAGGAAGTGAAAGAGGAGGGGAAGGGTGAAGGCATCCAAGGCCAAAAAATTTGCTCCCCGCGGAATAAATTTCTGGCTACGCCACTGTGAATACAACGCAATGAGCGTGATGCAGCGCGTCGCGCGGATTTCTCAGCGGAATCTGCGACTTGATTAAACTGTGATACTGTAGCGTTTGCATGGCAGTCGAGTAGTACGACAAGCAACACAGTAAAGCGTGTGAGACTCGAGTGTTGAGACAGACGTGTATGAATAGGACAGAGCTGAAAGGCGCCAGATGAGATGAGAACAACGTTACTGATGTGAGCTGGACTGGACGAGCTGCTGCTGCTGCAGCAACTGATGAGTCAAACAATCCCAGAGATCATCTTGACAACGTTCATAGCACGACAACAACATGCACCACACAGCAGTCAGTCAGTCACTACTTTCAGTCAATGACTACACTCAAGACTTAAGCTTAAATTCAATGGGACCGACACCGAAGCGCCTATCGTGTAATTTTGTAAACGTGTACCGTGTACAGTACACGTTCAGACGTGTGCACGCGCACATCCCTAACGGACAACCTAGCGAGGAAAAGCGCGCCGCGCGCGTGTCGGTCGAGTCGGCAGACAAGTCGGCGAGGATTGTCGTGCGTGACAGGCTGGTGGCAAGCTGAACACGCCGGAAACGCCGACTTCCGCGCGAGGATCCTCGCACGGAAGTCGGCGAGGATGTCCGTGTCGGTCCTATGGAATTTAAGCTTTATACAGCACTGCCACGACACGTTGCATAGACGTCAAAATACCGTAGTCGGCGGCGTCAGCATGGAACGGTGCTGCCACCTAGCAAAAGCACGCTATACGCTGAAACAGCTTCATGTAATACCGACTGATTTGAGTCGAGATATTACGTTGCACTCACGCAGTCAGTCGGCTACACTATAAACGAGTAATTTCACATGCTCTTTGCAGCCAATCACGTGGCTAGTAGCGAGGCAACAAACTCTAACACAGCAAAAGAAACATTCAACAGAAACACAAAAATAATCACACAAGAAATGCGTGGCAAAGACCAGCGTATAGCCCGCTCGGTGTCGTAGTATCGCCCTCTAGCGAATACTAATGAAACACACTTACTCACTGATCGCCTCAGTGCCTAGCAGCTCTGCCCCCTACTGCACATACCTGAAGTCACCCCAGAAAAATTCTCGACGCCGACTGCATAACTTCTTAGCCTATGTCTTAAAGTAAGGGGTCACTGAACCGAATCTCATCAAATTTGTACAAGATGTACAGAAATGATTGCCAATTAATTTTCTGAGATCAAAATTCCAATCCGTGACGAATGAAGCTCTTCATCAAATTGCGGCTGAATCGCGGCAAAAATTGCACGTTTTAACAGCATAAACTCTCAGATTATTGCACGAAGTTCACCAAATTTGTACACGATGTAGCCTAATTATTGCCATTTAATCTTTTGAAAGTGGCTTCACGATCAGCCAATCCGTTGTCGAACACCAGAGCAAAGAGTAAAGGTCGTTCGTGGCGATGTCTGCTACAACCAGTTTCTTGGGCGACCGCCAAACGACTATCAGGATAATCATCCCCATCAATACATCTATCAAACCTGCAAAGTAAGTCAAGATAAGTCCAGGATATTCTGAGATATTTCGCGTAATATGCCGATTTTTGCCGTATCACCGCAAAAGGTGTTATTGTTAACAGCATAAACTCGAGTTAGCCTACTGGACCAAACGTCACCAAAATTGTAAGCAACACAGAGAAATTCATTCTATTTAATCTTTTGGAATCAGAATTGCAATACTGCAATCTGTTTCCAAATGGCAGCACGACAAAGGAGATTGGTCTGCGAAAAACGCTGATTTTTTACTTTAATTGGTTGCCATGGCAACGTCTCCTGACGGATCGCAAAAAGCTAAATGAGGTTGACAAGCCCTTCCACCCGTCTACCACTCCTGAAATTTTGGCGAAGATGATCGGTCCGTTAGATTCTGAGAAACAGCCGGTAGAAAGTCGACCGTTAAAAAACATGAAAATAAAGAAAAAACATTGGCAAAATATATAGCTATTTCGGCTAGTTTGCCGAGCGGGCTAAATAAACAAATAAAGTAAACTAAAGCAAAGCGTGGTCGCCTTGCAGACTAGGCCTACCACAGACGGTGTCTTGTTGCACTGCTGTGAGTACACCACACCACCATTACTCCAAGCCCACACGGACAACCCTGCCCGCCTCATAACTCAAGTAATGAACATACACTGACGACTTCTCAACTAGCCTATATATCGGCCCTCCGACACAAAGACCACAACGAGCGCTTGCCGCGTCACGTGCTGCACTCCGGTGAGCCACTTTTAGTATACGCGTACAGTGTGTGCCACATTGACGCTGAAAAAATGAGACAGACGGACAGAGGACATGTTGCACTGCTATGGACGCGGCAGCGTAGAATGTACTGCACACACACACACACACACGGACGAGACACTAGAAACACTTGCTGTGTGTACGATTTTAGCGCAAATCATCACAAGAAGTCACAGTTGTGACATATATTACAATTAATGGAAGACATTATTAACTATTTACAACATTCGACTAAACTGACGTCAAACTTGCGTGACTAACAATAACACCTTTTGCGGTGATAATCTTCCCTTGCGCTATGTCTGGCTACACGCGTCACGTGACAGTCAGACACTCAAAATACACAGTTGTTGTGCCAAACCTGAGCTGCAAAAAAAGTCAGAAACACATGTTCCTATTAAAAAAATAAAAACTTAAAATGTTAGAAATCATGAATTCAAAGAATTTAAAAAAAATTAAACTTAAAGGTGCATACAAACCTCAAAACCAAGGCTGAAGCCATCAACACAAATCTTTAGCAAAAACGCAGACAACATTACAAGCAACATAATACAATGGTCTCAAAAAATTAACTCGTCTTGTCTGCAGAAAAAAAAAATCGACAACAACACTGAAATAAATGAAATCTGAAGAGAATTCTCCACAAAAATCTGAATAATCTTCCCTCATGCTAACTAGAAAACCTAAGCAGTGGTATTGACATATAGACCCAGACTGGATCTGCCTATGCACTATGTTTGCACTTGATAACCTTGTGACTTTGACCTTCTGCTCTCAAGGACAATGCATGGCCTGCCGTCAACTATCTCTACCAACTTCAGTGTTGCTAGCTCAAGCCATTTTCCTTTTACACCACAGATGGATACATATACAGCAGACAACAAGCTCGCCAAATCTTAACCAATTTTAAAAAATTCTTTCACTGTGAGATTCTACAGTAAATTTGCATCATGATGCCTGCACCATATTGTCACACTACAGCATAAAACATACAGACGTTGCAAATGTAAATCAGACTGAGACAGCGAACAACATCGAGTGACACTCAAAACCAACACAAACAATTGTTTTGAGGTAGGAGCAGGCGATCAGTCAGTGTACAGCTGCTGTCAGACGTGGTCGGTGAATAGAACAAGTTGCAAGGTGTCAGCACACAGAACAGTTGTTAGTTTATCACACACACACGCACACACCATTCAATTGAATGAAGCCACATTACTGTGTCAGTAATCTAAGCAAATGTGCTGGTAAAATGGTAAGAAAATGCAAACTTTATCATTGGTCTTTCAGATTTTAGTGGAAAATGCTAAACAATGCGGGCACATGTCTCAGCTAGACGTCATTGGCAATGGTCTTGACGGGAACTATCAATGAAATGTCATTGACCGGCGTCATCACCCACGACCAGTCAGTCTCTCACTGTGACACATTACTAATGCTGTGATAGTCACTACCAATAAATTACAAAACAAGAGACCTAGCACTGGCTAGCATGGCGCGAGATGATCCGCCCGCAAGCAGCACGGCCGCCGTGCTGCCGCAATGCGCGGTAAAGTGGGATCGTAATTTGAAACCTAAATTAGCTATAATGCACAAATGCACTTCCGTCACAGACAACGGACACTGACATCGTTGCATAAGCGCGAGATGTATATATTACATCTTGTGCTAAAAACATACTGACGAAGAAGTAAATAATTATTACTGAACGAGTTAAAATACACTAAAAAGAACAGTCCATCAGAAAATGAAGCATGTAAGTATTATTGGACATACAGAGTATCTAAACATGGACAAACTGCTGAATGTTGTGAAACAACTCTGACAGTTGCTCACCAAGTATAATACAGCTCTAGTTATGTCAGCAGTAGTTAATAGTGATGCATCTACTGCATCATTTTGTAAATATGTACACACAATTTCTACTTTGTCAATGTTCACAACACTACATAAATACAGTGGCCAATAACAATTTGGCAGATGGTTCGCAGTAACAATGACAGCATCATAGTACCGTATGTTACGGCACATGTTGGCAGCCTTCTGACAAGATCAATGATCCAGTTATAGCTTAACTTTGCTTTAAGCTGCAAAAAAATTTTACAGTTTGTTACTGACATCTTTTGTTTGTTCTTTATTTTAGCACCTAATTTCATCATTATGATCATATTCATGTACATGACAGTTACTGTGTGTAAACATAGGCCTATTTGTGTTGTTATGGTTCCCAAATATTTGTTTACAGTTAGTTTCAACAGTTTTTTGGGCACAAACTGTGGTTTCGGATACGGTTGTTCTGAACGACCCATCCCTTGATCGAAACGCAAACTGCAAGCTGGTACCGTACGTCATTTGAGTTCGAAACAACAATCAACTCTTTCAAATTAAAGAATTTTGGCTATTATACATTAAACAGTTACAACATCCAAACAAACTTGTTTATCAGTTACATTTACATTGCCGCCATTAGCGCCACGACTGTTTGTTGTTTGTCTTTGCCAAGCGAATGTGGAAATTTCCGCCCAGTTTCCCATGTGCATTTTGAGCGTAATATTATTACTTCATTCTGAACAATTTTAGCATATATATTGCCAGAAAACCGTAAGTGTCAGCCAAAAAAACTTGGTTTTAAGCTTCAATGGACCCAGGAAAAGACCTACGTTTTGGTTTCTGGTTCGGTTACCATAACAACACTAAAACATATGTATACACTGTGACTCAAACAAGACACTGATGTAACACACTATAACTTCAATGCACATCAAGGGATTTTGGTAATTTTTGGCAGATATATTGCTGAGAGAGTATGCTAGTGAACAGTGATTTGTTATTCCACCTCTCCTAACTAATGTCTCTGCACTACCTGGGGAAACATAAACCCTGGAAATTGGGTCTGTTCAGTCATGTTGTATACCAAAAGCGATACTACTTTGGTTTGCTATATCTTTAACATTCATCGACCAATTTTAATAATTTTTAACAGGAAATAACTATGGAGTTTGCACTATCATAAGCCTATTTAATTTCTCATGTTCGTTTGCTATTGTTTCCTTAATTTGCTGCGAGATTAGAAAGGAGAAAACGACGCATTTTTGACATCACTGGACATTCGTAAACATGCCGTTTACTGAAGAAGACAAGATTTTCATTAATAATTTGTTCGTTTTAAAAAGCTACAATGGTAAGCATTTAGTTGGAGAGTTTTCCAGCAAAAGCCCAACGTAGGCCTTGTCTACCAGTTGTTGCAAAAGCTATGGGTTACTGGGTTGGACGACCATTGTTCCAGCAGCAGCAGATGACGCAGAAGCCGCACAGCTGATAACACTGATCTTGTTGATAAACTGCTGTCACACAAAAATGGCCAAGCGAAAAATAACATTTGTACACTGTACTTAATAATTCTTAACATTGGTTGATAAGTGTCGAAGATATAGCAAGCTAAAGCAGACACAGTATAATACAGCATGACTGAAAAGACCCAATTTCCGGGGTTCATGTTTCCCCGGGTAGTGAAGATACATTAGTTAGGAGAGGTGGGATATCAAATCACCATTCGATATCGTACTCACTCAGCAATTTCTCGGCCACGAATTACCAAAATCGGTTAACGTCCGTTGAAGTTATAGTGTGCGACGTCAGTGTCGTTTTTTGGAGACACAGTGTGTATGCTTCTACACACATAACTAGTAGTTAGATAAAGTTGAAGCTGCTGACTGTTAAATATTCTTCACACTAACGTATACATTGTGACCGAACGCACACCAGCACCTAACAAGTGTGTCTGGTACGTACTAGGTATCATGTCATGTTTGCTACTTTGTGTATGAAATAATCTATGACCTTGTTTAGCAGAACCTCACAAAAGATACCAAAATCAGACACTGATAAGTTTCAACATGACCACGAAACACCCTGTTAGGTGCCGTTTCGTTAGATCCATCAAAAATGCAATGACAGATATTCAATACACACATGCCAGTTGTTAGACATTACACAATGATCTATTATCACACTAACTGGTGTGGTTCAAAGTAACGTTTTGAACACGTTTCTCAATTAAGAGACCATGATCTACCCTGAAATGACAACATCTGGGAACAATCACATTCCTACAATGTACAAGATACGCTGACAACTTGTGAGCAGCCTACAGCTGACCAGCCAAATGACCAGTCGACAGGCCAACAACTGACCAGTTGACAAACCAACTGACCAGCTGACTATCAGTAAGCTGACTGACTATGTAACTAGCCAGCAGCTGAGTGATGCAGCTGGTCAGCTGGTGTTTACAAGTGAATATCATGAGGTCACGTGTAGCAGAACTTGCGCACAGAGTTGTTACCGAGATCAGCAACAAACACATGTCCGTTGTGGTCAACCGCAAGGCCGCTAGGTCGACGTAAACGCGGCGTATCACGATCACACTCAATAGAAAAACACCAGCGACGATCACAGCCAAACACTTGGATCATGGCACGACCTCGCTCCGACCTCGACGCCAAGTACCGACCACTGCTATCTACCACCACCCCACCATACTGCCCACGACCACGGGAATCCCCCGTGGACAGCTCGTACAGGAATTCCCCGTCGTAGGACAGTGCACGCACGCGGTGATCACAGACAAGTATTTCATTGCGTGGAGCGGATGTTGCATAGATACACGTGACAAGGTCTGACTTGCCTGAGCCCATCAAGTCGATCTTCTTGATGAGTTTACCACACGCAGCAAACACAAACAGCTTGTGCATGCCGTTGTCAGCGACAAATATTGAGCCATCATTAGCTAGCGTCAGTGACGTCGGCTCCATGAACTCGTCACAGTCGAAGCTGTGTAGAATGATGCCAGCAGCAGCCGTGAAGCAAGACACTTGATTTGTCCGCCAGTTGATGATGTACAGTGAAGCGACTGCGCCGCTGTCTGACTGGATGAAAGACATTCCGGTAGCACCACGCTGCACCAATGAATCATTCACTATGGAACGTATGGGAGACGACCCCGCGGCGGCGGCCGGTGAGTCTGTGTCAAAGACAGCGACACGGCTGTTGCCAGTGTCCAATACGTACATTATGCTGCCGTCCAGCGCTACAGCAACTGGCTGATGCAGGCCTGAGTACGTTGCAACTGGAACGTGAAACTGATGTGCTATGAAACTGACAGGACTTGAACTGCCAACGACCCGGTCAAAGATACGTACAGTCAGACTGTGTGTGCCGACAGTCAGCACGGTAAACATGAGTTCATACGTTCCATCTCCTACGTCGAGAATCATCACTGGCACTGAGCACTGGCATCTATCCTGTAGTTCCACAGAGACTGGGTCACCGCCAACATTCTGACGTCGTCCGCTGGCATCATACGTGAGGATCCGCGCCTTGCTAGGCACGTTGACAGTAACTCTTGGCTCAGTGAACTCCACCGTGCACAGAGCTGGAAATGTCTCGCTCGTCCGCACTGCACCGAACTCCATGATGGCAGAACGTAGCGTGTCTTGGCCTGTCTGACGGAACTCAATGTGAGCATTCTCACGTGGCTCAGCGAGGAACAGCGACGCGTCGAGCAGTTCATTCAGCTTGCTGATACGACTGGTGATGGCACGTACGTCGGCTGGAAGTCCATCACACTCCACGCGCGCACACTGGCGCTGTGCTGATATCAATGCTAGCTGCTCGACCAGCACGTGAGTCTTGTCTTGACACAATCTGTGCACAATGTCGACGACGGCGTGCTGACGCTGGTCAACGGCAGCTGTCAGTTCTGCAAACGCACGAGTCACTGTCTCAATACACTGCTCTGCCGCAATGTCGAGCTGTCTCAGCTCAGCGTCCACTGCAGCAGCCGCAGTGTCCAGGTTCACAATACACTCACGTGCCTTGTACTGCAGTATCTCCGAGACTCGACGGATCGCGATGGCAAACGGCACGACGTTGTGAGCGGCACTGCTGGATGTCAGCGTAGCTGCTGCACTGGCACTCACTGATGACTTGTGCCGCGTCCCGGCTGCGGAGGTTGAACCACCATCATCATCATCATCATCACAGTCGGCACAGAACACTACGTCACACGTCTCACAGAACAGAAGTTGACAGCCGACATGCCGAGCACACCGTGGTACCACGTCACGCCGGGCACCTGACTGTGACATGAGATCTAGGAGTTGATTGACAACAAAGCTCGGCGGCAGCGCGGCCGGCCCTGACGGCGGCACAGAGAACATAGCACTGCAGACTGAACAGCGAGGTCGGACATCATGAGCAATGACACCAACACACTCCAGACACACCGAGTGTGAACACGGCAGCAGTTTTGGCCGCCGAGACTCGGCGTCATACAGCTGCAGACAAGTCCCACATGTCAGGAAACACTCACTGAAGTCACTCACGTCAAGTGACACTGTTTCAACAATTGTGGACGATAAACCAGCGACATCAGGCAGATGAAGCATGTCAGCACTAGAGCAGCACACTTCACACACACACACACACACACACACACACATACTTGTAAGACCAGCACACTGGTGCCACACAAAAAATTCTATCAAACTGGTGCCACAATTACACTTACAACATCAGGAATATTTTAACAGATATTTGTCTAATTTTTTTTGGAAATGCTAAAAATAATTAGAGGAACAGTGTGAATGTGATATTTGCTGAATACACTCAAAAATGGAGAACATGAATTTTACATGTTATCTGGTGCCTTACCAACCGGTGCCCTGTCAGTGACATACTGGTGCCATCACGAGTGTGAGTGAAGTGGTGCCATCTGTGGGTCCTCAGACTGGTGCCATCAGGTGTGTCAGTGAAGTGGTGCCATCTGTGGGTCAGACTGGCGCCATCTGTGGAACCAACCGGCGCCACGTTTGTGTGTATCAAATTGGGGTTTTCCCTAGTGCAGTTTACAGTTTAACGTAAAACAAATGTCACAGTCCGAAACTGAAAATACTGAGTGGCTGCCACCATCAACAGGACAAACTGTCTTCTTAATGTCTGTAGTGATGAGATACTGCCTGCTCGTTTGGTAAACTATCTGCGGTGTGCACTGTTAATAACTATTAACATCAGCTGTCTTGTCATCGTTCTTGTTGTCTTAAGTTATTTCACTTTAATGCTGCAGCTCTTCGTAAAAACTACAGTGTTAGTTTTATAGCAGTAATAATTAATGGGATTACTACTGTTGTGTGTATGACTTCCAGCTCTTTTCAATATCTGCCACTCTTTCCTGTCTTCAGCTGTTCTTTTGAGTGCCACATACTTTCCTTCAATCATGTCACTTAGCAGGTGCATTCTTTTCCAACCTCTTGTAGCCTTCCCCTCATTCTTCCCTCAGTTATATCATGCAGTAATGATTCATGTCTTAGCACATGCCCTCACCACACGGTTGCAGTATCCCACTATGTCTAACGTAGTTTTAGTTTTATTTACTTGTTGTAGAATTTTCTGATTACTTATTTTATCCACCCAACTAATTTTTTATCCTCCAAATCCACATTTCCATGGCTTCTAATCTCTTTCTGTGTGCTTGAGTCATTGTCCGTGTTTGTGGTGCATGCAGTACCACACTCCACAACACACTCTTTACTATTGTTTTTCAACTCCACTCACATTTCTCATGAACAGTTTCTTTTTAATCATGAACGCTTGTTTACCCAATGCAATCCTACATCGTATCTCAATTGCACAGTACCCATCTGCTGAAATAACACTTCCTAAGTATTTGAATTGGTCAACCACTCAATCTGCTCTACTTGTTGATCAACGTCAACAAGTAGAACGTTTGACTTGTAACAAGCAACTTGAGAACCATTAACACATTTTTCTAGCTGAAGTTTGTTCTGCAGCTACACAGCCTACACTAAATTGTGTCATCATATATGTACATTTGTTTTTTTGTCAATAAATGTACATATGTGATGACGAAATTAAATGTAGGCTGTGTAGCTGCAGAACAAACCAGCTAGAAAAAAGTGTTAATGGTTTTCAAGTTGCTTGTTACAAGTCAAACATTTAAGTTTTCTGAATACTTTGTGTCCAATACAATTTCTAATGTCACTAGAAAGTAAGAAAAATGAATCAAATGTTGTAAGCTTTTATTCTGCTGCAGAGTATGCAATTACAAACTCAATTAATATAACGTTAATTGGCTAACTGGCAGTAAGTGTCAGTTCAACAAAGGAAGTGCATAATGCTGCATTCATTCGCACAGTACTGCTAGTACTTGCATGTTCATGGTAACCAGTTTTCTATATGAATCCAATCTGTACACTATGACGGGGCCTATTGTAGCATGTGTAATATATTACACAAATGTGTATTAATACTGGTTGGTTGTGCAACATTAAAAAGGACAGCGTGCAACATTAAATTTTTATGTTAGTAGTCAAAAAGGGAGCAGCATAATGCTTACTAATAGCATAGTGCAATTATTAGTTCTTTTGTGCTACAAACTGCACAACGACACAATTTTATTGTCAGTCTGTTTACAGTCACAGGGAACAACTAATAACAGTGTGCAAATGCAAAACAACAAGAAGCCATTTTAGTACACCTGTTATTAACTTAACTAATTTCTTTGCCCTGCCTGGGTTTTGAACCCAGACTGACCACCTACAGGGCGAGACTGGTTGTCCTTGTGTTAGTAGTTTAGGCTAAATCCTTAGTCTCACTGCTTGCATGCCAAAATGCGCTTGTTTCTTTGTATGGCAGTGTGAACAAAGTATTTAATAGTCTTCCAATCTCTGCCACCAAGGCATGGTTCACGTTCTTTGCAATTGTTGCAGTCTTCTTTCCGCGGAACAGTGCCCATCAGGATGTTTCTCATGAAGTTACGATTTATAGCAGCTCGTTCGTCTGCAGTCCACGGCATCTTCTTCATTTGTGCTCTCTTCTTTCCTGATGACACAATAACCAGTTAACGTGACTAACCGGAAGGTTCGGTGCGGCTGCTGTACGCCAGGTGAATGCGCCAGCACCGCTCATACCAGCAGTAGTAGTAGTAGCCTTATTTGCTGTAAATTTTGGAGAAAAATTTTCAGAAAATTTTAACTTCAAGCATCATCCTCATATCATGGCCGGAGTTTGGTTTAGGGAACGGAGGGGCAAAAAGGCAAGTGCAGTAGCATGTACCCATAATGGCAGTCTGGAGGCAGGAGCAAAGCTCACCTAAATCTGACACATTTTGAAATTTCAAAAACAACTCTGCATGCATGTTTTGCTTAATTGTAGTTCTGTTCTGACTAACCTCTGCCATTTCTTCTACTCCACGTTATCGCCCAAAGCCTTGGTCAGAGGTGAGAGGCTGGTGATGAACAAAGTTCCAAAAAAAATTAATAGACCTAGCCAGTAGGTTTTCTAAACCTTTAGATCTTTGTCAAAACCATAGTTTTGAGTTTTAGAAACAAAACCAAGGTTTCAGGTTTCTCTTTTGTGGCCTGATAACAGCCCCTGAATACAAATTTGATTGGGTAAGTTTGTTCCATGCAGAACTAAACTTCTGCACTGAGCAGTTGTCAGCCTAGACCACCCCTAAATGTGTCCTGACTCGTGAGTGCTAACTGCAGTACTGACTGCTGAAAGTTCAAATGTTCTGGTTATATGACGTCACGGTCACGGTCATTTGCAAAACTATTTGTAATGTGCTATTGCAAAAATTTACTAAGCGACCAAGGTTAGACTTGCTGTTATTGCAAGTTAGTCAGTGGTATGCATATTCACAGGCAGCAGTAAAAAGCACATTCATACAGTCAATAGGAAATAAGCTAAATACGACCAACATAAATTAAAAACCTTCAAATTTCAACACAAAAAAGGCAAACCTGATTTCCCCAGAACACCTACCCCTGTCATATTTCGTTTTCATACATTAACGGCGGCCTATGAAAAAGTTAAATAATTTAAATCAAAAAGTTTATTGTATATGGCTGTAATAACAAAATACATAAATGTATCCTTGAAAGTAATGGCAGCAGCAAAACTGATTCTGTGAACTGTACTCATGAAACAAATACTATGTTACCTGGCTTTCGTGACTGTGTGGTACGGCTGTTTTCATCACTTGACTCTTGATCAGCTGGAGTAGACACACAAAACCGAAATCATGTACACTATATTAATCTTTCATAATTGAAGCACAATAATAATAATAATAGTAATAATAATAACTAGTAGTCAAAACTAATTTGACAAAAAACTGCATCGCTGTTGTACTTGGACTGTTCAACGGTATTCGCCAGGTTGCACCAGTTGCACCCCACATGGTTCCTTAAGTCTACCCGAGTCCACAACCCAAATGGCATCTCAAATGGTTCAGCCGTTTTTGCACAGCTCACGGCAGAGTGTTCCTGTACTTTACAATGAGCCACCCCTTCTCCCCACGAAGTTGCCCCTTCCCATGGAGGATCTGGATCCCTACCTAATAAATGGTTCCTTAGGTCCACCTGAGTCCTGAATCCAGGCCAGATTGCTTGCCGCCGCAGCACCACACAGTGGCGACTGGTTACACACACTTCCAATCGGCGCCTGTGGCCTCCACCTCGACGACAGCGCAATCCGCATAGCCATCGGTCTCCATCTGGGCTATGCTATCTGTGAAGCTCATCCATGCCCATGTGGAGCCATGGTGGATACTCTTGGTCAGCACGCCCTGTCGTGCAAGAAGAATGCAGCCAGAGTTCAGCATCATGCCTGCCTTAACGTCCTCATCCACCAATCACTGATCACAGCCGGTACACCAGCAATCAAGGAACCACAAGGTTTGACCAGAACAGACGGGAAGAGGCCAAACCGGTTGACACTGGTCCCATGGCAGTCAGGTCGCAGCGCCACATGGGACAGGAAGTGTAGTGGTATAAAAGGGAGTATGTACAAAGTGATGAAGTCATTTATCTGCAGAGGTTGCTTAAATCCTGTAACCAGTGCAGATCGCACAACTGTAGATATTGGTGCTAGTGCAAACCTGGAGATAGTGGATAAATGTTGTTATCTGGGTGACATGCTGAGTGTTGCTGAAGATGCTGATGCAGCTGTGGAGGCCAGAATCCGCCCACAAGCAGCACGGCGGCCGCAAGCAGCACGCGGCAAGCAGCGGCCGGTAAAGTCTGATCGGAATTTGAAAGCTAAATTAGCTATAATGCGCCAATGCACTTCTGTCACAGACAGACAGACAGACAAACACTGACATCATAGCATAAGCACGAGATGTATATATTACAAAGATGCTTACTAGCTATTGTGCTTGATGGAGGCAGCCACTCGTCATCTTTGTCTTCATCAGAGCTGTCACGAATTTGACGTTTCTTGTGCAGGTGCAGTAGACCTTTACATGGTGGTCCTTTAGGCCGTACTACAACAACAGTGTCAGCAGTATGATATAGCATTCAGTAATCATCAAGACACGTAATTGCTCAAAATGGGCTGGTAGTAACCTGTACAAAAAAATGGCAGGCACATTATTCATTGGTCCATGCATTTACAACAGGGACTTCACAAAAACGGTACCATGTAAAACTATGCAAATATGATTGTTGTTGATGTTGTTATTGGAAGAAAAGCTAGTTTGCTACACTGTGGTCATGGCACAGTTTTTTTCAGTCAGCTGCTGTACTTTTTTGCAGGAGGAAAACTGAAAAAGGGTTGTAGGATAGTAGTTGGACACTAACAAGTATATACTACATTTTTTAATCATTCTTCCAGTTAATTGTTATATGAGTGCAAAAATAACACAGTCTCGAAATCTGACGTTTTTTGCCCCCAAATTTTAGGCAACTAGCCTGCAGGCCATCTAAAAAAGGTACACTGTGTCTCAAAAAACGCGCCTGATTTAACTTGCAGCACTTAATTCATCAAAATTTACACTCCTAGAAATTTGCTACAAAACCACTGTCCACTACATTTTTAAGTTTGTTGCCACAGTACCTTGACAAATCAGAAGTCCAAATTTGTTGTGTATCAAATGTGCTCCACTGCTCCTTTTTAAATTGAATCTCAACGTTTCTGTTGTCCAATAATTTTAATGTTTTCGACATTTAAAACAGCGGAGGTTTCACCTGCTACCTGAAAATAAATATTTCCATGCCAATACTTTTTACTCATTTATTCTGGCAATCACTTGTTTAAGACTTCATCGAGTTAACACTAATAAAATAAAACGGGTTTTTAAGAGCACCATGTAATTTTCACCAAATTTGGACTTCTAATTTCCCAAGGTTGTGCAGCAACACACTTAAGGTGTGGTTGACAATGTTACATGAATTTTGTAGTAAATTTCATGACCTTTCTACCACTGAAAGAATTTTGAAGATACGTTAACTTCTCGGCAAGTTAAATCTAGTTAAACCATGCACATTTTTGGGACACAGCGTATATATAAATTAGACCCATGATCGACCATTTGGCAATGGTTTTCCAAAGCGGGACTGCCCAAGGTTAAAGGGCAAAAAAGAAAGACGAAATCACAGAAGCTCACAGCGTTAATCTTAACAATGTCTGCAATTCAAAACCCTTATTAACATCTCTGTACGTTAACTGCAGCTCTTGGTCTAAGAAAGCATTGCAACATGCCAAAAATGATACAATAACATTACTAGCTTGCAACTCACACAAACGATGTGTTGTGTTGCCAACCACATTCATACTGTCTGACACATCACCATCTTCATTTTCAGCATCACTCTCGCTCTCACTGACATCAATATCCACAGCTGAAAACAAGATAAACTAAGAAGTCAACTTAGCACAAACTACAAACAACATTCCCAACAATACACTCACACTAGTTACTAAGTAAAACAACATTAATATTATTTAGTAGTCATGTACTTTCTGATACCAGTAATGCATGTAATTAAACTGTTTTCATCTGCAGTTTATTCCCATTTTCGCTCCTCAGAAGCTGCCAATAATAATGTTTCTCGACACTCGTCTATTCACTGATACCAGTTTTCTGTAGTGAAAAGGTTATTTTATGCTTAATGCTAGTATTTTTTTTAAATTTCACTGATGTTGTCATGAATATATATTCAAATCTGCACAATGTTAACGTGTTGCTGGTCCAATTTATAAATAACACAAAACTAATGTACTCTGTTCATTCCAACAAAAAATGTTTTTTTATTTGTCGCAAAGTTCATGAATTTTTTACACAGTATGGCAACACAGTATAAGAAAAGTACTTGTAAACTTAAAAATAAAACATACGTTTTGTAACGAAACGGTCCAAAGAAACATCCAACAATGACTTTCCATGCTCAGTGGTAACAGCTCCCTTTTCCATCAGTAGGAATATCTTCGCAATATGGGCACTTTGCAATGTCTCGCTTGGAAGTCGATAAAATTGCCGGTGAACAGCAATATCATGGCCCATAAACTGTGCAAGTACATCTAGTTCATTTTTCTTCAAGTTGAGGATTTGGCTTAAAGTTGCAACATGTTTGCGCAGTTTTGTTGAACGCAGTCTCTCTGGATAGATAGCACCACACTTTGTAGACACATTGCGGAGACAATCACTTCCACGAAGACAGTTCTCAGAGTGGTTCACTGCAAACACATAGTTATTACCTGGCTTGATACCACATCGTGCTCTTTCTGAAACCAGTACGTTAACTGCCTGAAGAATATCTGACGTCAGCAATATTGGAACCATTCTGCCTCTCTTCCCTCTTAATTCGATTCGTGTGAACATCTTGCATAGACTCTTCTCCACTGGACTTAGTGTCTGCTGTATGTCTGATGATAAGTCTGCTGTTGTCCTGTTGTGAAAGTCATTCACTGTCATGCGTGAGACTTCCCCAGCTCTCCTTCTGTTAAAGCATATGATCTGCACCAAAACCACCTCTGCAAGACACCGCCATGTCACTTCGTAGTTCTGCAAGGCACCTTCTGATAAGAGTTTCTGGCAGCGAGAAATTTCACTGTGCAAATAACTGTGCAGTTTGCTGACATCTTCTGAAAGTGGAAGCAAATCAATGTTGTTTCTATGTCTGTCAGTCAATGTTTTCTGTGCTTGAGATGAAATTTCATCTGTCCATTCATCTTCACACAGCTGAAAGAATTTATCTGCTGCCTCAGCACTAGAATTATCACTTTCCATCACAGCTTCAGTTCTGCACAGCTTGGCACACTTTTTCAATACATGCCCCAACTTCATTGCTATTGAAGGCTTCTCATATGTGCAAGTATTGTCATTATAACCCGCCAGTGTCTTTACAGCCACAATTACTTGCCGAAAATAGGACGGATTTATACAGTCCTTGACTGTCATGCTTTCATCTCTGCAAACTTTCCTCATTTCAATCAGAAACCTGCATAGTTCTCTAATTTTTGCTCGCATGTATTCTTTGCGTTCCATTGTGTGTTTACCAAGCAACTTAGAGGCTAGCCTACTAACTATGGCATCATTTTCTGCAGCCTGCTTCACTTCATCATCTCTCATTCCAGCAATCAGAACCTTAGCTGCTGCACATACATTATTTGGAGCTGGTAGCAACAGACTGGCAGCTGCAGCAACTCTGCCTTTAGATTTGCCTCTAACTGGACACTTGTGCCTGTAAAGATCCTTTTTATGCACATAGGCATAACAGCTTTCACATGGTACATATGATACAGCATCAGACTCTGCATTTGGGCGATAAGTCACCACCAAATCGCCTGCACCCTCTGTAAGGACACTGATATTATGGGTATGGTTACCCATATTACGCAGTTTACGAAGGGCTGTCTTGCGTGATGCTTTTGACATTTTGGCAAGTTCCTGCACTTGTCGTTCTTTTCTGTGTACTGTTTCCAGATGACGTACGATGTGGCTGTGTGGCAACTTACAATACAGGCAGTAAGCCACCTTGTCATATTTTCGTTTTCCACCAGCATTGTCCGTTCTCATTACCTTAACACTACTTGAAGGCACAAATACTTCTGCTGCTTCAACTACAGATGGCTCATCATCCACTGCAGAGTGTGTCTCCCTGTCTACTTCTGCTGCTTCAACTCCCCTTCTTATTACCTTAACACTACTTGAAGGCTGACATGCTGTTGTGCTGGTAGATGCTACAGGTGGTGATGCAGACTGGTCAAAGATGCTGTGTGGCAGCCGAAAACAAGGCAGATTTTGAATTGACTGCTGATAATCAATTTCCTCAGATCCACATGAAGCTTCATCAATGTCACTCGATATAACAACAGATTCGCCTGTACTTGACTCATAATCTTCTCCATACTGCAACACCTTGGTTTCTTGTGCTGCTTCGACACCGGACGGCTTACCACCCACTTCAGACTGCATCTCCATGTCTACTTCTGCTGACTGCAACACCGTGGGTACTTGTGCTACTTTGACACCAGACTGCTCACCACCCACTTCAGACTGCATCTCCATGTCTACTTCTGCTGACTGCAACACCCTGGATACTTGTGCTATTTCGACACCAGACGGCTCACCACCCACTTCAGACGGCATCTTCT
>Ga0209782_1000412_pt1 | contig 18223 bp, 14 predicted proteins | sample WorMetmaBAHAMAS1_FD_187390 | JGI IMG/M metagenome (GOLD analysis project Ga0209782, IMG submission 187390) | Marine gutless worms symbiont microbial communities from Max Planck institute for Marine Microbiology, Germany - Inanidrilus... | ecosystem: Host-associated > Annelida > Digestive system...
GTTTATAAGAATATGGGGACCCACTCCAGTGTACCAATTTGATGCTGATCGGTCGAGGGAGCTGGTACCCCCTCCAATTTTAACATTTCGTGAAAATTGTACGCTTGGAGTGACAATTGTTGAATTAGCAGGCGGGCGGTGGCGGTATAGCAGCGACTAGAGATCGACTCATCACTGCATTGTGTTTCTAGTTAGTTTTACAATTGCTCAATTTTGGAGCCAAATTTGCGAAATCGGTTTACCGCACTTTTATTCGTCGAATTGGCGTTTTGAAAGGGATTGGAGTATCCTAATTCAGATTTCAGAATGTTACTGATTTATTTATTATTGTGTAGAAATTAGGCGGGATTCGGTCCGGAGTATGTGTAGGCCTACAGCAGGCGACGTTTATGTCCGGTAGGGGGCGACACTGCTAGGCCGGGCGAGAAACATGCCACGCTTTGCCACACATCTGTGGTTGTTATTAAATTATTATTATTATTATTATTATTGACAGGGAGAGTAACTGTCGCATAGCTGACAGACATCATAAAACTTGTGCCAAATCCGTACGATCAGAGCGTCGACAGAACTCGTAAATAGTTGATAAAGTCGGCGGCGGCGGCGGCAGAGTGACGTCGTCAAATTCACTGCACATTGCATACGATCACTCATCTAACATTTATCGACATTTACCCGACCCACCCTCACAACTCATTATGTCCTCTAGCAAATCGGCTGAGACTCAAGCCTTCCGCACATATAAATATAAAAATGCGTGGCAGAGCCTAGCATGTAGCCCGCCCGGCATAGCAGTGTCGCACGCTAGCGAACGTAGCTAAACTAATAGCATGCAGTAAAATTACGGACGCCTGCTGTACACATTTTGACGTCGTAAACTCCGGGGTTGCTGGAAATAATCTCATCAAATTTGAATACAATGTAGAGAAATTACTGCCATTCATTCTGCTGAAATAAGAATTGCAATTTCGCATGCAGTCCACCTTGGAACGTCAGTGTGCTCAATGAAAGTGGTTCAGACAATTGTGGACGATTCGCGGCAAAAATTGCGCGTTCTAACATCGTAATTTCCGAGTTCGTTGGACGAAAACTCGCCAGATTTGTACACAGTGTAGCGGAAATATTGCCATTTAATGCTATGAAAGTGGCTTTGCGATCGTCCAATCAGTTGTTGAATGCCAGGGCAAAGAGTAAAGGTCGTTCATGGCGACGTCTGCAAATGTGCCCCAAAATTAGTTGTAATTTCTAACATCGTAATTTCCGAGCTTGCCGGTCGGGCTAAAAAATTCACGAATGACAGACGTCTTAGAAAATTACGCGTGGGGAGAGATCTTTCATGGAGCAAGGTTACAGCGAGACACCCGGTGCGTATAGGTAGACGACAACACATTTATTTCTCTGTGTGGCGGCGGCGGCGGCGCTGTCGTGAAGCAAGTGCGGCAAACCGATTTATTTCCCGACTGTCGGTTATCACTGCTAGCACGCCTCCCAAGTCACGTGTTTCCGCCGTCAAACTAACAGCTCACTGATACGTGCCACAACAGCTGTGAACAAGACAATCGCACATAGCAGACTTTGCCCGCACTGCGCTAATAACAATGAGTATTCCAGTCGTTATTGTTTAGCCAAATTCGGTTGGAATCTCGGCTGCTATAACTTGTCGTGTTCTATCGTCCCTGGGGAACAGCAGGGCCATTATATGTAAACATGATGTCATCCACAAAACCGGAAGTACATACATGACGAATCGCACCGCCACCGGAGGAGGACCGAACCACGACTGTAGGCAAAATGCGCAAAAATTGACGAAGTTCGGCCGTGTGTTTGTTTTAATTATGCAAGTAAAGAGACAACGAAACAGACAGACAGACATACTCATCGCAATGTTACGCACCCCTCCCCGGGACAGGCGAAGTAATAAATAACGTTAAGAACGCGTATTTTACACAAAAATAGGCTACGTTTTAAAATGTACCCTGAACGACCAGAACAACTGTACCTCACAGCGACACCGTAGTGGAACCGTAAAGACACAAACACTGCGGACAGACAGACAGACAGACACGACATGGCAATACAGTCGACTGTAAATAGTCAGTCAACAAAACTGTAGATCCGTGAATTACTAACACGGACACGAACAATAGGCAGATAAACGCGAAGCGGAGAGAGAGAGAGAGAGAGAGAGACGCAACATTACGTGCATGAAGACTAGAGCTAACTAACCCTAGAGAGAGCAGCAATGTGACTGTTAGAGTGGTCGACGATTGAACGTTGCTAGTAAACATTGCTTAGCCAGCCAACAGACAGACAGACGTAGAACTACGCTACGAGCTGTTATCAGCAGACACGACGGCATGACTGACCACTGAATGCAGACTGATGCAGGCAGCTACTGCTGCTGCTGCTGTATGACAATACACACAACTGTCACATCGCAAACTCGCTTATCCACTGAGAGGATGCTCTATAATTCGGTCCGCCGTTTTTACACAATGCATCTACTGATTTATTTATTATTGTGTAGAAATTAGGCGGGATTCGGTCCGGAGTATGTGTAGGCCTACATGCAGCAACGTCTTACGTGCATACACGTTCGTGACATTTTCTATACATCTATGACACAATACAATAACAGCCATTCATCCCAACCTGCTTCCTATGGCCTCACAACCTGCAACCGACTACCATCAGCCAGCCCTTCGACTGCCAGAACTGACACTATGCTCATTCCAGCCAGCGCCAGCTCTAGACCCACACGTACACGTATGTACGTACGCCTCTTCCAGTCTAGCTAGTGTGCTGGGCGCAGTACATCCATCCCACCGTCGTCTGTTGTGTCTCTTGTGAGTTCAAATGTCAGTGTCACGACTCAACTCAACTCAACGAGGATCGTCGCGACGATGTCCGTGTCGGTGTCGGTGTCGGCGTCGTGGAATTTCAGCTTAAGAAGACACAAGCACACGTGGCTGAGAGTCATTGAATGCATCACACGTCGCGAGATCATTGAATACGGGCGCGTTGTATTGGCGTTGCAATGCGTGGGAGAAGCTAGGCGTGTTGACTGACGTGAACACTGCTAGCAGGTGTGCGACAGTGCACGCACACTATACTACTACTGCTACTACTGCAAATGTCAAGATTATGGTAACACCATCACAAAAAAAGTTGCGGGGGCACCTTACACAAATTAAGACTTTAACAATATGTCCAAGTTCAGTTCAAGCAGAAAAAAAGAAGAATGATAGATTTAAATCAGCCATAAGACTGACGGAAAAAAATAAGTCTTGGCTACTCGGCTACACTCACGTACGCCGTGAAGAGACAGATTTCATTCTAATGTTTACGATCAAAATCTGTGACAACACCGAAAAAACGACGAAAATCGTGTTACGATGATTTTAAACTACGGAGAAACTTTTGAAAAAAAAGATTTCCGGTGTAAAAAGAGGCCTAGACGGTTTTTAAGTAAATAAAACTGTATTTTATACAGTTAGGCTGTAAAAAGCAAAATATCCGTATATTTTTATTGCATTGGCAACCTCCTTAACTATTAAGCCACTAGGCTACACTGGATCTCTTGAAATTAGTTTTGAAATTGAGTTACATACATGTAGGCTATGTAGGTCCAAATTGCAACATTCCCGTCCAACTGAAGGTCTAGACCAAGACATTTTGTAGCAAGTAGTTTGATATTTCGTGAGAGCTGCTACTGTGTGTGTGTGTGTGTGTGTGTGTGTTGGTCCAATATTACGGTCGGTCGGTGACTCACATAAAAGTCCGATATTAGTGCTTCCGGTATGCTGGACGTAGGCTGCTCGTCTGACGTATGGTGTGGTGTGGCGGCGCCACCTGTTGTCGTAGTGCGTCTGTCCGTCTATCTGTCTGTCCCTCTGTCCGTCCGTCCGTCCGTGCGCGATGCACTGCCAGTGCCGGCTAAATCACGGACGGTCTGCGTAATCGCCGGTTCGGTCGGACGCCGGCACGCTTCGGCCGGCGTCGCTTCGGTCCCGCGGGTTTATTGCGCGGTGCATGGCCGCCGTATCTCTCTCTGTCCAAGACGGGAACCTGCCTGCCTGCCAGGCTGCCTGCGTCCGAACGTAATACAATGCGGCGGAAAATAACGATCTGGACGTGAATTGGAGTGGAGGGCCGGCCGCGCGACGCACAGGAATACTTCCACAACGCACTCCTAGCCACGACACACAGCCTTATCACACACCTATCGTACATGGCAGACTTCGCCCCCGTGTGCAACTCATTACCAGTACTCGCTGGTCTTTGTCGTTGAGATAAATTTGGTATGAATCTCAGCTGTCGTGCTTGTCGTGTTCTATCGCCGCTTAGCGATACACATCTGTGCCATATATAGCGATCCGTTGTGTGAAACATGACGCCATGCACAAAACCGGAAGTACATAAGATATCGCAGCGCCATCAGAGTCGGCGTCGCGCGGCCCTCCACTGTCATTTGGTGGGGGACAGTGGAGCCCAGACCTTCCTTAGAACCGCCCCTGGTGATAAATGGAGCATAGACTTTAGTAGTCCAGTCGACAGAAAAGAAAATTGAAAACGAACAAGCTGCAGGAAGAACAAATACTTGTGGATGGTGGCTAGATAACTTTGACTTAGAGGCGTAACAGAATGTCTTTCCTTCTACGACCCACTGCACGTGGGTCCTTGCAGGGCAAGTCCCCTCTAGGCTCTATCGATCGGAGGTATGAAGTCCCCCCCCGTCTAAAAACAGTGACCTCCTGTAATACAATATGATCTATTAACTTGTACATTATCAGCCGGCTTGACACAATGAGCGGCAGTGTGGGCGGCGTCAGGGGTTGTTCGGATGCCAACAAATCTCCCTGTATCCGCCACTGGGTGCCGTCGCTGAAGCCCGCGTGACCCTTATATTTACTTCCTCCCGTGGATGGGCGACAGGGGGTGGGCTAGTGCACCTCACTGCAGCTCAGTCGAGCACCGTTGAATAATTGATGAGGTTTTGCGGCCTAGCCCCGCTAAGCGGCTGTCGACTGAGAGAACTCATCAAAATTGGATCGTCGCGAACGTACGGACGGACGGACGGACGACCAGCGCAACGCAAGACATCTGTCTCATGGCAGCTGTCATGTGCCAACCACGTGACCAGCATCAACTGACAGACAGACGGACAGACAGACAGCAACGCCGCTGACCGGCGCCGTAGAAAATGACAACTACGCGTAGGTATAGCACGCTACGTGACCGGCGACTTCAAGTAAGTAAGGGAAACGGCCATTTCGCGTGAAAGAACTAACTCCAGAAACTTCTTATAGACATAGAGACATACACACAGGAGCGACTGCTCTGCCCAGACCACTAGTAATCGGTTGGTAAAAATTTGTGACGGCATTATCACGCTGACTGCGTCCATATCGGTGAGGTCTGGTGATGGATGTCCGTCCGTCCGTCCGTGAGTCTGTCTGTCCCACATTTTGCTTACGTTAATTTGGCTACCGCAGCAGCGTTGCAGCAGCGTCATGCACGAACTAACGCCCCCGCTGCGTGGTTTTGGTTCTAGACGACGGCGGCGGGCATGGAGACTGGACGAGTCCATCGTGCAAAGGGTGCTCACGCGGACAGCGTACGATGCCGTCCAATCTCCAAGGGCCGACACACAAGTTTGGCGGTCACTTGATACTACCGCGGTGTCGGTTTATCGCGGTGTTTCGTGACGTCATCTAATGTGATGGAAGCCAGCATCTTAATTCTGCGTTAGTCAACTGGCGGACAACTGTAAACGTGGGAGCGGAAAATGCAGGAGTGGAATTTGAAGGACCAGACGGCATTGCACGGGGTGGTCCAAAATGACTTCATAAGATACTTAAGTACTTAACAAGCTGACGTGAGCGGTCGATACACCAGAATCGCGATTTTGCGATATCGATAACTGGCACCACGCAGCTCACTAGGGACAGCAGACCGTGCCACTGCGTTTCTCGCGAGGTATAGCTTAAATTCCATGGGACCGACACCGACACGGACACCCCCTCTTCCGCGCGAGGATCCTCGCGAGGATGTCCGTTGGGGAGCGTGCGTGTACACGTGTACGTGTATACTGTACAGGATAAACTATCGTGTACACGTTTACAAAATTAAACGATAGTCGTGTTGCCAGCATCTCGCTGACTTAGGCGCATCCCTAAAGTCCGTGTCGGTGTCGGTGTCGGTCCCATGAAATTTAAGCTATGAGTATAGAACTACTCGCCTAGTGTCTAGTGAAGTCACAAATCATAGTTTACTGAATGTTTTCACTGGTGTTAACGTCTGTTGATTGAGAAATGTCTCGTGTATCCTGCACGCATGCCCCACAGTTCTGCTAAGTACTGAGCCGGCGGCGGCGGTCCACGCCGTCAGTGTTGTGTTGTTCTAATCAACGGATGCAGCACATATACAAGTTGTATCATTAAATATCGATCAATATACAAGTTTTAGAAACGATACAGCTTAATATGTGCCGTTAAAACAATAGATAATCTATAGCAAGAAATGAACATAACTTAAAGAAAATAAATTCCGTCAATAACACAATGAAGTTTCTGGATTAACGACAACAAAAGTATTCACAAATCACAATTACTGCGATAGGTCTGCAGCAAATTCGCGCGTAAAAGTAAGTAAAAAGTAAAACGCGAACAACGACCAAAATGGCGTCGCTACTGTATACATTTGGAGCATCGTACATGAATGATTAAGGACTTTCGTTTTTTTTGGTGTATTAGCGATAACTGAAGTGATCACGGCTTATTATAGTTTCATATTTGACAGATTTTTGCCACTACTTATTATTCTTGCAATTCGAAGTTGGTATGCTTGTTTCAACACTCTTAACAACAGTCAAGCAATATTCTAACTTCTGAAACTGCGTAGAAAACACTTTTGCGAAAGAGTTAATGGAGTACATGTATATTATGAAGTTAACACACATACGTTGTATAATAGTCATGACAAACTAGTCTTAAACTTAAGAGTAGTTTAGTATAAAGGCGACCTCATGCAAGTCTGTCCTTGTAAGAACCTACATGTATACAGTGAGTTACATTTGCTCATCACGCACTTTGCCAATTCTCAGCAGCAGCAGCAGCAGCAGCAGCAATGTACTCGCGACGAATTTTATTGACCATTAAAGAAATGAATCTAGCACTTACATCAGCTCTGGCATCTCGTCACAAGGTGTGATCAACTGCATGATTCATCGGTCTATCGTCCACTGTCGGCGTATCGGCGTTCAAAACATAGCAAATCAGTTACATCCGTAACATTTGACGTCATCTGCTGTACGTTTACTGACGGTTGCAAACGTCGCAGTTTCTATGCAAAACAGCTGATAAATTAGGGTTTGGTTTAAGTGTCAGTATGGTCAGTGCTGCGGTTAATTGTCGGGTACTATGAGGCTGATAGGCCGGTAGCGGCCGCGACGCCGATACGTCAGTCAGTTAGTCCAGCAGCCGACAGAGACAGCAGAGTGTGTCAGTTGTCAGCTGCTGTAGCTGGCCTCTGTGCATGTCTAACGGTACAGCGTTCGCTCGCGACCCAGAAGGTCGCCGGTTCTCGGCCGGTCCGCCCACAGGTAACAGCCTTGGGCAAGCTGCTCACACGCATGTGCCTCTGTCACCAAGCAGTATAATTTGGTACCGGCCTATGGGCGGTGACGCTCTTCGGCTGGGAAGGTAACTGTAGGCCCGGTGGAAAGTAATGGCAGCCTACCGCCGGGTGGACGGCTTAAAGCCACCTGTGGACTGACTGCCTGTACACCGGGATCAGCTCCAGGCCCAACGCTCGGTAACGAGTATGGGAGAACTTTATCTTTTTGTCACTTTGAAACTTTTATAAAACGGCGGGACTACATGTCAAATGATAACATCACTTGACTGAAGGACTGGAAAATAAAGCTTAACAACTTAATGTTCATTATGACAGCTGCTGTAGAGTGAGTATTTTAGACGTATTTTAAAGCACTTCGCAAATTGGCAACGGATAAAAAAAAATTCAATAAGTTTACTGCAAAATACGTTGCAGCTGAAAATGCGGCATGAAGAGTGACGGATGACCGACTGAAACTAGACCTTAACCGTTTATAGCGTGTTGACTGGATTGTGAAGACTCAAGTGCCAAGACAGTGCTCATCAGAGTGATGATAACTGTCTGTCGAAACTCTCTCAAAACGTGCCTCTCACAAGTGGGCCCTACACAGCTATGATGACAATAGTAGGCTAATAGCTAATAGCTCATCCATGCTGCAACTACAATCACTCACTGGTCAGCGTTTTGTACGAACTGACCGAAACGACAACGAAGCGGTCGCTTCAGAATCATTCGCTAGGCGGCTGCACTATCTGCACGTCCCAGTCGAATTGCCGTCGTTTCGCGGCGTGATACAGTCTACGGGCCTGTACCGTGCACAAGTGAAAAGTTCTTATCGTGTAGGAGTACTGCATAGGCCACACCGCTTGCACTCCATGCATAGATGCGGTCGATTAGTGCGTGTTCGTGTGTCCAAAATCAGATTATTCAGTTCATTCAGCTCTGTTCTACTCGTTTTGTTTTGTTTGCTGTTTTTATTGGCGAAAAACTTAACGGCGGTTAAAACGGCAACTTGGCCGCTGAGGTGAAAAGAGTTAATCAGCTTGGCGGACGCGGAGGTCAGAGCGGCATCATGACATTCCATTAACCCTTTAACCCCGTCCACGCGCCAAGGCAGTCACTCCACGTCGTGTGTGTGGATGGATGGATATTCCTATCATCACTGGCGTTCTGATGACGCGGCGGCGACGGCGGCTAGATCGACTCAGCAACGTGTGCAAGCCCAGACGAGGTTTTACTGACGCTAAAAATAGCCGATTATTAGTTAGCGACCGTATTAGTGGTCCGGCTAGTGTAATCGGTCCGCTATCTGTGTGTTCGTCTGTGTGCTTGCAGAATAACAGTAAACAGAAATGATTGTTATGCCCGAAACTCACACGTGTGTACGGTGATCAGACATTTACATTGTCATCTTTACCCTATCTATCTAGATACGTTCCTACGTCAAGTTTATAAGCCAAAGTTCACTATCGTACGTGGGAAAAATTCATATAGAGGAAAATATTTTCGGTGCATGCGACGGCCGACGGTGTCCGAGCCTGTGCTATTAATAGCTTTATCTTGAACACGAACTTGACAACGAACGTCGCCGGTGTCTCGAGTTCTGAAGTGGTCGTTGCGACCTCGAGTACGCGCTTTGCTAGTTCTTTGAATGTGTCAGTTAATTAGTTCGCCGCTGCGAAGAAATGCTGCGTTTCGCTCGTGCCAGTGTATCTCTCTGTCGCACTGTCTGCATGTCTGTCTATGCGTGTCTCTACTCATGCATATCACAGAAACCACATGTAATTCCGCCAAATTTTCTGTGCATGTCGTCGGCTTGCTCCTTCTCTGGCAACTTTTTAGTAAGTTATGTACTTCCGGTTTAGTGGACAAGGTCAAGTTTTCCTGTAATGGGCTGTGACGTCATGACGCTACTGCAGCTGCGTTGTTGCTGTTGCAGTGTCGCGTCCATTCTGACACCACTGCAGATGCATTCTATTGGCTGCGAACTCTCCTAAATGACGCTAGGCGCTAAGACTAGACGAGCCCTTCGTGCAAGGGATGCCGCGGCGTAGTATGTAGCCTGCTTGATGCCTTGCGACGAAACTGAATGTCGCTGGAAATTTTACTTTTACGATATTTCAGACGCAAAGTGGAAATGCTGCCGTTCTACGCATGCGCAAAGACCACTGTTCAACATCGCAGACACGCACCTTCAGTCGCAAACATTGTCCGTGTCTGATTGAGTTAATTTGCTGGAGTCAACATGCGTCTAGTGTGGCAGAGCTCTAACTGCTAGCACCCGCATCCACTGCAGGTGCGATGGCCGATAGTGGCATGACGGGCGGTGTGAAATGAATCGGCGACAGTCTGCGAGAGTCTGGTCAGTCGGCAGTAATATCGAGACAGTTTGCGGCTGGATCAGCGTGCGTGCGCTGTCGGAGCGAATTGCACGAAACAATGAAGAAGTCAATTAATTAATTTGCATGTCAATTGTGAGCCGGTGTCGTTGAAAATTAGACAGCTGATGTACTGACTATGTCGCGTATTTCGTGAAAATTCACGTTTACATTGGAAACAGGCAACTTGGAGATATTTTTCGCAATGTTGCATTCGACGGCGTTTAGTTAACATCAAGATTTTAGTTATTTGTTTAGTGACTAGTGAGTTGATGCCTGCAATACGACACGGTGAAATGACTGTATTAAGAGTTACGTAGTTCTGGGGACGGACGACACGGATGATAAAATCATCGACTAGAGAACTAGAATGTGAATGATGAGCCAGTGCACGTGACTGTGTCGGCCACGTCTATACCACTAGCACTGTCATTCATACCCGTCAGCTGCTCTGCCACTATAGGTCGGTGTCAGTGTCATCGCCCGCCGTGCACAGCCAATCGACAGGTGTCCTTGCAGATATTGTCAACATGTTCAGTTTTCAATTCGTCTCGTCGCGTCGAGAACGCTGTTCCAACCGCGACGCACGGGCGGTGTGAATTGACTGTTAGTTGTAGAGTGTTGTGATGAGAAGAGGTATAGGTTGCGGTGGACTAATGTTTGTCGTCGTAGACACGTGTGTCGATATCGTGACTGACTACGACGCAGTTAGCTGGCGTCAGAATTGACAAGCATAGCGGCGACACCAAACGACCGCCGCCGACAACAGTTATTAGTTCACTAGTACTCGCTAGGCGGCGAATTCTGCAGCTGTCTTATTACTCAGTGCTCTGACAGGAACTCCTTGCGGCCGACGGCTGCCGTGTGAGTGACAACTTGGGGGTTTCTCTGATCAGCTGATAATCAGCTGTCATACTCTTTATACTCTGTACAGCAGTTTGACTATTCCACCGAGCACAGAGACTGAACAGTATCCACATGCATATTTGCAGACCCACTCATCGCCGCCGCCTTGTACAATTGTTCAACCGTATTTGCCAGGTAGTGCCAATGTGCATGCCATGTAATCAGACCCAGTTCACTCACCAGCCGAAACGACATCTTGAAATGATCTGCCGTTTTCCCACAATACACGCTCATTACTAACGGATGGACGGACGGACAGTCAGAACAACGACGGAACTCGAAACGTAAGAATATAGGCTACTAACGCTACAGAGCGACGCGGTGTAATAATTTTAACCAAGTATTTGGAAAGATAGTTCATCAAATCCCCCATTAACTGTTTTCTTTTGCTCGTATTGTCACTAAGATCATTCTGTGGTCGTTTGACTCAGCAAAACCCAACGCCACGTGAGCCGGTCACTTTTGGCGACAGCAATGCAGCGCTAATGTAGCGAGCACTTGTCTCTCACGTGACCACAGAGTCGCTGAATAAAACATAGAGTTGACGCGCACACGTCAGTCATAACGACCGAACGACATCTGCGTTCGATTTGTCGGCGGTGCCTGTTGGCATAATGACAGAAATGTTAAGAAAATATATTATACAGGGTGCACCAATAAAAAACAATCCCTTAGGAATAAGGTAATATCTCCATTATTATAACAGATTTTGTCACAAAATTTACAGCCTTTACAGTGGAGTATTCAGGTCATATAGTCAGAAATGTTCGTTACAATATTTAGTTTTAATTAGTAGGACAGCCACGACAGCCACCGGATTTCCCGCTCACGTTTAGCCTAACCGGCTGAATACTGAACCATTTTAACCGAGTTTCACTCTAGAGTAGGCTGTGGCTGGCTAGGCCTAGACCTAGACCTACAGTTATATCAACACACTGACCAATCAGCGTCAATGACGATTTGACACTTCGGCACTTTTCCCACATTTGACAGAGTATCGCGAAATGTCTTATCTCGTCATGTTGGTCTTTGTTTGCATTTACATTATCATACTAATCACTTCTTTATTTTCAGGCACGCTTGAAACGGCCGCTACACGCTAGTCTACTATTGTGTAGAAAGAACGACTGATGCAAAACGAGGAAGTTGCGAAGTGTTGGCGTCGTTGTCCGTCCGTCCGTCCGTCGCAGCGATTATGTAGACAGATGAGAACACGATCAGTGTAGCTCAGCTAATCTGCTGCTGATGCTCGGCCGGTGTGCTGTCCACACTCTAAACAAATATCGTTATTTTGTCGCGAGTTTTCCATATTTTAACGGAACCGGTTCCGTATACGTTTGCATCCGCAAATCTAAGGAATAACGAAGCTTGGGCTGGCCACATTAATTGTAATGTGGGCCCGGGCTTCGTTATTCCGTCGATTTACCAATACAAACGTATACCAAACCGGTTCCGTTAAAGTACGAAAAAATCGCCACAAGATATTCGTGGATATACGGATATTTTTACAGTGCACGGCGGTGCGTTGCGTGTGTAATTTGTATGCTTGCGTCGACGTAATGCGAGCTAGAACATGACGTGGACATGTCAGCTCTTCGTCGACACGCGGCCAACGTAGTTTTTACAATGTCGTCACTGATAACTGCGTCGCTTTTGAAGGCTGCTCGCCTTGAACACAAGAAGCTAGTGCGACATGCGTACTATTGGACGTCGAATGGTATCATCGAAGATTTGAACTATACACTTGAAATAATATTAACAAAAATGCCAGTAATGACTTTGGGCAACAATTTTTGCGGCAGTTTTGAACTATGTACGACGACTTGGAAGACCACAACTCCATTGAATCGACTTAAGCCGTCTGTACATGTAAAATAAAATACAATGAATGCTACAAAAACTTGCAAAAGTTTGAAAAATAACTTGCAAACACTTTCAGCACCTCCTAACAATGCTCTGCAAGAAAATGGGCGGGACTATAGCTAAGTATTTTCTCTTTCACATGCGTGACGTCATGAGATCACTCCACCAAGCGACGCAACGTGATTGGCTGCTATGATAAAATACTATAGGCATATGTCACTGACGCTGCACGCAAGTTTTTGCCATTTTTGTTCCAACTTTTGCAAGCTGTGACAAGTTTTGCAACATCTTTATTTTCTATTATAGCGGCATGTATTTCAGTTTATTTAAGATGCGATGGCTTTAGCGGTAGCGACTCTCAGGTGTAGGGTAGGCCTAATTGTAGCAGACCGGATCTAACTTCCGAGACGAATAGATTCAAATCAACACGGCTAAAAAACGACGCGCTTTATAATGCTCCAGGACCAGCACTGACGATGTGGTATATGAGCTGTTAATTAAATCAGCTGACGTGTCTCTTTCTATGTGTGTGTGTGTGTGTGTGTGTGCCAGGAAATGAGTTCCATCCAAGCATACAATGGTCCATGAGCTGACCACGTGACATTCCTTATTCATCCTACTTTACTTGAGTCATGCAAGCACTTCGTATATCGACGTCGCTGCCGTAACAGGACTCACTCGAGGTCGCAACGACCACAGCTAATTGCAGCAGTTTCAACCCTGCACCGTGCAGTTACTTATTTACATTTCCCATTCACGTCTGCTTTTCAACCATGTCGCCCAGCTCGTTCAACCTGATGTACCCAAATTTTTGTTTCACTTTAACCACCATGTGACTAGAATTTTGACCTACGACCTTGACCTATAAACGTGATTAAGGGTTAACATGAACCACCATGCAAAATGTGAAGCAGATTAGTCAGAAGATAGTGACACGAAAGAACCAGTATAATTTACACGCATTCACCTAGTTTCACAAACTGCACAAGAACGGGCGACCACACGTTGAGACGCGCCCCAGCAGGTCTAGTTTTCTTGTAGTGCTCCTCCTGTTATCGTCGATGCATCGCCAGCACATGAGCTATAAGCTAGTATTATTGTCTGTCAGATGCACATGCAGCTGCAGTCTCGTAATGCCTGCACAACGCTGAATGTCATAACGAAGTCAAACTGGCGAACATAGACACTACAGCGCGACCGTTTCGACTTTACTTTGTTATCTTAGATTAACCAAAGGCCCTACTTCGACCCATGACCTTGATAGTCGACCTTGACCTAAATAGCGTCCACGTTGTTCAGAACGTTCTGTCTAAGCTTAAACGTAAACTAGAAATGCGTGGTAAAGCTTAGCGTATAGTCCGCCTGTGTCGTTACTGTCGTAGTGTCGCCCCCTAGCGAATACTTATGAACCACAACCAATTACTGATCACCACAGTGTCTAACAGCTCTGCCCCATAACTTTTATTGTATGTTTTAATTTTTCTTGTGCTGCCTTTTGGCGTAATAAAGAATAGAATGATTGCGAACGTAGCCTAAAATTGGTTGCCATGGTTTGAGCTATTGGAAAAAGAGCTCCGGGCGCGCAAACTACTTTCAAATACCTACCATTTGGTGAAAAAAAAATGATGAAAATAGGTCTGATAATTTCCAGGAGAAGACAGCGATTCAGACAAAGGCATATTTGTAACGGAAGGAAAGTATATAGGGCCTACAAGCAAAGATAAATACACGTGCAACATAATAAGCCGATACATATAGGCTACATAGCACAAATAATGATTTTACGTTTGCACAGCAGGCTAAAAAATAAAGACAAATAAAGAAAAAAGCATTGGCAAAATATAGGCCCTAGCTCGCCTTTTGAGTGCGGAATAAGGAGGTCTATTTCTATTTCTAGTTTATACGGACATAGTTCGTCCCTAGCAGAATTCTGGTCTAACTTTCCGATATATATGCAGTTACAAAGCTGTTGCACCAATGGCTTTTGTATCGTAATCGCCTAGATCAACAAACGGCTTAACTATTCTTTGTTTGGCGCGCGCAATGAAGGCTCGTCTGATTGGCCGAGTTGCGCGCTATCGCGACTCTGATTGGTCGGCCGTAAATTAGGTTTGTTGTGATTGCTTGCTATGCCGGAATCGATTAATGGTTGGTTGAGCTGGTGTGTTTATGTTGGTGCGGCTTGCAATCAGTGGCTAATTGTGTCAGTAGCAGCTAGCTAAAATAGCAGTCTAATGACTCAGTGCATGATGTCGTTGCAATCGCGTATCCACGACGTCAACAATGATATAGGCCTACCCTGGACACTTCTTTTAGACAACTCTGTAACAAAACAAATCTGTATAGACCTAATCAATTTTGGTTGTTTTTAAGCTCCATCTTTTCTGTCACGATTTAATACGAAACAAGATCGGCCAACATATAATTTGGGAACAGTCCGCGTCGCCAGCTAGCTGGTGTCAGAGCCACTCACAACTGCTGGGCACAGTAGTTCAAAACTTTTGCTGAGTGCACTGCAGGACCGTCTACATGTAATACACAATTCCACGACGACTCATCTCAGCCTGCAGACAGCAAGCATCTCGAGTCGCAATACATGCTAGTTATAGCAGTCATAGTCAGTCACACGTACGGACGGACGGACGGACGATAGCACGACGACGACGACGCAACTGCAGGTATAGAAGAAGACACGTAGTTTAATGACGGCGTCAGTGTGTTCTAACGTACAGTACATCGTTAGTGATGAAAGACTCACTGACGCCAAAGGCTACACACAGTCACTGCAGGTAGCCCACAGGTAGTCACAGGTATATAAGGCTGCTAATTCGAAATTTGTATAGATGGTGATGGCACGTCGTATCAATAGGCCTAGACTGTCTGTGATGAGCGATGGATCAGCTGAGCTGCAGGTGCCTGGTGGTACCTACCGTCGTGGGTCTACTAATTGGACCGACTTGCCGCCCAAAGCACTCGGTCTTCGCCTGTTGTGCGATGTGCTGCATGGGCTTCATATACGAACATTGATAATGAGTGACGTTAGGTTACTACAGTCACTAACAGAAAGTGATATACAACCTACTGATTGAACAGTGACATTTCCGATGACACTGACTGACCTTCAGAGTTATTTGACATAACGTAGGCCTAATTAAGCACTTATAGCACTATAATAGTGAATCGTCTGTGTTGCCTAAACTGCAACCTTTCATCATGCATTTCGTCAGCACTTGACTGCAGGCTGCTGATGCTAATGCATTCCATCTTTTTTTCTGCGATGGCTGACTTTCTCGTCATATAAAATTCCACTTTTAATTTCCTCGATATTTGCGTCGTTCCTGAACTGTAAACGTTTAAGTGAAGTGGTCACTATGAGGAGTCAGATGGCGCCGGTCACGTGCAGTGTTGGAGATGAATCATTTGACCGTGCATGATCGACATAACGCTTGCAGCGACCAATCAAAAAGAGTCGATATCACTGCCGATAAGACGCGATCTGCTGGATGCCAAGTTGACGAACGAGCGTGCTAGCAGCGTCATCAGTGACCACTGACCACTGACCGACAACAAACCAACATCAGTTGCTGCAGTTAACCGTGCATGCACGCACACACTACAGCGTCATCTCTCCCTCCAACTATCAGTGCCCGAATGTGACGTCATTGAGCCAGGCGTACGTTGAACAACTCATTTCGACGTGAACTGAAAACACTTTCTTACTTTCTATGTATGGACACAGGCTCGACGCGCTGTAGCAATACAAACATGCTCGTTGCCAGCGGTCAGACGGAACTCGACCAATACCAGCAGCATGCCGTTTAGGCTATATGCGACGCCACCTAAAATAGTAACACTAGCGGTAACTAGTAGTCAGTTTAGACCGTCCGACATATGACGACGCAACGTCGTGTCGGGCGGTATGAATTGACTGCAAGTCAAATTACTTGTTTTGTGAAAAAATGGCTTATTCGATCCAAACGCCATTTGGGTCAGTGAGTGGCGTGGACTGAAGGAATCGTGTATTGGATGGGTGTGTACATTGGCGCCACCTCGCAAATACAGTTGAACGATTGTGCCGTGGCTATGAGTGGGACTGCCATCAGGGATGGCGACGCGATGTGGCTTGTTGCCAAATTACTTGCGGTGCGCTACCAAAGCCACTGTATGACACTGCTTGCAACACTGACAGGTCTCAGTGTCACGGAGAACATGTTGTAAACAAAAGCGGCCGCTCAGTGTGATAAAGCTGGAATTCCACGGGACCGACACGTACACCGACACCGACATTAGGGATGCACCTGTCGTGTAATTTTGTAAACGTGTACACGATAGCTTTGCGTGTACAGTACACGCGTACATGACATTGTGTACACGCGCGCATTCCTAACCGACAACCTCGCGAACATTCTCGCGACGATGTCGGTGTCGGTGTCGGCGTCGTGGAATTCAGCTTAAACGACGCCGGGGGAGGGTAAGTCTGCGCGACCGTGTGCAGGTAAAGTGCGGGCTGCATGTGTGAATTCACATTGTAACTATGTAGTACCCGTATATTACTCATCACCTTCATATAACGCACATCATATATTTCGTTTACTTATATTTTATATTTTACTATTGCTTATTATGCTGTGTGTGGCCTGCGTTCTGACATGCTATGTCTAATAAACGAATAATGAATGAATGAACATCGTGTGTGTGTCTACTGGACGCTTGTATGAGGACGTGTCTGTTGCTACATTGTGTAAAGACACAGATCGATCATCGACTAACCGTGCAGCACGCGTCAGTCATTCCAGTGGGCTACTACAGTGTGCACCCAGCTTTAGAACTCACTCACTGCCAGTGACAGAGCATTTACAAGCTGCTACAAGAGCCATTAAATTCATTCACTGCAGGACTTCAGCCAGACATCAGTGACACGTTCGCATACGAATTTCATAGAAACTTCCAGCAACGTAGAACTGCTGCAAACTGCGTCGCATTGTCCAAACACTGGCTACCCTTGCATGAAGGACTCGTCTAGTCTTGGTGACCGCTGTCGTCTGGGGCAGGATGCAACCAACACTATACGCAGCGGCGTTAGCCCGTGCACGACGTTGCAGCAAGGCTAATGCGGTAGCGTCACGCCGCCAGGGACCCGCTGGGCTACAGGTTAACATGACGTAATACACGAAACCGGAAATACATAAGTTATTGCAATGCGCCGCCCGAGGAGGACCGAACCACAGCTACAGACAATATGCACAAAACATTTGCTGAAGTTTGGACGTGCGGTTTCTGAGATATGTGTGCGGACAGACAGACAGACAGACATACAGACGCGCTTATCGCAACATTCCGCTCCCTATCGGGGACGGGGTGGACTAATAAATTTCATAATTCGATTGTCCTCCGAGAAGCCCCGAGTTCATCTGTTGCTACTGCAGCCATGATCTAGGCACTAAGTGATAACCCCCCCC
>Ga0209782_1000413_pt1 | contig 18197 bp, 16 predicted proteins | sample WorMetmaBAHAMAS1_FD_187390 | JGI IMG/M metagenome (GOLD analysis project Ga0209782, IMG submission 187390) | Marine gutless worms symbiont microbial communities from Max Planck institute for Marine Microbiology, Germany - Inanidrilus... | ecosystem: Host-associated > Annelida > Digestive system...
CTTTTAGCTTAAGTGGAGATTTAATTGGCGATTTAATGGCTGCTTAAAGTTAAGTGGCCATTAGCTAAGTGACGATTTAAGTATGGATGGTGCAACCGGCCCTTGGAATTAGTGTGATGGGGTTTTTTTGTAGGTCGGATGTTCTTCCTGTCGGTCAACGATTCCTGATAGTTCACTGCTGGTATTCATGTAATTGCAGGACGAAGAGGAGGAAGAAAATGATGGCGAACAGGATGACGAAGGCGACGGGTTTTTTGTGCCACACGGTTATTTGTCAGAAGGTGAAGGCTGTGACGATGACGATGAAGAAGGAAAGGTAATGGATGTTTTACTGTCTTAGAAAATTGATCTATAGTAGACAAAGTTGACATGAAACTGTTGAATGTTTTTCGATGGCATTTTGCTCGTCTTTGTATCACGTTCACTCTGAGTTTTCTGAACATTAATTGCACATTTCTAATCATGTGACCCTATAATGCAGTCGTGTTCAGTTATTTAAATGACACAACTGGTGTAGATGGTGATGCTGAAATACAGTATGCAGAAAACACTAGTATCATATAAATTTTTATACAGTTAAATGGAGATGTCTTAGGAAAACATACTGACAGTGTTAAAGGATATGAAACATTTTTTTAAGTTTCCAAGAGAATTCAGTCGTCTGGCTTAATGCGCCGTAGATACATTTGTTGATTTCAGATTGCTTGCTTGTTTACTTAACTTCCTAACTTGCTTCAATTTTCTTACTTATTTTTCCTTACTAATCTTCTTTGAGAATAGGCTCGCTGCATGTCCAAGCTGGATGTCATAAGAGACGACTAAACCTAGTTCTTTAGTTGTGTTTATTTTGTGTTATTGTTAGGCTTTATGTTTCTGATGAATGACTTCTTATGTTAGATTTAATTCTTTGCACTGGCTTAAAAAATCTCTGCACATCCACATTTATGAATGATTTAACTGGCCAAAAATGGGTAATTATATAATTTAATGGACAATTTAATTGATGATCAATCATTTTGTGCCAGTGGACAAACAACATTTGAGTTAATCCACCGTTATCTGCCAATTTTAAAGGCCGATTAAGTTAATGGGAGTTTTAACTTGCAATGGAAAAACTGGATCTAAACCCTAATCAGTCGATCAATCATTAACTCGCTGAATGTGTAGGTATCACCGGAGAAGATGAAAGCCCAGCTGTTGGCAAAGATGAAGAATTGGGAAGCTGAGGTACTTGAACGAAAATGTGACATTCTTCAGCCGGTCATTGTTGGTGTCAGTTGGTGGAGCCCAGACACTGAACTCGATCAACTGAATAAAAAGTTGCAGGATTTTCAGGTAATTCTCATAATTGAAATCCTACACTCATTAACCGGTATTGTCACTATTGTATTTCGATGGTGCAGAAAAAATGCTGTCACTTATCTGAACAAATGCATCAGAACATCAATGAAAGTAACCCATGAATGATTACATCAAATTTATGTACTGATCCAAAGTTCTAAAACATTAAAGAAGTCCCTGGCCTTTAACATCATTCAACAGTCTATAGTTTTCATATTCGGTTACAACATACCCATACCCTTAAGAACAAATCAACAAGAGGGCCTAGCAGTGGCTAGCATAGCGCGAGATGATCCCTACACCCTTCCCGGCGATGATCCCTTCCCTCGCGCCCACTGAACTATAAATAGTTCAGTGCTCGTACCCACATGCACAGCGTGCACGGTAAATTGGGATCGGAATTTGAATCCTTAATTAGCTATAATGCACCAATGCACTTCCGTCACAGACAGACACATGGACACTGACATCGTAGCATAAGCGCGAGATGTATATATTGCATCTCGCGCTAATAAACTAGAGGGCATTCAGCAAGGTGCATACCTCCCAACACATCACACTGAAATTGGCACAGTGTTGTTACCAGCGAGCAGCACTCGTGTGTGAAGTGGGTTACTTTTGTACTAGTCGCAGATGTGCATAACGGCCGTTCTATGCAAAGCCAAGCGGTAGCAGTTTGGCAGTGCCTAGCTTCCAATATACTGTTGTTCATCACTTCAGATTTAATCTCTTGCAATCCATAATGCACTGCATGATAATACACCCATGATTTTTATTTATTTAGCTAACACACAAACAAAGAAGCATAGATTGTTGAAAATTTATAACTCGCCTGCTGTGGATGTGATGATAATAATAATGGTTATTTATTTGCCACTGTTACTTTTGAACATTTTGTACTTATGCGAGACTGGTTGCATGACTGATACCAGATGCCAGGTTGTATTAATTGAAACCCTGTGATGTAATGCAGGTGACACTGCTGGAAGAACCGCCATTTGAAGCAGTGTATACGACTAATGAGCAGCCTGTGAAAAGCAAGACTGCCAAGGAAACTAAAGTTAACAATAACACTTTCATTCCAGTTCCTGATTCTGGTATGACACTGTCATGTGTTTCAGTCCTTAGTTACAGCCGAGTCTTATCCCAGATTGATTGTAACATGTCCTTTGGGTCATCTTTTGTTGGTACTGCGTGCAAGTTAGGCAAAATGTAATGCCAGCTTTTTCCTTTACATTTCCTTTCATACTTTAATACGGATAATAACTACTAGAGAAAATGTGTAGTCAGCTTTTAAAAATACGTTGGTTGGCAACTTCTCCACTTGTTCCCACATATTCACTTTGGGGGCTAAACACAACTTACAATAAGTTAATTAAACCGGTTAAACAAAAAAGTGAAAAGAAATACTTTAGTTTATATCAACTGGATGTAATTGTTGCAGGGCTGCCAGATCTTGCAAGACTTGTCCATGGTAATTCGCGAAGTATCCAGAAACTTGTTAGGGAATTCTGTGAATTCTGGCGGAGAAAAAGCATGCCTGATAACGAAGCCGGCGATACCGGGTCAGATGAGAATGCACAAGTAGTGAAAGTGTCAAAGCGAAAAGCTGAAGCCAAGATACGAGAGATTGCAGTCTACGAGTTACGGCCACAGTGTTACAAGCATAAGCTGTGGTACGTGAACGACAAAGTCCTTGAGAAACTAGAACTGAGTTTGCCCGTACCCACCGAATGGAAATGGATAACGCTGACTTCAGCTGTGAAAAGTACCGAAGTAAATACCGCCAGTGTTGCCAAGCAGTCTGTTAGTGTCAGCAGTGTCCAAGCATCAACGGTCACTACTAACGGCACGATTAAATCATTCATGTCCCCAATGACGTCAAACGGATCGAATCAACAGAGCCCTGCAGGCAACAGTGTGAACGTCAAGAAAGATTCACATGGCATGGGCCAGTCACCAGCTCTGTATTCACAGCAGGCTTCATCCGAGATCACCTCAAATATTGAGTACGTTAGCTCATCGTCTCCTGTTTGCATTCCTGTTGTCTGCGATAGCAGCACAGCTGCTGGTGCAAAGCGTGGCTGTGAAAATCCAGTTCAGCCATTCAGCACCCCGTGCTCAAGCTCTGGAGCAAAGAAGCGTAAAGTCCAGTCCGTCAGACGCTGCAGTCTGCCGACAAAACAGCAGCCTTGTTTACTCTTCAGAAAGAAACCCCAGCAGCCTGCCAAGGATGATAATTGTATGGTGGTGGTGGATTCGTGCAGTGCAAAGTGCGATGACAACGTGCCCAGTGCAGATAAAACACGTGCTGAAACGAGTGATCTAGGTGCAGCCAACGAAGTAAAAACATCGACACGAGAACCCGCTGGTGACAGTGACTGCATGATTGTTGATCCATGCGTCTTCATCTCGGAATCTGACACCAGATCGAATGCTAGTGAAGAATGTGCAGAGTTAGATGGAGGTGCTGTTGCCGTAGCGAATGACGTATGCGTAATCAGTGATGATGACAAATCACTGCCAGGCACCGATGCAAACTCTAATCTATGTGTGGTAAGTTCGGCGAGTGATGCAAACAGGCCTGCCGAAGCCACTGACATTGTCGACAATTAATGATCAGGAGTGTTGTATTGTTGTTATAAAATATGCACTTTTTACTTTGCAGTAGTTCTAGGGTGTTGTGAAGCTTTGTGAACACTATTGACAGTTACCATCTGGTATACAGCATAAGTCAGTTTCACGGTGTCAGTCCAGTGTTCTTACTAGCTATGGAACAGCTCAATTGTATCTCACATTGGTATTAGTTCGTGCTACAAACACTTTCTTACTGCTACGACGAACATTCAACTAGTCTATTGTATGTGTGTGCCAATAAAAACAACCTATAGGAAAAATTTCATAGTAGCAGGTTGTAATAGATTTTTGAGGATTCGGGCAATGTATGCAGCAGGTTTTGTTACAATATTTGATCTCGTTTAAATATTAGAACTATCTGTTTTAATACAATCATCAGGGCATGTAGCATTATAAAGTCTGAAAGTTTGGCTGCAATCCATACTGCCTTGTTCAACAGAGAAGTTTTTCTAGTGGATTGTTTTTATTGGTGCACCCTGCATGTTGTGTGAAATGATACTTTCACAGAACTGTCTACACTGTGTCTCAAACTCAAAAAAATTTCACACAGTTTGCATGCTATAACTTATACATGAACAGATTTTGAATACATTAAGAAATGAAAAGGTGCCACATTTCCCACCTCAGCTAACTGCACTATATGGCAAACAACAAAATGCACAAATCACATCTGTTCAGTTAAATGCTGCATTACTACAATGCCAGACTAGCCAGAGAACCACCACTCCATGGCAACCGACACCGTGAACACCTCGGTAAACATCAGGCATGCCAGTAAACTACTGCAGGATGTTGTGCTTCTGTTTGCTGCATACAGCCAGTGTTTCTGACGGTGGTATGTGACATGTTTTGTGTTTGCTACCAAAAAAGCATGCAGCAGCAGTTTTAAGTGAAAAGAGGCAATATTCTGGATATCCTGTTTCACCAGGTACCAGTGCAGAAGAACAGTCAGGTGTGGTGGAAAAATAAAGCATCTTTTGATTGCTTATCTCTTCAGTAATAGTTCTGCCAACAATTATCAGAATCTGTTAAGTGTACAGCAAGACAAATGTGCGAACTTTTTTGGACAGTGTAGGTTATAACATAATGTTTATGTGCTGACATTAGGTCTGAAATTTTTGTTCTTAACCAACAACTTTTCACCGACATTAATTATTGTTGAGTAATTCTCATTTACCGTAATAGTTATTATTTTAATGCGTTTAACTATTAGTGTTTTCATACATCTGCATAGCTTGTTAGCTCATCGTTTTACATTGATCTACAGGTACTAGTATCCATTTATTGAACAACTGTTTGCATCATTGGTGCCAGCTTTCACTTAATCGTCGATTGAATGAATGTCACGTTTTAATCAAGATAATCAGACTACATGTATACTGTTCAGTGCTTATGTTTGATAGCTTAATTTTCTCACAAAACAATCCATGTTAGTTTGATACCTGTTGCACAGAAGAATGTAAATGCGTCTATATAATATCAAAGTATGCATATTCAGGAGAATGTGCTAAAGAACAGGCATAAATATGAAGTGTCTGCGTGAAACGAGACATCAGAACATCATTATTTACACTTTTGATGATAACAGTGACATTAACTGTGTTAGAAACTTATATATGTAATACTGCTGAAATTTTAACTTCTCAGTAATATTCAGGTCACTTTGTTACAAACTATGTCACATTGTTTCAAATAAATTGTACTTTGTAAAATTTTTGCACAAACTTGTGGTTGTTATTGCAAAATGTTAGGGATCACATTGTACATGTATATTTCTAATTATTTTTCACAAGATTCCAAGTAATAAATTCCTGTAGCAAAAATCCTACTAGAATATTACTGCGTAATGAATCATGCTTTGCCATTTAATACCGTAATCTACCCATCACAGTACAGAGATTTATTTAAAAATTTAAAGGTGTATTCAAAATTTAATGCAGAAAACCAGCTGACAGAGGAAGTGCACGTTTAGCTTATCAAATTGATCGAAAGAAAATTGTGGACTATGTTCACAAAACAAATATATAAAATGATCAACACTACAAGTCACAAGATACTGTGCACAAGTCTGCATCAACTGGCAGAAGGCAAGTTTTTATCAGCAGACGTAGTTGCAGCTGTAGACATCACTGGATCCGGTGGCTTAGTGCTGGCCAACTGCTGATGAACTGATGCCACGTCGCTGGGCAGAATTCCAGCCAGTCGTATACCAGATCCAGGTCCGAGGAGTCGAGCAAAGACTGGTGTAGTAGCAGGCCTTGTCGCCGGCCTACCAGTGCCGGACATAGCACTTGGTGCCATCTGTAACTGGACGGTTTCACTGGTCGGCTGAGCAGCAGACAGTACGTACGTAGTGGGCTGCGTGCCGGCCGACAGTTTCTGTGCTGACACGCTGCTGAGCGCACGCACTAACTGTAGGCTGGCATTCAACTTGGCTGTCTGACTCAGTAGCGCCGGCTGAATGGCAGGGGACACACCTGCAAGGCAGAATAATACAAAGAGCACAGTCTGCATCGAAGTCGTTCACCACACTCCATTTTAGGGCGGCCGAAGGTAGTTAAAAATGTCGAGTCATGGAGCAGTCAGGCGCAAAGAGCCGAAGCTCAAGGCAGCTCCACTGGCAAGGAGGGTTGGAGGAGTGGCATAAACTCCACAGGTGGGGTCTGGGGCTAAGCCCTGGCCTAAATCGATTTTTTGTGCATTTCTAATCCCACAGAAATCATCTAGTACAACAATTTTTGGCCACAAAAGGAATGTTAGGTCCTGCGATAATACTGACGGACAAACTGCATTCTATTAAGTCAGATATGTATGTATAACTTGACAGCAGAAATTCTCATTGAGAAGACCGTGCAGGCTCGCCTGCCTACCTGAGCTCGGACGCATTCAGCAGCATTCTCACTGCGGCTGTCAATGGCCGTCAACTTCCAACGTTGCCCGCTGACGGCTGCAGTGATAATGCTACTTTAGTCTGCAGGCCTAAGGTCTGTGCTGGTCAGTACCCTCAGCCATGCAGTGGGGGGCTGCGGCATCGTAGCCACTCCTAGGCCACGCCAGATGCTCCACCCCGTGTTATTCTTACGTTTTTCTATATGTCTAGATGTAAGTGAATGCTTTCACTATCTAATGGTGTTTTATTTTTTTTACACAGAATTAGTATATGCTGACTTGAAGCAGAAATGTGCAAAGAAATGTTGGGAATTCATCTGTTTGTTAAATGCTCACAGCAGTTGAATAGTTTTCACACTTTAGTTTTTCATGTCGAGTAACAATTATTTAATAAGTTAACATTTTAATTAATTAATAAACGATCATTTTTTACAGAAAATGTTAGCTGCTGCAACACCAATGATTCTGCACACCAAATGACAGACATAAAGTACAGAAATGTTCTCACCGGCAGTTGTAGCTTGTGCCAGTAATTCAGTCCTTGTCGGACGCTGCTGAATAAGCATCTGTGTTCGCACCATGCCTGCGTCATAATGCAATATTAACAGTTCAACCAGTGATGGGCAGCTAACTAAATTGTTTTTAGTTAAACTAAAACTGAATTTCTCAGCAATCGTCAGGAATTCATTGTCATTATGATAGTTTCTATTCATTTGTAAAAATGAAACTGACTATTCAATAAAATTGTACGTCAATATAGCTATCCTTCCTGTCTTTCAATGACTAATCTATCACCATGTAGTAAAGTATTTCAGTCTCTGTTAAAAAAATCACATTCAAATTCTGCCATTTCTCATTTACTTGATGCTAATATTTTACGATTTATTCTCCAAGTGTCAAGTGCTGCAACAGTACAATGATATCCTTGCTTTTTACATCAGCATTCAAGTGTCTAATATTTTCCCTAACGTCAACTGAAATTTCCTGACATTTCCAAATCTCCAACTTCGAGGTCAGTCGGAGCCTTGAGTTATAATACTGTTATACTAAAATCTGTCAATACAGCTGTTCTGTAAACTGTATAATATCTCTTTTCTGGTACTCTGATTGGAATGGAAGGTTTTTGTGAGTGGTTACCTCTCTTGTGTACCAGCTAACAGACTATCTAAGGTTCAGAACGGCAGAAATGCAACAATACTTATTCAGCCTTCAGAACAGATGAACAATAAACAGTTACCAGAGTCAGACGGCAGCTGAGTAATGACGATGCCTTTATCGGACGGCATGACAAGGCGTGTTTGGCCGAGTGAACTGATCCACCGCATGTTTCCCGGTGTCTTTGGAACGGAAACCTTTGGTGGTATTGGCTGAACTGGCGCTGGCCGAATCTGATCACTTATGCTCGCCGGAAGTTGGACACGTGCCGGGATTGTTCCCGCTCCGGCGGTCTGCTGCAGTATCTGAGACACAGTTTCAGACTGGCGCGACTTTGTCCGAACAAAAACCTGTGCCGAGGTACTTGGTCTCTGTTGTAAACAATGTTGTACACCAGCAAATTATCAGAACAACACGAAGCGAATTATCCAGTTATTAGTTGGACAGACTTATGGAATGCAACCATATTAAAATAATCATACTAGGCTACATACACACAGATAACAACAACATTGTTAACGGCCTCAAAGAAAAAATGCATAAGCTGACAGCAGAAAGGTAAACCATTCTGCATTTTAATAGGGTGAAAGTGGCGTCGTGTGGACAATATGGCATAATCCTATCATTTACACTTTGCTCCTGACAGTCAGCCATGCCATCACTTCAACATTCATGGTTAAAGACAAGAATAATGACATCTATCATCCAATAGCATGCAGGACGTACTGATGTGGAAAAATGATACATGAAGATACAAGCACATTTCCCGCGGCAATAACAACAATGTAGCATTCTGTCACCGTGTACTTAAACTAAAAAATTAACTGGGACACAGTGTTAATACACTAGGAATGCAAGATCAGTCTACTGAAGCCAAACAACTGTGCCATTAACTAAAACTTCAAAGTGCATCGTACTATTATATAAAAAGCACTTGGTCACAAAAGATCTCTAGGACGGCCAGCACGATGGGCGAAAGCCTTATCTGGCAACCCGCCATGTATTTGGCTAATAAATTCTCTCTCTCTCTCTCTAGCTCTAAATCCCTGTTCACCTGGTTAATGGTTGTCACTGCAGGTAGCAGCTGGGCAGTGGATGCTGCATTACACTGGAGGATTTGTACAGGCTTGCTAATAAACTGTACGCCAGGCAGCGTCGACGGCACAGTACCGATGTGTACGGCGGATCGACTGGCGGCAGTCACCGGCCGTAACAGTCCAGCAAACTGCTGACCAGGCACAGTTGAACAGCCACTGACAGACAACGGCTGCGACGACAAAACACCCTGCCACAACAGAACTCTCATATAAAACACTGAGTTAATGTTTCATGCCCCACTCGGCACAAAATAGGTCCTTTCAGAGGCATTCTTCCAAGCCAATCTCCTGGTTAGTCATGAAGAACGAAATGAAAACAAAAGCAAGGAGCCAAAATACCAAAGCTAGCCCCCAAAACATACACAAAAATGTTAAACATAAGAACAACACAGGTAAATGTAAAACGACATGTAAATTTAAGAAAAGACAACATTGTACACAGCAGAGCACAGAACAGTTCTGAATATGATAATCTTCTCTCTTAACCTCCAGATGTACATCATAGCTCACATGCTGTCTCTTGGAGGGGGGGATTGAGGATACGTAAAACATAAAACAGTCCATGTAAAAGCTACAGGAGTGGCCATGGCTCTCCAGTCGATATGATAAATTCTCAGCCATTTAATAACAATAATTTAATAAAGCATCGGCCGGCAAAGCGATCAGATATGATGCGCTGTCCACCACTCACATTTTTTCCATGTGGCAGTCGAGACAGCTGGCGCATGGAACCAACTTTCTGTCGAACTCATACAGGAGCTAGGCAGACGCATCGCTGTGGTCACCGGGGACACGAGAGAAACGGTGTTCCTGTTTCAACGACCGTCTATAGCGTTCCAAAGGGGGAATGCAATCGCCTTTCTGAGCACATTTGACACCGAGTAATACGCCGTGGTCATTATTTTGCTTAACTTTCAATTTTCACGCCTGCCGCTTTGTGCTGGTGGGCAAAAAAAATAATAATAATATAAATATTTCTATCAAGCCATAAGGTGGACAAAAGTTTGCACCAGTGGCTATTTGAGTCACTGCTAGGCACCAGTTAACTCATATTATGGCCGCCACATCCAAGTCCTCAAATGAGACAATCCATGCCATTAAAAACTTGATGAGAACACCAAAACATGCTCAGCACAGCAATGTATATCACGTAAGTAATGACAACATATAAGATTTAACAGTTTCGTAAAGGCACATTCTGCCATGCAACAATAATAACAGTGAATTTATATAGCGCATTTTTATAAGAAACCTCAAACGCGCTGGAGTGTACACATCGAATGCCGATCATCATACCTCCGATGGATCGACTACTGCAGCCACAACGTAAGGTTTCATGGCAGCCGTGGACGCTGCCGCGGACGCAGTGACCGACATGGCACCAGTTTCATTGGCAGTCATAAACACGGTCGGCTTGGCACTGACATTGCGGATCACAGCGCCTGCATAGCAGCAGTCAGTGGCTGTACAACACCTCCATTCTAAAAACTTTTTTCCTGGTGATTCTAGCTTAGCCAACTCTCCCCAGTATCTTCCTCCATTTGTTCCGAAAGACAACTGTTGGGGATATGTGGCCCAGGTTTTTCATGGGCTGAATGGATGGCCTTCATATCACCAATCCAAGGCACTGAAGCAATTAGCCAGCCAGAATCAGTAAATCACTGTGGATATCAACTTGCTATAATATATGTAACTCCAACATGACCATTGCCATGGGGCCTTTTCCTCCAGCTTTTGGCTAATGATACAGTATTAGACCACTAAAAATAGTTCAGCGGTCCTCTGTGGGAATCCTTCCTTGGTAGAGGGGGTACTCCCTGGAAGATGTTGGATGCCTGACACATACACAACAGACAGTAAATTAGATACATATATACTTGAGAAATATCAGCAACATCGACAATCTTCACCTAAAAACAGGAAGTGGATAGCCGTCCGCTGCAGGTCAGCCAACTAGGTCAACTCAACCTTTCATCCTTCCGAGGTCGATAAATGAGTAGTAAGCTGATACCAGCTTACGGGTGCATAGACTTCAGCTGCTACTTCAGGCGGGCTCAGAATCTAGGTCGGTTGGCCTAGATCTAAGTCGGCGGCCGCCCAGCGCTGGTCAAGCACCATTGGCTGTCCTGCGTGGCAGCCTAGGCCTAGCTTATGTACAGCTGTCGTGCGTGACAAACGTAGGCCTAGTCTGTGTTGTCGAGCGTTATGACTTGACTGAATTAAAGGAATATTATTATTATTATTATTATTAGAGACAACTTCTGAGAGGCACGATAAATGCAGTGGTGAATTGTAGTATAATTATATATACAACCCAAGTACACAACACCATTACTAGCCATGATGTCATAGTAACTGAGAACCAAGTGAAAATCACCAGCATTTTATTATTGTCTGCCATATCGTGTAAATGTTTGGTAAAAGTTTACAAGTTTCGTGTACACTTTTACAAAATAACATGACAGGTGCATCCCCACTATATATCTAAATCTGGATTCCTAAATCGAATATCCCCTAAAGAACCATTCTTTTTTGTTCAGAAGCATAGGTAAGGGTAAAAGTGCCCTGTAGACCATAATATTACAAGAAGCGATAAATAGTGGCATACCAGAAAGTGCAAGTACTCCAGGCAGTCTTTGCTGGGCCATCAGTCGAGCAACAACAGGCTTTGAGGCTGAATTAAATGGTGGAACTGAACTGGCAAACGTAACGCTGGGCGAATTCACTGTAGATAGGCCAATGTTGGCAGAAGAGGCTGGTGGTAGGACATGCCTTGCGTGGGGCAGTGGAAATGCAGTATGAGGTGGCATGCTTGTAGCAACAGACCTCACTGCTGCGGCGCTGCTACTACTAGCCGGAGGAGCCACTAAAACAGCCGCAAGACCACTGTCGGCGGCTTTTCTCAGTTGAGAGTTGATCAGGCCGAATGCTGCACTCTGCGAGCCGGCAACAAGCTGATGCTGAATACTGGGCACAACGGGAGCGGACGAGACGGAGCAGGTTCGCGGCTCGTGCTGAATCAGAGATACGGTCAACGGCTTGCCCTTCGACGGCAGCGACAGCTTCTGTGACGCGACGGCCAACGCAGCCGAATCAGTTATGCCGTACGTCGACGTCAGTAAACTCGGCGCTCGGACATTTGTGCCGACTGAACTCTGCGCGAAGAACGGCAACTGTGAAGGAATGCCAGTCGGGCCTAGCAGAGGCCGGCTGGATGGACTCACCGACTTCAGAGACGGCACGGAGATGGAATCCAAAGATCGAAACTGTTCGATGCCAGCAGCTCTGGCAACCAGATTTTCTAATCCGACGGAGGCTGCTGTGGAGCCAGATCTTATTGCCTCCGTAGTCTTTTCGGCTGCCTTCTGCAGCACCACATACACAACCTTGGTAATTCGACATATCTGGTCTAAAATTAGTCTGGAAATAAAACAAAAAACAAGAGTTCATAAATCTGTTGCTTTTGTTTCGTCTTGTCATGGCACAATTTGAAATTATCTTAAGCAAATGTGGAGAAAAACCACGAACACCACTGGTGCTACAGGTTTATGGCCACTAAACAGGACAATCTCTGTTTGCTGGCACTCTCGGATGAAAACTGGAGGATTGTGCTGAAGCATATTTCTGCCCGCAAGCCCTTGCCGATGGCTAGTGCATTCAGATTAAGTATAATATGCTACAGTTCTCATCAGAGGTGTTATTGTAAGACGGCAGTCTTACGGTCTCTGTACAATACAATACGATAAGGAAATATTTATAGTGCGCTCAATAGCTGACTATAGTCATCTTAATCTACAGCACTGTATCATAACTAAAAAAAATACTGACAAGAAACGTACCAATACAGAATATGAATCTGGCCAGCAAAGTAGAAGCTTAACTGGACAACTTTTGGAAGCATTAACTAAGTGTGGAAATGCAGGGCGTGTTGAATGTTGAACATAAATGCAAGCAACTACACCGACAAGCATCACTTGAGGTCGCACCAACCACTTTAGCAACATTTATACCACACTGTGAATTTACTACAGGCTGTTGTTTATTCACAGTTTCTGATTCATGTCTGGTTTTCAGCCACCACTGGTCTTTACTGTGACTGGCTTTCCCAATGTCACTTTCATCTTTCAATTAGAAAGGAAGGTTTTTTCATCCTGAGAACTCTGACCCATGTTATAGACTGGAAACAGACACACCCAGTTAACTGACAGCTCTATCTGGACCACTAGTAGTTGGTAATTACAAGTATTACGAGTGTCTACTGTAGTAATGAGAATGGCATCAGGAACAAAATAATGGTGGAATAAATGTCTCTCTGATAGTATCTATTTCAGAAACATGGAATAACAGGATAAACCGAAACCAAAAAGCGAGATCATTTGTGTCTGTATTATCATAATTACATCCATTTAATGCTCACGAAAAATTTACCTTTGCAGCTGTTAGAGGTTTTCCAGTTTTAGTTTTCTTCAGTGCTTTCTTTTTTGCTTTGGCAGCCATGCAATGTGCTTGATGAATTCTCTCTGCCATTCACACAGAGAATAAATATTAGCCACATAACAACGGCCAACCGAACTGTGATGTAAAATATAATTTTATCTATGAAGCCACTAACTAAATTCTCACTTTATCGTAATACAGAAAAGATATAAAACATGATATGCCTGGCGACAGTGTCATAAGACCACAAACACAAAGAAGTCTAACATCACTGGATAGTACTTTCAGTTATCAATCTTAAGTAGCCATCCTACCCATTCCAAAGATACAAAAAGTATACCAAAAAAGCAAGTCCATTTTGAGAGCAAATTATGAAGTTGGGTCAAACAGCAAAATGACTGATGTATTCCCCATAAACTTTCTGATCTAGTTTGGCCAACAAATTTGACAAGATTTCCCACAGTAACTTGGGAACAGGCCGCATCACCAATGCCTCGGCCGATCTCATGCACCACCAGAATGGGGCACCCCAAAATTACCCCCTCCCGTGTACCGATCCCCAAACCCAACTAGCTGCCTCATTCCTGGACCCATCCGACCTATCATCCCAAACCACATCCATATCCGATCAGCCATTTTGCCACAATGCACTGGACAGGCAGACAGAAACACAGACAAATAGATGGTTGGGAGGAATGTTTAATGACTATAGGCCACTTTTGCTCTATAGAGAGTGCAGCGGCCCAATAAAAACTAATCACGTCATATAGCGGAGACAGTATTTATGGATGTCACACAGTCACTCATCGCTTGCGTTCCCGAGGGCAGGTAAACATGCACAGCAGTAAATCATCTTACTGTTTTGAGGAAGTAATAAAGAGCATATCAAGAAAATAAATCTAAGTCAACCAGCAAATAAAGCAGAGCAGATAAGCAATGGACGAGAATTAAATAGAATACAAACCGAAGTCATCCTCGGCACGGGAACGATGCCGATAAATCCACAGCTTTCTCGAGACATCGTACTTGACACACGGGTCTTTCTCGTAGTGAAGACGATCCAATGCTCCACTCACTACTGTATTCAGCTGCACATTGGACACGTGTACACACTACCAGTGTCAAACTATTTTCATCGTGACTGTCAAAGAACAACATTCATTAACAGCATAAGCAACGTTACTCGGTGCCAATGCTACCAGCAGATGCTGCTGAAATGATGTACCTACCTCCATACTAACAGCCATTTTCAACATGCACCGTGTTTAGCAAATAATACAGAAAACATCAAAACAGCAACGATAAGATCACGTGGCTGCTACATGTAATTGAAAATATTCGGACCTGGCTGTCGTTAACTCCCAGAGCAAGGAACTGTGAGTCTTTCAGCAGCTCACAGATGTCATTTCGTGTACCTTCGCCATTCGGCAGACGAGCAGCACAGTCGTGAACTGTCACACGTCCACATTGTAACACACGCAATGACTCGGCAGTCAGCTTGGCACACAAACTAGTCCGATGAAAATGACCTGAACTGGAAGTTTAGGTACTGGTGTCTAACAGATAAAGATGTTAAATCTCATTTCTCTCGGGAGTTAGTGAACGTAAAAAGTATAAGGTCCAGTAGAAATACAGCTATAGCTAGGAATATATTTATATACCTAGTGTCACTCATCAAAATTCTAAAGGCATACAGAAAAAAGACACTCAGCAGATGCTGAGAACACAAGCAAACCGTTGGATGCAAATTCAATTGGTTCTCAACACGACTTTAGGCACTTTTGGATAAGAGAATGCTACAAATTGGGTTGGCTTTCACATGTAGGTAAGTAGCCAAGACTTTTAACTATCATGTCATGTGCCAATTTCCACTTTTTGTTGCACTGTGTGATCATAATACACCAATGTTACAGACGGACAAATAGACGTCATGCTTGTAGCATACGTATGACAAGCTATATAGAGAAAAAACACATGCTCCAGCAAAAATTCAGCCAGCTTAAATCACCCATTTTCGTCAAATTTCAAACACAGCACTTTGTTAAAAGACAGGCTACCAACAATAAGAGCCTTATTAAACAAATGTTTTTACAATGAACGGCAGATACTAAGAAATGATCTGTGAACATAATACTGTAGATACCCAGTGTGAGTATTGTTACATAAGATGGCCGGTCTTTGACAAGAAGTGCATGCTCTCTTGGCTTCATCGTATTTTCCTTGGCAAGCATGCCTTTCACCGGTCCAACCACTGCTTCATAACCGTGCATGCGGTACGTAAATGCTTTATGTGGATTTCTGAACCTTTCACGCTCCTGCGTGCACACAACACATGGACATGTTTGTTTATACACTGCAACATCACTAGGAGAAATGATTATTACGAGAACAAAATCTGGAAAATGAAGGCGATAAAAATTTAAACTGTGGGTTAGCACAAATGCTTGTTATTTGCAAGTAAAAATAACTAACAGATATCAGGAGAGTTTACAGACTACAGCTGATACTCAGTTACCGACCCTGACAGGACAGGAAGCTAAGACGACCTATGCAAACACAATGGTGAGTTAATGACGTTGCAGCATATAGGATATACACATAGCAATAACTACTACAGTTCATTACCTGCATCTGGAAAGCTCGTTTTTCCTTTTCTGTTGAAGATCTAACTTTATAGTCTGTCCACCTGCAAAAACCGGTTTCAATAAGTCAACAATGTTGCGATCGCTTTGACAAATTACTAGTCTCAGAGTAGCAGTTACTGAATCAGTAGAAGGCGGCTCTGAAGTTCTACAAACTCTATATCTGCTGTATGAACACAACAAAAAAATATAAACTCCTTTAAACTAGGATTTACAGTTACAGTTTTAAAATATGAACCGATATTAACTTCAATATTAATTGTAAAGCTTTTGTAACACATCAGATATTTCCTTTCCAAAAACACAACAATGTTAGAAGAAACTATGGGTGAGAAATTAGTCAAAATACATGAATACATTCAGTGCACAACACTGTAAAAATTCAAATGATAAACTCAGATACGAAAATATGCATTCCTCTCCAGAAGCAATAAGTCACACAGCTACATTTCTGTGCGGATGAAAGTAAAAACAGCAATGAATCACGTGTGGATGAAACAGGATGATTATAATTTAATGACATTTTCAACACAATTCTGTCTAAACCAACAGTGTCAATCCACTTGAAGGCATAAGATGTAGTAAAAAAAACTCCAAATATTTTAAATAAACTGATTACGATAACGAGATCCAAGTATACGTGCATTCGTGGCGGAGGTATAAAGGCCGATCGACTGGTGGCTGGATCAAAGAGTTCACTGCTGTGGTTTACCAGCCAGTACTCATACAGCGTAGCCAGCTGTGCATCCGAATCACAGCCGTGACCAATCCACCGCAACTGTTGAAATCGCTCCTTGAAATCCAGCACGGGAGAAAAATTCTCGTGTGCCACTCCTACACCATATACACAATGTAATAAATAATGCAGAATCTGCATTCATGCCAATAAATGAGACTAATATCAAAGACCGCTAGATAATACCAGACCACTGCTCTAGCTCATGCCTCATGACCTAGTCCTCAGCCACAGTTTGGCATAAGGGAAATTTAAGGACTTTTCAATGACTTTCAACTACCTTTTCCAGGCCTATTCCAGCAATGATGTACCACATTAGACAGCGTTTATGTTATCACATAAAAATATTAATAGCAAAAAATTTAGTATTACTAACCACAGCCGTTACATAGCAAGCATAACAGTAAATGAATAATCATTATCATCTAGCGATTGAGTATGTAAAATTAATCTCAAGTGCACTGGATTCGCGAGTGGAGTATTTGGTGAAAAATTTTGTAGTAATGTGCTTACGAACTACTAAAATTTAAAGCCCTACTCAGTTTTCAAGTACGTTCCAGGTGCTGGACCACTTAGTAACTTACTGCTATAAACTTTAACCTTTGACCTTGACTTTCAAACATGGCTTAGGCAGTATCAAGGTAAAGCAGCCAGCCAAAACCAAACCAAAACAAACACACAAACAGAACTAATAAAGTGGTCTGGACACTTGCTATAGGGCTGCATACACCAGTTAGAGCCATAATTTCCTTTAGAAGATTTCAGGGTTTCAGACAAAGAATTGGGATCACAGACAGATTCAAACTGCTAGAATATTGACCTTTTAGCTGACATAGCTGAAATAATTCCAATTTCCAATAATCGCCTAGTTGGGAAAAATGTTGGTGCTGTATTGTATTTCTTTCAGCACATAAAAAGACGATCTACATTGCTGACTTTAACCATGAATAATGACATTTTATTACGCTGGCCATCGCCATAACAATAAGCATTATGCATTGGTCTGGCATCTATCTGTCTGGCCCATCAATGTGATTTACCACGGGCAGGACCAACACGGCCAGCACATATTATTGGCCATTGTGCAAAAGGGAGTATACGCTTGTTTGAAATGCACCTTTCAAATGTTGGAAAGTGGGCAATGACGTTCCGACATGCGGTGACAATGGCACATTTGGAAAAATGCTGTGAAGCTCTGAGTTAGAGTTATCGTGACCAGCAGTGCTGAAAGTGGTGCTCAACTGGCACGAGCTAACAGTACCA
>Ga0209782_1000414_pt1 | contig 18186 bp, 12 predicted proteins | sample WorMetmaBAHAMAS1_FD_187390 | JGI IMG/M metagenome (GOLD analysis project Ga0209782, IMG submission 187390) | Marine gutless worms symbiont microbial communities from Max Planck institute for Marine Microbiology, Germany - Inanidrilus... | ecosystem: Host-associated > Annelida > Digestive system...
AATTAAATCGTCCTAAATGGACGATTTAATTGACGAACTGCCGGTGGAAAAACGACATCTGAGTAAATTGATCATTATCTGCCGGATTTAATGCCGGATTAAATTAACGGGAGATTAATTTGCTGTCGAAAAACTGGACGTAACACAGGTTCACCAGTAAACACTAAAATGGCGTGCATGCCATTCGCACTTGACAACAGAGTTAGTCACATAAATACAGAAAATTTCAAAGTGCTACTGAAAAATTACTGACTACATTATTACACTCACTTTTCTGACTCAAATTCTTCCTGAACATCGAGTGAAACAGTTGATCTTTTTAATCTGCATGCTTTCATCTCTGGACTTGGGCTCCAAAATAACTTTGTTTCCTAAAAATTACAGTTTAACTACATTCTTAAATCCAATTTTGGGAAAAATATAAGCAACAATTACACCAAATAGTGCAAATAAATATGCATTTTGCAAATAATCAATGTTAATGTACGACTTCACACTGCAGAGAAAAACACAAATTGCCAAATATTGGTATTGTGTAACATCAAAAACTGTTAATAACATGGACGCTGCTGTATGACAAAAGTTACATAAATATGCAATAAAAATTAAATAAAGTAATAAACACCAAATAAGTAAACTATCAAACAGCATATAACATGGAAAGTGAGAATGCAATGCAAAAGACAAGTATGAACAATATTATTTTTAACATATTCCAGTCCAAATACCTCAGAACGTTTGTCGTGTATATACACATCTTGGTCCCAGTGACCTTCAAGTGTTGCAAGCGTTTCGGAGCCAAGTTTTATCCGACCAACGATCCTGTTACAAGCTTCATCACTGCCTAAGAATGGCTACAAAATTAAAACACGCCATTAAACTGATCGACAACGGATGACAAGACATAATACAAATGCACAAACGTTTTACGCAACTAAAAAAGTGACGATGCATAATCAAAAAACCTTTCAAATGAAACAAAATAGTCAAACTGCTGAGTGTGAAAAATGTTAATAAGTAACAGTATTAACACAACAGATTGTGTAGCAATATAACGGCTTCTAGATCACTAAAGCAGACATAAATGACCTGTATATGTATGTTACAGATATGAAAAACTCATTCTAGACCAGTTTCACACTTGTTCTGTTCAAAACCAGGTTGACGTGGTGTATCTGAAACACGACTGTCTGTCTGCATCAGATGAGATTCCACAATCAAATCCAGCTGTACTGAAACTAGCAAAGTCACTGTTTAAAGCTAGGAGTTTGAGACAATAACAGTAAAAAATATACCGTCATACCTTCAGCTTGAACTCAAGCTCGGCATGATAGCCCGTCTTCTCACAACTGACTGATACCACTCCGCCAAGCTCCATTGTCAACGTACCAATAAGGATTCCTAAAAGATTTACACCCAAAGCACGTATACACAGGAGTGAAGATGAAGTTACAATGTAAATAAAATAAAAATAACCAAAATACACACAGTTTGCAAGAGAACATCTGTTTTCAGTACGCATTACGGTACAGTTAATTTTTATATTTGACATTGCCAAATGCTACTGGCGGGAAACATTTATATTTGACAAGCTTAGCCATCTCTTCATGCTTTAGCTACTTATAACCAGTGTAAGAAGTGCAGTAGAGGCGTTGGTGCATAATGCACTATACAGATTAACAATCATCATCATCATCATCAACCAGTATCTACCTCAATTTGACCACTTTAATGACCATTTCCGGGTCGTGAACCTTGATCAGCTGGTTCAGCCCAGTTTTCTTCCTCTGTGTGTTTCACAACGGAATCTTTGGAGGTAACTGGCCCAGGTTGTGTGGCTCATTGTCAGCCTTAAAGCACTGAAGCAACTCAGAGGACTGAACCCAGCCAGCAAAATTACCGACTGGCCTTAAACTTTCACAATCAACCACGTCACGAAAGAGGTGAGCTGCTCTGATGCCAGTATCTTCAAGTTACCTATGCCAGCAGCTATTACCATGGCGTGGGTGGAGCTTTCAGCTGCATCTGTGAGTTTGTGTGCCTTCCTGTGCGTGCTCAGAAAAACAATGGCTCGAACAATCAAAGGTACAGAGTATAGCAGTTTGCAACCGCTATGGGAACTCGTGCAATATGGAACCACGCGGTGTTATGTACCACCCGGCAGTGGAGACTTTCCCGCCTTTACCCCAGCCAATTAAAGCTGGTACTCAATCAACGCAAAAGCTGGTACAGATGTAGTCCATGGTAGATGCTAGGCATGGACTGACCCTGAGATCAAAAAGTCAAAGGATGCATTACGGTGAGCGCTAGGATGGGTTATCGTACAAACAAGCCACAGTGAATCGGACTGCAGCGGACTCACCTTTACAGTGTGCATACGGCATAGTAATGACATACTCCTCGCCACGGCTGAGAAACACAAGGTGTGCCGAGCCATCCATCACTGCTGACAGCGAATTGCCGTAGAACTTTGATTTCGCTAGAATGCAGCCGCTCATGACAAAACCTTCCTGGCGATTTGTCACATAGAAAGCCGACACTGGCGGATGATGGGAAATCTGTAAAACCACAAGCAGAAAGTCACGAGTTTTCATGCTCTGCAGCCGCACTATTACACGTATGCTTTCATCTCTGGACTTGGGCTCCAAAATAACTTTGTTTCCCAAAAATTACAGTTTAACCACATTCTGAGATCTAATTTTGGAAAAAAATATCAAGCAATCAACAATTACACCAAATAATGTAAATAAGGTTATAAGGTACACGACAAAATTGCAGGTGTGATTATCGTTCTTTTTAAATCTGAAAAAAATCATTTTGTACCTGCTCGGCAATATAGAATGTTCGACTGTCAGTTTTTGGATGGTGCCAGTAACAGCGAAAAACCTCACCAAGAATAGGATTGTAAGGTTTCTTCAAGCCCTGCAACATGGCACATACAATAAAGTTGCAAATATTGTTTTCTAACGTTTAAAAAGCGAGACTGTTGCAGTTTAATAAATTAACATATTTAATGGCATTTAAACCAATAGCAAAATCATGATAAGAAAATTGGAAGTGACTTTTAGATTAGTCAACAAAACACGACCATTTCATAGACAAAGAACAACTGGAAGATGGGCTATATATGGCAGCAAGTTACAAAAGAAATGACCAAGAAAACTTTTTATCATCAGTACTAACCTTTGGCTTCTTGTAGAATCCAGCAACATACCATCGAACAACCTCCTTAATGCGTGTGAATGGATCTTCTTCCAGAATTGTCCTACATGATTACATTATCTGATTAGTGCAGCAATACTATTTTGCACTCAGTGAAACATATTAAACAGATACTAATGAAAAAAGGGCATTCAGAATGTGCTGCTGGCCACGATATGTGCTGCTCCCCAGTGAGTCAGTTTGAGTATACAGATGAAACAGACAGACAATCGGACAGACAGACAGACCGACATATAGACACTTTCCTACAGATTTGGTTAGCATAACAATAAATATGCAGTTCATCTCAGCGCAACAGGCAGAAAATGCTTCCATTGTCCTTAACATGTGTTAACTGACTCAGCTCCGCTAGTCTGTAGCTAACATCGTGGACTATGAGAGTGAGTCGACAACATGACCAAAATCTCATCAATGTATTCTCTGGTGAGAGAATAGCCCCACATGTGAACCGCATGTAAAGTTTCACACACTGCAGATGAAGTGGTTGACCTCCGGATGCATCGCCTAGCAACCAGGAAGACCGCCTCTGCAGCGGCCACAGAGTCAGCTCATGCCTGTCTGCTGACAGTGTTAACGCCACTTGTGGGCGGCGACATTTACAAGCTTAGCCATCACTTCAGTTGCCATGCGGCCATAAGATAACAGGAAATGCAATAAATTCTAAGTGTCTCACAAAATGTGCCTACACCTGCTGATTTACAAGTAAGTATATCAACCACTAGCAGACCACAAACTCAGCTGCAGTCTGCTGTCCAGACGCCAATACTTACACCGAAACTAAAACACTAATCCTAACTTCACTCACCCTAACACCCTACTAACGCTAACTTTCCCACAATGTAAGTGCACGGACCAGTTAATGTCCCCGCTGACTAGCGGTCCTGTGGACTACTGGGCGTTTACAACTTACATTGCATTCATACTGCATTCTATCTTTACACCAGACTGTCTACATATTCACTGCTTCAAAGAGTTTACGATTACGCATGTGTATGCATATAGCTACTGCAACATTCATAACCAAAAACTTGAAGAACAGTAGCGGAGACGCACTCCGACAAAAAGTCGACATGATAGTAGTAATCTGAGAGCTTGTCGAGAAATGATCGTGGCTCGAGAATGAACGTTGGCAGCGCAACTTTTGACAGATCCATTCCAGGTCGAACCTGCTTGACGAGCGACCAAATCAGACCTTTGTACTCGTCAGCAACCTCTTCCGTCTGACACGCTTCTCCCTGCTGCAGTACCATTACGACAAACACACAACACAAGATGAAGTAGTACCACTCTTATACAGAGACAGCTTTTAGCAACTGCTAAAATAAATCATTCACTGGACAATATCCAGTGACTACAAGATCAAATTAACAACAATCAACCATTAACCACATTTTCACACTGATGTGTAATCAGACATCAAAACAGTACCACCGTCAGAACCTGCAAAGGTAATCAGAGTCAAAAGAAGACGAGCAGACAAAAAGTTCACAGATTAACTGGCGCCTCCAAGTAATAATCAGGCAAAGACAAACCTGTCCAAGTTCCTCCACTGCATTTTCTATATATGCAGTTTCGACAGGCTGCTCGTAACCATTTTCGTGAATGGTCTTCCGACTACTAAACATGTCGTCACTGTCAGAGTCGGACCTGTTGTCGTTTCTCTCGTCCGCCTTCACGTCATCATCTAGTCCTGCCATACATCACTCTATCTCACACAACTAGTTGACACTTACTGAGGATGCATAGGTTTTAAAGGGCTCAACGTCCCTCCTGTCGCAGAAACAACAAGTGTCAAGAGAACTGAAGGGTATTCATAATGGCAGTTGTAAACGTAATAATACTACAATACTGAGTGATTGCCAACTATTACATTTCAACAACAAGTTTCTGCTGCCGTAGATGGACCCGTGTGATGCACTGCATCATGCCAATCATGTTGTACACAAGCGTGGACGTTCACTATGATAAACCAATGTCAGTAGTTGGTAGGAATAAGCTGATATTATCACTACTTACGAGCTGTGACAATCGATGTGCTGTATTCCAATTTTATAAGTCCAGAGTTTTGGATGAAGTGCCAGGGGCTTGTACCATTAATTACTGGAGATACTAAATTTATTTAACTAAAATACAGTGTGGGATAAGTCAAAGAAAGTTTCTGTGTATAAAACAAGCCAGATCTGTTTGACTGTTTCAAAAGAATACAGACTTTTGACTGACACACCTATATACCATGCTAGAATAATGCTGCACAGGTAAAAATGACCACTTGCAGACTTAACTCCATAATCATGGACTTAACTAATATTAACACATGCAAACAGTAATGAATAAAGCCACAAGATACTAAATCAACAAAATGCAAACTTCAAACTATGAACATAAAGATGCCATGCCACTGTTTTACAGAGTGAAATCACCATTATTGATCATTAGTTGCAGATTACAGTCGGATCATCATCATCTTCATCATCATCATCATCCACGAATATCATGTAGAAAACAGCAAAAAATGAAAAGCACTGATCCAATACACATTACACCATAACTGTCAAAACGATGTTCACAATCACTGGTATTCATTTGCATCTGTTCTTATGATGATACTTTATTTATAGTCACACGTATGATGTAATGTCGGATACAACTGATTAATCGATTAATTATCGTCAAGTAACATTCACTGTTTACGTACTAACCATTAAAATGTCGCTCACAATCACTGTCGTTGAGCTGCTGTCGCAGTGACAGCAAGTGATCTTCATCGTCAGCACCGTCATTAGGCTCGTCGGCCAACATTGACAGCGACAACGTGTCGCCGACTTCACGTGCGTCACGACTCATTGTACGCATCAGCAGACTGCTGCAGCGCAGTGCCAGCTCCAGAGCATCCATCCAACACTTACCTGTATCACGTGTCCACAGAAACACACCAGGTAACCAACACACCTGACCAGCATCCGGATCCTATAATTGCCCAAACATCGGTTGTCCAAATTATTTGTCACCCAAACCTCTGCACATCATGCCTACACATGAAGCATTCAGTATATTCCATGTAATGATTTACCATTGTTGAAATTTCTCTACGTGACTTTGTGATAAAAGCTCAGCAATTGCTGCACATGCCAACCGTGGCAAAAACAGCAAAATTTAAAACTTCAAATAAGCAAAAGTTGAAAGCCAACGTAAACCACCCCTTCCATCAGGAGTCAGCTAGTAAGTAAAGTAAGTAAACTGGACGGAGTATATAGCAGTTCGCAAACATGCCTCACCGCTACAGGAACTCACGTGCCATAATCAATCACACAGTGTTACCTGCCACCCCGCAGAGGTGACATTCCCGCCTTTACCCTAGCCAATTAAGGCTGGTACTCGATTTACCAAATTTAGTTGTGAATAACAGGATGCTGTCCAGTAAGAGGCTTCAGAATTTTGTATGAAACATTTTCTCAAGATCAGAGACAAAACCAGCTTATCAAAATCAGCTGTAATAACCGGTTGTCTGCATATGAATTAGCCTATCAACAACACCAATTACAATACACTATGCCCTAGCAATAACTGCCGGCCAAAAAGTACTATATAGACTAGAATACTAGTAATTTTAACTGATAAGAACTATAACTTCAAAAAATCTTGACTACATGAAACATTACAAATACCAAGGCATAAGCACAACAAAAAAAACCTGCTGCTTCTGACGGTGCCCGGAATATGAGATGTGAGTAAGGCAGCGGTTGAACTATTGCACCTATGTTTTCACCATTTGGACCCTGAATATATTACAGTGGCAATTATGTAGCTAATATAACAACTCAGTTACAATGATGAAAATGAAAATTAACACTACAATTACAAACATTTTAGGCCCGTTTTTTGTCGCCTACCAGAACCTACCAGGTAGGTGTTTGATATGTAAACATGGTAGTCATGTGATTAATATACCGAAAGCTGACTGGTCTGGAGTGAAAAATAAACAACTAACAGCCATATCCTGTTAGGTTCTGGTAGGCGACCAAAAACGGGCCTTTAACCATCATCACGCTTGGTGTGGTAGTGGTACCGATGCAATGACCACTATGTCATAACTAACATTATCATTATTACTGTGAACTGTGATTAGTACTTTCAGAATATGGTCAGCATTGGTACAGGAAAATTGATACAAATGAAGAGATGCCAAAAAGGTAAGACCGTTTCATCAACCAACTGTAGTCAGTCAAGGGATGAAGAAACGATGAAGTTTAATGCAGATAACAGGAACAGCATCTTTTTCACCACTTGCTCTTTACTACCAAACGGCAACTGGCTAACCCAGGCCAATGTAACCCAAGTTTACCTAAATATGCATGTATTTTAATGTTATGCACACACACACACATACAATAATAATAATAAACATATTTGTATAGTGCAATATAGGTCATGACTTCAGAGGCACTGGGGCCAGTTAGTGTGTTAGTGATTAGAAAAATATCCCTGTGAGTGAAAGCCAGAGAGAAAAGGAGAGTCTTTAGCCTAGATTTAAACGAGGTTACACTGTCAAGTACTGTCTTTGGCAATGATTACGAGAACGACAATTAAATGCTATGCGAAATAATATTTTCTTTTTAAAATACACACTTACAGTTCACAAATTTTTTGCTCTGCGCATTTTCTTCAAACCATAAAAAACTACTCTCACCTTTGTGGCCCAGATACATTGATTAAATGGATGAAAGACTTTGAAGCAGAAACCATCTTTCTTCGACGGACGTTCAAGCAGTTCGCAGGACGTCAGCAACACGGTACCGATCCAGTGACTTGACTAGTAACACAAGTTTTCGCAACGAGAACATGTCAAAAAGTTGAGACCAAATAAGTTGTCATCTGAAGAGGAAATAAAAGTGGTGGTGCGCGTGAGTGAGTAGTTTCTTAATGGCAAATAAGCACAATATACCGGTAGGCTATTCAGGGCCAGAAAGCTGAAGACAGAATCATGTAAACGCTAACAACTATAAAAAATAGATAAAAAATAGATCAAGGCTATCAAGCTAATATAAAACTAAGATAACAAGAAGCATTTGAAAAATGTTGGGCCCATTCACCACTGCGAGCCGCCTCACGCCCATTCAGCAGATGTCGCTAGCGGTACTGTCGCGTGCCGCCTGCACATCGATGTCGACGACAACGACGACGATGACAACGCGTGACAGAGGGGACCGCTATGGCCCCATGGAATGGGCCCAACAAACATCAAAAGTGTTCGCAGTACTCTTGCCTACAAGTGGTAAAAACATAAAAAGCCGAAGTTGAGCCTATGACAATAACAATAAAATGTTGCATGGCAGATTGCTGCTAATCTGAAGCTTTAATACAGTGTGACCACTTTACAGATACTGTTAAATTCCTTCTGACACTCACCTGACTGTCACACTATATTGCATTACATACCTGCAATCACGAATTATTGTCAGTGCTACCAGTACACAGAAAATGCCAGTGCTAAAACGTTCATAACGATTTAATGAGAAGCAAAATACTGACAGATAGTCTACACTCCCAATCACTGGACAATGGAACTAAGCACCAGCAATTTCGTTATTTTAACTAAGTAAATATAATTTAGGTAAGTAAATATATATATATATACTTTGTAAATGCACACAATGGTCAGCCATTTAAAACTGTATAATAATAATAATAATAGTAAGTTACAATCTTCTTGAACTTATAGCACCAAAAATGCAAAACAACTATCGGTATCCCAGACAGCAGTCAGGGTATATATCAGATTTGTAATAATACAAAAGACAGACAGCTAGCAAAGCTGTCATACGGCGCTGCTATACCTTAGCTTTGTGGCTCCTGTAGAGCAACAGTATACCAGGCTTCAAGACACACCACAGTTTTGTCCAGCTCTTAAGTGACCCTCGGACTTTCAGCCAGTCCGCAATTATGACAATTGACGGGTCTTTGAGAACAGTGAGCAGCTCGTTCGTTGCTCGTCGCTTCTCGTACCTGTAATTCTGCTTCTGTACCTGCAGAGATCATCTTTATATGCTAAATAACATTTTATAAACAAGGAAATAGGTCTGAGCAAAGAAAATCATATTATATTTTTTTTTAAATCTGTATAAGTTAAAGGTTTTGGAGCTAACAGATTGCTGAAAGAATTTGCAATGAAAGGATATAAGACCATTTTGAATGATTTGTAAAACACTTGAAATAACAACTGCAGCAGCACTGAGTGCAATCTCACCTAACACACAGCAGTCAGTAGTCGATGAGACAACTCATGAATGGAGATGATGTTTCTCGGCCTGTGTCCATGCAGAGGAATGCCATTTTGAACAGTTGTTGCAATAATGGATGCAACATGTCCTCTTATAATTTTTTCATGCTGCGTTGTAATATCTTGTGACGGTAATGCAGGGGTCCAGTTTTTGATGCACAGTGTAAAATGGCTGCTATGGAATTAAATTAAGCTGTTTTGTAAAAATTTTCAAGCAACACATATAAACACTGGAGACTGTTATAAGATTTTGCTACCAAAAATTATTAATACTGACCAATATTTGTAGAAATTATTTGAAAATATAGCAGGGAGCCGGTTTTTTAAACCACAGTATAGATAAATAACATGTTAACTAAAGTTAACATAATTTTAGCATCAACAACAACTATACTAATTATGCACCATGCGCAATCATATCACTGATGAACACCTATTCACAGCATACTGTCTACAGTGCTTACCTTCAGTGACTCACGTTTCGACAAGTTGGTATGCTGAGGACTTCTGGGAACATCACTGGCACCGCCATGCTATATTCACATTTAAACAATCTGGTTAGCTTGGTTTGTGTATATAATTATAACAACAGTTAATTTTAAGTACATCCCAATCATGGCCCCAATGGCAATCTAAAACAGCAGTCCACTTTGTATATTGCTAAAACAGTCTTAAACTTTATGACCAAACTTCTCTAAATGGAAAACAACCAAGTTAAAATTAGACTTTGGTTTAAGATCAAAGTCTTCAACCAGGTTTCAGACCAAACATCCCAATCCACAGGCTGATGTAGATAATTTACATTTCTGCATGGTTTTATTGATTGACTGACTTGGCATGCTGTACCTGTACTTTTATTTTCTGTTAGGTGCTTTTGTTTCACAACAGTTATAAATTATACTGCCAACTATGATGTCTTCACTAATCATATATTTGGTCAATAGTTCATTAACAGTTGACTGGTCTATGATTAAAGTAAAGTCCAAAACATGACCACCAAGATTAAAGTTCCGCCCAAGACCAGTAATTGACATCATTTTATATTCTGCAATAACTATGTCTTACAACAGTTTCGGATCTAAGGCTAAAGTCTGCGACTACTTTGAGCTCAGTCAAAGACAAACTGATTCAGTGGCACACAGGTATGTCTATGACTCACCTTTGATTTTTGACTGCCATACAGCGGAGGTGCGTGTCGACCGTCGGAATAGCCGACTGACAACTGCTCATCTTGAGTTGGAAAAACTATAACACAGTCACCGCAAAAAAAACCTATCGATTAACACTTTTACTACTGTGCACCACATGTTGGTTGAATTCATGCACTGCTCAATAACTAATGTTTATGGCTATCCAAAAAAATATTTTCAACTCTGCATGCCTATACAAGTACATTTTCTTTACATTTTGGCTACAGCCTTAAGGCAACACTATAGAAGATAAGTATGTTGCATGAAATCACCAACAAACAATCAGATTATAACTGACTACAAGTCACTCGTGTTAGAAATCATATGCAGTTAAAATTTTATTAAAGTAAAGACTTACTTAGAGACTGCCCATGACAACAAGCATATTCGGATCAGGGAAAAGACTTACACATTTCATCAACAGTGTTACTTAGACTGTCTCTATCTCATGTTAATCATTTTTGCAATTTAACTAGAAATGCATAGCAAAGCACAGCACAAGCCAACTTGGCCATTGTTAGCACGAGATGTAATATATACATCTCGCGCTTATGCTACGATGTCAGTGTCCGTCTGTCTGTCCATCTGTCTGTGACGGAAGTGCATTGGCGCAATAGCTAATTTAGGTTTCAAATTCCGATCCCACTTTGCCGTGCATTGCGGCCACCGTGCTGCTTGCGGGCGGCTCATCTCGCGCCATGCTAGCCAGTGCTAGGTCTCTTGTTTAATCTCTTTGAAGATATAAAGGGTTAAGGTGGGTAGGTACTGACCGCAATTTCGAGCAATTCCAGTCAATGCGGTAATATGCCTATATCTACACTGTGGTGGTAACTTTACAAAATAGACTGATAAACTCCAGGATTATTGGATCAAAGCTAATCAAATTTCTATCCAATGTAATGGAGTCACTGCTAGTGTTTAAGCACCTATTAGCACTGTAACCTTTTAATCGCAGTGCTATAATTGAAGGTAATTTTTGCCAATTTGCCCAAAAAATGACTATCGTAGCAATGGCCATTGCGTAATCACAAAACGAATGTCATATTGATCATCCCCACCCATATTTCTACCAACCCTGAAAATTTGGTGAAAGTCGGTCCAGCACATTACGAGACAATTGGGATCAAAGGGGACCATTAAAAATAGAGAAGTAATATAGGTAGAATATACAGCCTGATGATGAATGAGCAAAGTCGAAAAGTGACTGAGGCTAAAGCCAAACAGTGATAATATCACCAAGTGCATCAGTGACGGACTGATGCATGTCGCCGTATTGCATCGCCGAACCCCAGAATCAAAGTTCAGCAAATTCGGGTAAGAAATGTAAGGGATGCTGCACACAAAAGCCCCTTACCAACCCAAATTTTGTTGTAATCGGTTAAAAAAATGTGGGAGATATCCGCAATCTAAATTTTGTGCTCCCTAAAAAGTGGGCCAAAATTCACCAAAATCTCTTAAGACCTGCTACCATCTAAAGCCCTCTATCATGCCAAATTTCATCGATATCGGTCAAACCACCTTGGAAAAAAGTATTACAAAGAATTTTTACACTCTTCAATATTTTGGCTCCCCAGGGTCCCAGGGGGACCCTCTTGGCCAAAGGTTACCGGTCTGGGTGGTAAGGTACACCAACTCCCCTCTAGCTACCTGCAAAATTTCGTCCCATTTCGATGACTCCACTCCGAGATATCTGCTGCCAAACTTTGTCGATTTTGTTGCCGGCATGACTCACAAAAAAGACCCACAGAAAAACATACAGTAAATGATATGTCTCCACATTACATGTGGCGACAATAACAGCCATAGTCATGCTGTCCAAACACAGGTCTGTACTGGAAAACAAGGCAAGTCAAACATGATTGCTTACCGAGAGCCACATGAGACTTGAGATCAAGTAATGACGAAGACTGTGTGTCAGTAACTGTTTGTGACAATGTTGATATAACTCTCTGCACCAACTGCTTCACAGAATTCAATTCTGCACCTGAAGACAGGAAATATACTGCTAAAAACAGGTGCCAGAAGTATTTCATCCAAAAAAAATTATAAATTAACACCAAGGAATTTCCGCTGGTCTCAAAATGAGGCTGCTTCTTGGGTAAAGACATATGAGTAAACTGCAAACATTAAGTCTAATGCAAGGATATGTAACCAAAAAATTGAAGAACTAAACCAAAGCAAATTCTCTTTATGTCATGTTACACCATTCTGACAACAATGTATTTGGCAACCTGTGACTGCCATGCCCACCTGAATACAGACTAGTGTCACATAAAGTTATACACATTAAACTTTTCCCAAATGAGCATTAAACTAGAATACCTAGCGGTATATGGTCGCGCCTCTATGACTACTTAAGTTGTGCCTCGCAGCGTGCGAGAGGCACGACTAAAAACAGAGTAAAATACAGTACTGGTATAATCAATCAATCACTTTAATTATTTGAAACTGAAATTTCAGCAAAAAAAAACAAAAACACCTGTCTAACAGTCTTTTCCATGAGAATACGGGCAAGCACTCAAAGCACTGAAGGTTGATTTGTTAGTTCATTCATTAACACAATAATGTGGACATTGCTTAACAACTTGTTGATATATATCCACAGCCTACAGCAGGGTGAAAATCTCTACCAAACCCCAACTGTACACACAGCTCATACATATGTGCATCATTGGGCACAACTGTCATAGACAATACAGCACAGATCAGTTCTCATATTTCTTACTTTTATTTGTTTGGTGGGATGTTAAACCTTGCTCAATTCAATTCTTACTTTTATTCTCCAGAGAGGCATCAAATTGCTTGCTGTTTATTGAAAGAGAGGATAATTTAAGTACTGGTAAATCAGTAAATCATTGAAATAAAAGTGTAGAACATAAACAGACTCAACTCACTTTCAGTTTGGTGATGTGAAGATGAACCAGAAACATATGTATCAGACAATCCCGACGAAAGAGCTTCCGCTGCTGCAGAGCCTTGCTTGCCACTGATACTATCTGGTTGGCCAGCACTGCCACTGCTGCTTATGCTGCCCTCTAGTGACAATGATGACACTGCATCGGCACTTAGTCGTCGATCGTGCAGCTTTGTGCCGACACTGGCTGCAGCTGATTCACCACCTGCCGCCAAGTCTGTTAGCCGTGCACGCGATGGAGTGTCCATCATTGTATGTCACTCGGAAGGCTCGCTCACAACATTCTGGACTTCCGCTGCTTACATAGTACTGTAGCTGCAAATACACAAACAGTTCCACAGATATGCTGATAAGAATAGTGCTTTAGTGAAACCCAAAATAATCATCAGCAAATGGTAATGCAATACTGTCCAGACTTAGCACCAATTGATTTTCATTTGTTTGGATCGCTGAAAGAATCGCTTCGAGGCTTTAGGTTTGAGAATGATGATGAAGGTGTTCAACAACATGTCCAGAATTTCCAAAGCCCACAATGACCTCCATGTTACAAGCTTCAGCTGCCTAGCAGATTGATGGGAATGCTTTCTTGATTTTAAAAAAGACAATGTCGAAAAGTAACACACTTGTCAAAATTGTACGATTTGCTGTTGTATTTTTATGACTGTTAGTTTATGACTTATTAAACGACCCTCCTATATGGAATTACTTCATCAGCAAATGCTCGTATGAATGGGCAGACAGTTTGTGGACAACTGGACACATGCCAGTTATGTATTATCGGCATGCATCCAGGCCCCAAGGCCAACTGTGTGATCTGTCAGACATATTAGTGGACTGTCTGTCAGCTGCTGTGGTGAGACAGACTGGCCAGTTTGCCACTCTACAGGCAAATGTTTCAAGTAATGGACGTTCCAAGGAGCAAAAGTTTCTAGGGACTTTTTGCAGTTTTGCTCCCTCCCTAGAACAAAAGTTCCAGAGTGAAAGTTCTCTACGCGAGCTTTCACTTCCTGCAATTCTCGTTCCCGGGAGCAAAAGTGCAGAGAAACGAAAAGTCACTAATTCACGTTCTATACCGTCTCCTAGAACATCTAAACACTAGCTCCAAAGGTAACTGGACACTTTAGTCCCAAGATACGTTGAACCCAAGACACTTAGATATTAGTCTAGCACTTCAGCACCAGTACTGAGATGTCTTTCGGACAATTCAGCATGGGTGCCATAATGTCTTAGTATTGAAGTTTCCTGGGTATGAAGTGACCGGTTCCCCATTATTCAGATACGTCAAAGATGACCAATGACAATTCGGAGATCCTGACTACAATGAGCCTACGACTTGTTGCTGTTGTTGTTGTCTTCTTGTACTGCCTGAACGCGCAGATTTCGTCACTGTGAATTCCAAAGGTATAAACCACATGTAGCCACATATGAATAATTTCTGCTGGTAAAACCTCACAGGAGTCTAAGACGTTCAGTCGGTCACTGAAGACATTCTTTTTTCGACCAGTATTAGTGTGTTCAGCGCATCAGAGGTGTATATGATTATGCGCAAAAAATCCACATTTTACTTACTTACTTACTTCCTTACAGGTGGGTGGAATAATCGCCGCTGCAGTCGCTACCGTTCAGCCTTTCCAACGAGACAACAACAACAACTACAACAATAAGACTCAGTTAACATACCAAGCTTTAAAAACAATGTACAAATCGTAACATGTCGCTCATGACATGTCGCTGCTACGTAAAACAAACATACAAACAACCGTAAACACTGGCACGAGACACACCTCCTTGCTTGAGTGAGTGACGTCACTAGTGAAGGTACCAAAGGAATGAAATACCGCTAGCACAATCAGCTTTAACTTTTATGTAGTTTTATAACTATCTACAGACTGTTCTTTTTTATTTTTAATTTTGCTATTGTCTGAATTTTTGGTAATAAAAAGGCCATATGATTAGGATTTGGAATGAAGGAACGTCACTGCAAACAAATTCTAATTCTAATCTATGATATTCATGTTAAGTCTATGGTGACGTTTGATGTGTTTTGTATTTCTACTTTTGTGCAAATAATGGGAAAAATGAACTTTTTATACAGAAGATTTTGGCAATTTCTTGTTATTATTTATGTTATTACATTGGCTGCTGCACAGTGTGAATATATTTTGTTTATATGTTTAAAACATTATAGGGTTTGTCTGAATACCGCAGACTACCACTGACTTACCACAGACTAGACTTAATTAAAGACCACATATTAAATTTTAAAACGTGCAAGCCACTTGAATTAGATGGGAAAATCAAATTAGCAGGGTAACCAAGCACAAAACTGAGGTGAAATCAGTGTTAGAAATTGAGGAAAGGAACTAAATTGGGCAGCGTTAACGTGACAGATCTATACAGAGAGTCAGAGACACTCAAATACCGCACCCTTACCGCAGACTAGGCTTAAGGCACGTTCTAGAACCAGTACATATCACAGACTGGACTGTAAAGACCACAGACTAAATTATTAAATGACGTGCTGTACACAGACAACTTCATGGAGCCGGGAATTTACCGCTGACTTATGTTTAATTAGGCCAGCCACTGACTATTTGAGATTTAACATGCAGTGAACAGCAATTTACATAATTTTATGGTGAAGTAATATAGAATGTTACATAAGCCATATGTTGTGATGTCACTGTATATTTCCAAGCAGTAAATCGAAATATAATGTAATCTCAGTAAAAAGTTTCACCAGGTTGGTAGCGAAAATATGTAAAATTTATTAATTCTGGTGGTTATATTATAGTCCGTAGTAGGCCTACTTTATACTTTAGTCTGCGGCAAATACTGACTACAGAAGTTAACCAGAACGTCAGTGTGTGGTAAATTCTTATCTCCAGACACTTGTAGAACATTATCAGTCTAGTCTGCAGTAATTAATCACTAGTCTGCGGTAGTCTGTGGTATTCAGGCAGACCGAAGCATTACCCTTTAGATAGTCTACTGCGCGTATTGGCTATGATAGTACGAAGACAGTAAGTAAAGTGTAAGACCAAGACTAGTCAAAATATCAAGATGAGACCAAGACAAATACTGTCTCATGATAAGACAGTAACCTTCGAATTTAAAATACAGATAATATGTGCTGCATGTGGGCTGTGCCCCTAAGTGTGTAAAAATTTAATTCTAAAAATAATATGGCACCAGCTGCGTAGACGTAGTGATGTGAAGACTCGAGACACTGTCTTGGTCTCGAGGCAGTAATTTCACTGTCTAATCTTACCTAGGTTTTGACTCTTTGAAGGTTATTGTCATGTCTTGGTGTCTTAAGACCAAGACAGTTCAAGACGTCTGATGACTGATGAGATACATCAGTGACATCTCATTGCCATATTTTAAGTCATTTAGCATAGAGTGATTTCACCTCATAAATAGACGAGTATTATAGCAACTGTTGCAGTGTTTGGAGTGATTGAGTCACTCAGTTTTTGAGCATAGCATTTTAAAACACAGATTACTAAAGATAGCATTGAATGCATTTAAGCTGTAATTTTCTATGCTGATTTTGATGATTATTTTCTATCAAAGCTGCTGGTGAAATAGTATCACCCAGCATATGAGGGAGTTAAAACACCTTTCTGACACTTACCTGTAAAACAAGAAAATCTCGCATCTGGAAATCCATTTTACTAAAGTGTGAAAATCTGTAACTGTGGCCAAGTTTGTTCTATACATAAAAATAACTTTGCAAAAATTACGTTGGATGACATATCGACAATACAACATTGTTGCACTGTAAATTTTAATTGTATTTTCGGACTATAAATACAGAGTGACATATATGATAGTGTTGTCTGGGCCATTTTAATTGTTTAACTGACCATTGTTTGTGTGATGAGCTGCTGTTCTAGTTATCATAACCTGTTGTATTTTGTTAGTATCACCTGATGGACAGAATTCTCCTACAAACAGTTCAGGAAACAAAGTTGTTGCAAAAGCTGAATCTGATGAGGAAGTTGACAAAGCAAGGGATACTGGAAAAGATACAGGACAAGGTATTTGCCCATTTGAGTGTGAATATAAAGTAATCAGTGTTTTTATAAACTATATAATTATTTGTTACTATTGCAGTTTCATGATTAATCTCTTATAATAAATGATACAATACTGATTATTTATAGTGCGCTCAAAAGCTGAATTAGAAGTCAGCATAATCTGCTGCACTGTGCTGTGCCAAAAACAAAGAATAATGGGGATGATAAAAAACAGAAAATCTCGGAAGTAGCTGTAAAAGTTGAGAATCCATGGAGTCAGTCCTGGGGTAGGAATAAGAATTTATAGTGGCAGTGATTTGTGGTAAATGTAGGTTTTAAGCTGAAAGTAAAAGAGAGAAGGAGTTATGAATGGTGAGATTGAACAGAGGAGGTAGAAGTGATGGAAGAAGGAAGAGGTGGTATTGCTTAATGTATCAGCACTGCAGTAGTGCCACTTACTTTGTAATTTTACTAGCACGTGATACTTGTGGTAAGTGGTAAGATATTGCCAGTTGAGTACAGTATATAGTTTATGCATTTTTAGTGATAGCAGCTGCTATA
>Ga0209782_1000415_pt1 | contig 18158 bp, 24 predicted proteins | sample WorMetmaBAHAMAS1_FD_187390 | JGI IMG/M metagenome (GOLD analysis project Ga0209782, IMG submission 187390) | Marine gutless worms symbiont microbial communities from Max Planck institute for Marine Microbiology, Germany - Inanidrilus... | ecosystem: Host-associated > Annelida > Digestive system...
AAGCAATATCCTTGTCGATACAATGGGTTGTCTGATTATTGTTCGGGTGTTCGCAGCCAACGTATTTGATGGGAAAGCGGCTCGTCAGCTCATAACGGATCTGTTCTCATTCCTTCATACCATCACAAAAATTTGGGCCGACAGTGGTTATTCCGGTCCGGAGCTTTCCGATTGGCTCTGGAACCCAATTCGGATGCCTGATCGAAGTCGGTAGAAAACAAACAGGGTTTCCAGGCTTCCACGTGTTACCTCGTCGCCCTATAAAATGACCATGGGGTGATTTTCTAGTAACTTATGTCTTTTTAGACAGCCTCTTACCTCTTTGAATCCGTGTTCCTGAAGGATTCCGCATACATCCTTCCCAGACAAGGTCTTGAGTTTATCCAACGGCAACCTCCACGTGGGTTATATAGACTCCATCATGAAGGCGAGAATTGATTTCTTCCGGCGAAGCCATTTCGAAGAACAATTCCAATGCTTCTTTCAAATTTACCCGCGCCTCTCCTACGGTATCGCCTTGATTTGCCACATCCACTTCAGGGTAAAGAGCCACATATCCATCATCTTCTTTTTCAGTGATGGCGGTTAGTTGTTTAAACATAATCTTTGCCCCTAACGCTTAACTTAATGGCGTCGACTTGAATCGAGCGTCGCCGGATGCGCCGAGCTACGCCCCTGGTCGCGCAAATACTGGGCCTCCCGGTCGAGCAGAGCGAGTATCTGCGGCGTCACCAGGTCAAATCCGGGGGCGCGCAGTGCGATGCTCAAGGCATAAGGAATATTGAGGGCGCGATTATCGCCAAGCCGCAACAGATAAGCCCGCTCGTAGTCGGCAGGAACGCGTAGCGACCAGTTGGCATCCTGTACCGTGCCGGGACTGTTGTACTGCTCCTCGAGACCGAGCAGGTCGGCGAAGAAGACCATGATGCTGCGGGCCCGGCTGATCAGTAGATCGGCGAACAGGGCATGCACCAGCGCACCTGGGTGTTCGGCGTGCTCGGTCACCCAGCGTTCTCGGTCCTTGGTTGCCGGAACCAGCCGCCGTCCCAGGTCTTCAGCCCGGTCCCGCGCGCTGCCGTCCCTGACCCATTGCGCGGCCAGTTGCCAGATCGGCGGGGTGTCGTGATTGCCGAGCATGACCCAATCGATGGGCTCGGCCCGATCGCTGCGATACACGTCGGTGGGGTTGTGCGGATCCACCTTCTGCAGGACCCGAAACCGACCGAGGCCGAATCGCTCCATCACCTGCTTCAGGGGCAGCGGCAGGGTGCTGAGTACCTCGCACACCAGGTCATGGCGATAGCTCAAGGTACCGTCGGGGCTTACCAGACAGGAGAAGACCTGGGCATAGGCGTCTACCTGCTCCGGGGTCAGATACTCTACCCAGTGGTCCGCGTGCAGGGCACCTGCGGTGTCGAGCTGCTGTTCCTCCACATAGGAAAAGACCCGCAAATCCGGGTGATGTGGCAGGTTCGGTGAGGAGAACAGCCGCGCCCCCTGCTGAACGGCCAGAAAGGGGTCTACGATGTCGCTGCGATACACCCAGGGACAAACCCACCCATGGGGATGATCAACCCGTACCCCATCGTACTCGGAATAGATCTTTTCCGACCGACGGCGTACGAACTTGAGCGCGGGTCCGGGGGAGCCGTCCGCGGCCCGGTAGTGACCGGGGTCCAATACCGCGAAGTCCCAGGGTTGGCCCATGGGATTGGTCCGGCTCGGCGGGGCCCCCATCCGGTAATTGGGCAGCAGCAATCCCTGGTGGGCCCATACGTCCTGCCCCGATAGCCCGATTTGCAGGTCGGCGTACAGCTTTATCCCGAGTGCTTTGCAACCTTCCCTCAACTGGTAGTGCTGCCGATGCAGGAGCAGCTGGCCGAAGGTGTAGCGTTCGACCGTCTCCTGGTGGTCTTCCAGCAGCCTGGCCCTTCTAGCGGCGCGGGCAGCTTCCGGTCCGGCGGCCGGATTGAACAGGTCGCGGTCGGGGTGGGGTGCGCCGGTCGCGGTCTTCCAACGGTGCCAACCTTGTTGCCCGTGCAGTTCGAACAGTACCGAATAGAGGGCGTCGGGCTCCAGCCAGTAGGCATGGGTGCGCCGGAATTCGTTCAGCTGTCTTTTCAGCTCCGGGTAAGCCGAGGGATTCGTAACGAATTGCCGATAGGCCATACCGATGGCGCGTCTTTGAGTCTCATACGCAAAGTCGTAATGGACCCGGTCCCGAACCGGCGGGCGCTTCGCGAGCAGGGATTCGAGGTCGCCTTTTTCGAGCAGGCCCTCCCGTTGCAGAGGGGATAGGGCCAGGCTCAGCGGATTGCGCGAGAAGAGGGTGCCGTTGTATGGAGAGGGGTTGTCCGGGGTCGTGAGACCCTGGGGTCCCAATTGGATGCCGTTGAAGCCGAGCCGCGCCAGCTGCGTTGAAAAATACGCAGCCCCCTCGGCATAGGGAGTGCCGCGCCCTACGTCTTCTGCGGATAGAGTTGGGAAGCTGCCGTCGTGGATCTCCAGAAACAGCTTGTCGACGCCGCAGGCCCGCAGGCCTGGCGTTACGCAACCCACATAGGATTCAGAGCCGATCATTAGGTTTCCGGCTTTTCAGTCGCTAGTACAGCAGTGCCTAAGTACCGATTCGGTCGGAATCGGCTCGACATCCTCGATAGTTCTTCATCTCATTGTGAGGAAAGGGTTGGTCTCTACTCCGGTCGCAGTGTTACCAGCATAGGTGGCACAAAGAAGGGTTGTAGCGGTCCCGGAAAAGGGATCGAGAACCCGAATCCTTCGATCCGAAGCCTCCAAGATTTCGGAGACGAGCTTCACAGAATACGCGGGCGTAAGACAAAGCCGACCGTGTCTCCCATAGTGGCGGTTGAGCTTGAAAGTTAGATCGGCATTTTGCCGCGCCGATTCGGAAAACCGAACCTTCAATTACCAGGCCTTGACGTGATTGTAGATCGAAAGGTAATGATGGGCCGGATGATTCCAGGAATAGTCATAGACCATGCCATTGGAAAGCAGGCGCCGGAATTCTTTCGGGAATTCGTACCAGAGCCCGATGGCGCGGTCCATGGCCGATTCGATGGCGGGATGATCCGTGTTGTCGAACACGTAGCCGTTGCGATATTCGAGAGGCATATGGGCGTGATCCCGATCGAATACGGTATCGGCGAGACCTCCGACCGCCCTGACGATGGGCACCGTGCCATAGCGCAGCGCGATCAGCTGGGCGAGGCCACAGGGCTCGAAGATACTGGGTACTACCAACATATCCGCGCCGGCGTAAATGAGATGGGCAAGCTGCTCGTTGAATCCGATCTCGATATGGACATCCTCGTTGTCATTGAGATGGTGCTTGAGACCCCAGAACTCATTGTTGACGCCCTGGTCCGGACTCGAACCCAGGAGCACGAATTGGGAGCCCCGATGGAGGGCATAGAACATCGCGTGACGGACCAGATGCAGACCCTTTTGATGGTCCAGCCGACCGACGTAGGCAATCAGGGGCTTGTAGTCCTTGCACAGCATCAGGCGTTCACGCAATACCTCCTTGTCGGCATATTTCCCGTCCAGCTGCCAGACGTCATAGTGGTGGGGCAAGAAGCGGTCGATCTCGGGATTCCACACCTCATAGTCGACGCCGTTGAGCACCCCGCCGAATTTCCCCCCGTGGACGGCGAGCGTATGCCCGAGCCCTTTACCCTGATCTGTATAGCAGGCCTCCCAGGCATGTTTCGGGGAGACGGTAGTCACAAAGCTCGAATAGACGATACCGCCCTTCATCATATTGATAGCCTTCTGGTTGTGATCGTCTCCCAGCCGGTCCCGATCAAAATAATAGTCCGGTCGATTCAGGCCGGTTCCGGACAACACGGGCTCTCCATGGAGCCCCTGGTGCTGAAAGTTATGGATGGTATAGACGACGCGCTGATCGTGCATACCCATGCGATGATAGATTTCCCACAGCAGGACCGGCACCAGACCGGTTTGCCAGTCGTGACAGTGAATAATGGTTGGGCGCTTACCCGACTTGAGCAGAAATTCGATGGCGGCCTTGCTGAAAAAGGCAAACCGCAAGGCATCGTCGTGCGCTCCGTAGAATGAGCCGCGATTGAAGAAATTTTCGTCCGAGTGGGGCTCGATGAAGTAACACCGGCGCCCATGGACCATGCCGAAAAAGACCGTGCAATGGATGTTGCCACCGGCCCAGGGGACCCAGAGATCATGGTAGTCGGCGTTCAGCCCCCAGATTTCGCCGTACCAGAGGCAGTCGTATTTCGGGAGTATAATCTCCACATCGTTGCCGCGAATATCGAGTTCGCGGCTCAAACCGAAGACAACATCGGCCAACCCGCCCACTTTGGCTACGGGGGCTAATTCGGACGAGATATGAACGATATACATAGGGGTGGCCTTGATGAGACTCCGGCTGGACTAGGGATGGTTATGGGGTGCCTTGAAAAATCCAGGCTGCTCTTTCTCTGCTTTCCCGTGCCATGTCGGGAAGCCATCTCTTCCACAGCTAAATAATGTATTATGGTTGTGTAACCGATTGCCGTCTACCCCCAGGGCGGGCAAGTCGCAAGTGCGTGTAAACCGCCTCGAAAACATAGCCCTGTACTAGGTGCCGGAGGCACCGGCATCCTGTCGGCAGATCGGCTTACCGGCAGGCCCCCCCCGGTACAGTCTGTGTCTGCGTAATCTGCGGACTTAGCTCGTAGGATGCAGGCTACAGCTATCCCGACCGTCCCCGCTGGGACGAAGACGCGAACCCAGGTACCCTGATCCTCCCCTGGCGAGGGTGTCGCAAAAGTAGCGCAGGCATCCCCGCCTGCATTTTTCGATGCAGGCGGGGATGCCTGCGCTTACGCCCCACGGATGGGCTTTTGCGGCACCCTCCTAGCCGGAGGGGTACGACCACCGGCGCCTGCTCGGGGGCGTCCACGAATCCGAGACCGGCGGGGAAGGGTAGGGTGTGTCTCATTGTAGAACTCGGGTATGTCTCATTGTAGAACTCGGGTATGTCTCATTGTAGAACTCGGGTATTATTTTAACTACGAATCGCGCGAATCCGCGCGAGTTATCCCGAACCGAAGGGAGAGATCTTATTCGCGCAGATTCGCGTGATTCGTAGTTTGTGCCTAATGTCACCAAAGATTTTGCCATGTTTGCGTTGAAAATGAGAGCGGTGGTCGTATGGTTCGGATAGAGAAAATGATTCCGGATGATTTGCTCGCAAGCCTTCGGATTTATCTGAAGGCGACGAAGGTGAGTCACGGTGGATTTTGCTATCAGAAGGCATTCGGTAGGGTCGTCGTCCATGACGACCCGCTGATGGTGATGGTCCATAAAAGGCTGTTACCGGTAGCGGAGATGATGTTCGGGATTGCTTGAGAAGGTCCAATTGTTAGGTAGTGGTGATTTTTGAAGTGATATCTGGCCAACAATCGGCAATAATTCGGTAGGGTCTAGATAACGTTAGAGTGGATTTTCTCTCACCAGAGTTAGTATTCTCTCAGAGAGATCTTCTTCTCGGTGATTAGATCTAAACTCACATTCCTTGAGGTGTAAATGAAACGTTTGCCGTGGAACACCATTGAACTTTGCAAGTCTTCGTTTGGCATATGACCAAAATAATTCAATGCCATTGATATGGCAATTACCGCGGGCAAGTACATTCTCGCCATGATGCACTCGGAAATGCTTTTTGTACCCCATGTTCACCAAGCCCTCCAGCCGTCCGAATGGATGATGCTGTCGAGGGCTACCCGGCCCCGGATCGCAGCCTGTGGCTGCTTTTTGGCGGCAGCTGGGACGATCTCGGTGTAGGTTTTTCCTTGCCGTTCCAGGATCCCGAAGACAATCGTTTTACCGCCTGCTCCACGAGCCTTCTCCCACGGACACGGTGCGCACCAAAATAGGATTCATCGACTTCAACCTCGCCAGAGAAAGGCGATGAAGCGTCACAAACCTGGGCGACTCTAATTCGTAACTTCAAGAGTAGATGATTAATCATAGGGCGGCTTACGTCACTCAACTCAGCGATTTTCGAGGCCGGTAAATCAAGCGCAAAAGAGCGTATGATCACTCTGAATTTGGCTTCGGAAAGGTGTGTTTTCATTACATAACATAACCTTAGCATGCAGGTGCAGATGCTAAAGTTACCTAGACCCTTCGGATCTGTGTATAAAGAGTTTTAAACCAATCTCATGCATTTTAATCCATTTAGAAAAAGACAACGTCTTACGTACGAAGCGTACCAAATGTTGCCGTAAGGGATTATTCCAACGCTCAATATGAGCCGTTTCCCCCGTTTCTTTCCTCCCAGGGCAATGTTGCGCGGTCGGAATGGCGACTTGATACGCGCGCTAATAATCACTGAAAACGATGGCTCCTTTATAAGCAGATGGTACGCGATCCCAGAGTATTCGGGAGGTGTTTTCGCTGCGATCGCCGCAGGCGGAGGCGACAATTTCTCGGCTCTCTCCATTCATGGCAATCCAGACCCAAACTTTGTCTTTGCTACGAAAGACAGAGGACCGCAACTCATCCCCCTCCAGCACAGGAATCTTTTGGAATCAACCGGTCGTAGCGTCTCTCCAAGGGGTGGGAGGTCATTCGCCTGTTCTTTTAACCAAGCACTCACTGTTCGGCGCGAGACCCCAAATGTCCGTTCAATCCCGCGCATACTGGATCTTTCTTGATAAACTTTTATAACGAGTTCTTTCTTTTCTTCCATCGCGCGTTCTTTGCGCTTCAAGTACGCCATAGGTACCACAGGCTTTACAGTGATATTGCGAGCTACCGAACGCATTTGGGCCATTTTTAACCAGATCTTCGATCTGACATTTGCGAGATGAATCCATCTGCCCTGTCACTTCAAAAATCACCACAGCATCTGGACAAGCCGCAATGTGAATTCAGCCCCGATGTCTGCATCAATGACACGGCCCCGGAGGCGCCCTGGAAGCTGTGGGGCAGGAAATCACGGCTGTTAGCTTGCTTGTCGGATCTTATGTATAACATCTACACTTTAGCGCAGTGATGCGGTTCAAGAATATCTTTCTCGTCGGCCCCATGGGGGTAGGTAAAAGCACTGTCGGGCGTCAGCTAGCCACGGCCCTATCTTTCGAGTTCAAGGACAGCGACCAGGAAATACAACGCCGTACCGGCGTCGATATTCCAACCATCTTTGAGTACGAGGGTGAAGAAGGTTTCCGGCAACGCGAGCGGCAGGTGATTGATGAGCTGAGCGAGCAGAGCGGTATCGTGATGGCGACCGGCGGCGGCAGCGTGCTCTGCTCGGACAACCGGCGGGATCTGATCTCCCGCGGCGTTGTCATCTATCTGCACTGCAGTCCCGAGCAACAGTACGCGCGCACCGCCCGTGACCGGAGCCGTCCCTTGCTGCACACCGAAGACCCTCTGCTGCGCCTGCATGAACTCACGGAGGAGCGTGACCCCCTGTATCGCCAGGTCGCCGACATGGTGGTTTCCACCGAACGCCGGGGCTCGCCCTCGGTGGTCAAGGAGATCTGTCGGCGTCTCGAGTCCGACACCTCCTGAGCCGGCAGCAGAGCATGTCCCGCATCCTCACAGTCGACCTGGGGACCCGCAGTTACCCCATTCACATCGGCCCCGGACTGCTCGAGCGGCCGGAGATCCTTACTTCCCGGATCGCCGGACCCCAGGTCATGGTCGTCACTAACGAGACCCTGGCCCCCCTCTACCTGGGTCGGGTGGAGCGTGCGCTCGGCGCATTTCAGACCGCACGGATCGTACTTCCGGACGGAGAGAAGTACAAAACCCCGGACAGCTGGAGTCGGATCCTGGATGAGCTACTCGGCCACCGCTATGCACGCGACTGCACCCTGGTCGCCCTCGGCGGTGGGGTGATCGGCGACCTGGCCGGCTTCGCGGCGGCCTGCTACCAACGGGGAGTCGCCCTGATCCAGCTGCCGACCAGCCTCCTCGCTCAGGTCGATTCCTCCGTCGGCGGCAAGACCGGTGTCAACCACGCCCTGGGCAAGAACATGATCGGTGCCTTTCACCAGCCCCGCGCCGTGATCGCGGATACGGAAACCCTGCGCACCCTGCCGGACCGCGAGCTGGCGGCAGGCATCGCCGAGGTCATCAAGTACGGTCTGATCCGGGACCCGGAGTTTTTCACCTGGCTCGAGGCGAACATGGACCAGCTGCGCACCCGGGACCCGGACGCGCTCACCTATGCGATCGAACGCTCCTGCCGCAACAAGGCGGAGGTCGTCGCCGCCGACGAGCTGGAGGCCGGCGAGCGGGCATTGCTCAATCTGGGTCACACCTTTGGACACGCCATCGAGACGGGTGTCGGCTACGATACTTGGCTGCACGGCGAAGCAGTCGGGGTCGGCATGTGCATGGCCGCCGATCTCTCCGCCCGCCTCGGTTGGCTCGATACCGCCTCCGTCCGGCGCATCCGTTCCCTGATCGCCGTGGCCAAACTCCCCGTTACCCCCCCCGCGGAAATCAGCCCGATACGTTTCCGCGAACTGATGGCCAGGGACAAGAAAACCCTGGATAACCGACTACGTTTGGTGCTTCTGCAGGACATCGGCAGGGCCCTGGTCACGGCCGATTTCGATCCCACCAGACTCAATGAGATGCTTGTCTCCTCTTGTCCCCAGTGATGAGACGGATGCAGGGATTTTGGAACCGCGAAGACCTGTTTGCAGTAGGCAGGCAGCGAATCGTATCTTTCTATGGAAACTACGAATCACGCGAATCCTCGCGAGGACTGTCATCCCGAACCGATCGCCTCGGTTTCGGTATTGGCGCTGACCAGTCGGGTGTCCGGCAGCTTTCCCCGGGTAATAGCGAGGACTGCATCCGGTACCGCGCTCAGCTTGATCGGCTTCTGCTCTCCGGCCGCTGCGGCATGGGCCAGATAAGGGCAATCCACCAGGACAGTCGTTGCAACCGGCGCGACATGTCAATCCTCCTCAGCGGGCGATGAATTGCCGGAAAACAGGGACGTAATCACAGGGATGTAATCTCGTCGCGCAAGATCTTCCAGAACTCCTGCAAGTTGGTGTGCTTGTTATCGAGCTCGTCCAGGTATTCCTCCAGCTTGTCGATGGCCGCGTGTTGCTCATTCTCATACTCTCGTTGCAGCTGAGCCTTCAGCTGCGCTCAGCGTCGTTTCCAGCTCGCAAATCTTGTCTTCCAGTAATTGCTTACGGCTGCCGATTGCGTTCATCTCAAAATCCTCTTCGATTGCTCACCAACCCACGGATTGACTCACTCCGATCAGGACTGCCGGTATCAGGAAAAACACCAGAAGAATATACAGGGCCACATAGAGCTTCCGCCGTGCTGCCAGGGCAGCCAATCCTTCGTCCGCGCGCGTGGGAATGACCCGCAGGAACGGCAGACCATAGATAACGACCACGCCGAGCACATTGTAGGACAGATGAACCAGGGCAACCTGGAGTGCGAACACAGCATTGGCACCGGAGATAGCGGTGGTCGCGAGCAGGGCGGTGATTACAGGTCCCGATATTGGCGCCGAGGGTGAAGGGATAGACCTGCTTCAGGCTGAAGATGCCGCTGCTCGCCAGGGGCATGATGAGGCTCGTGGTGGTGGATGAGGACTGCACGAGCACGGTAATGGCGGTACCGGAAAGATCCCGGACAGGGGACCGCGTCCGACTGCGCTGTGCAGAATCTCCTCCTTGGCGCGTCCGACCATCAGGACCTTGAGCAGCTTACCGATGTAGGTGATGACGAAGAAGATCATTGCGATCCCGAGTACGATCAGGACAATCCCGGCGATCGCCTCGGACAGCCCGAGGCCGGCGAAGGTATCCTTCAGCATGGCTACCGGCGGTTTTACCAACGACTTGGTGAAGTTGAATCCCTTCATCCACATCGAATCCCCACCCAGCATAAAGCCCGCAAGATATTCGCCGATCTTCCGCAGAAACTCGAACATGATTTCTAAGAGGATGTAAAAGCTAACCAATTGATTTTAAATGTTAAGAGAGATTCATAAAGATCCCTCGCTGCGCTTCGGGATGACACAACTCGCGTCCCTGCGTCCTTGTCATTTCGAGCGGTTGGCAGGTACCCAAGTTTTTAGACAGACTCTAAGGGCAGGAAGATCACTATACTGAACAGATTGAAGAAATCGTGAACAGTCGCGGTGGCGAAGGCGCGTCGGAACTTCTCCCCTCGAAGCACATGACCCAGGCTGACGATGGTATTGGTAGGGGATGGCGATAGAGACCGGTAAGCCGCCCGCGACCAGGCCCACGATGATGGAAGTGACGGTGCTGGACGATTGAATGAGTGCTGTGGGACAGTACCGATAATCACGGCCGTGATGGGGTTACTCACGAATGTGAAGAGCTCCTTCGCCTGATCTCCGGCGGCGGCCTTGAAGTCGCTGCAGATGGTTGCCATGGCCACGAGCAGCAAATAGACCAATGCGGCGATCATCAACCACTGGGGCCAATGGGACGAGGTAATGGTCTTGTTATCTTCGGTAACGGCTAGCGACATCGATTGCTCTTTGAAAGTCGAAAGGTGAAAGTGTGGTTCACACAAGGCCCCGTGAGGGACAGGGTCACCCTCAGTGCCATTAAGTCAAGTGTTACGGTCGGCAAAAAAAGGAAAACCACGAATCACGCGAATCGGTGCGAATAAGATCCCTCCCCTTGGTTCGGGATGACAATTTTCGCGAAGATTTGCGCGATTTGTAGCTTTCCCCTACCAAATCGGTGGTCGGGCGAGGGCACGTTCAGCCTCGTTGGTATCTCTCGACGCCGGGTACACGTCCCACCGGGCCTGCCACAACAGGCGGCCGGCGGCTAACTTAATGGCACTGGGGTCACCCATGGTTGGCGAGGACACACAGGCGCTGCGAAATCGGGCACGCCTAAATCGTAGGGGGACGATAATAGTGGAGTGTGACGGGGGTAGGTGACGAGCGAGCTGCATCATATTCCGAGTAGCGATTATGACCGTAATGGAAGAACTCCAATCTCGGCTTGCCGTATCGGGTGTTGGGGGGCGTTCTCAATTAAGCCAAATCCACGTAGCGTAGGCGTACCGCCTGCCGGAACGCGGACGTTTCGCCGGCGGGTGCGGGCGAGACGCCTGCGCTATGTTCTTGGTTTTTGTGATGACCCGGCTTAATTGAGAACCCCCCTAGGACCTTCACACCAGATCCGGGGTAGCCGGAGCGGTCGGCGAGGTAGGCACGATCCCCACCTCGTCCCCGTCATGGAGCTTGGAAAAACCCTCGGCAAACTGTTTGTTCAGGGTGACTTGGACCCGCTCCCGGTCGAAGAGGGTGGCCGCACCCAGCTTGCGCCGGCCGAGCCAGACAAGGAGGGCATCCACGTCCTCGACGCTCGGCGGAACCACGAGTTCCTCGGTCTCTTTGCGCAGCTTCTGGGCCAACCAGTTGAAGTAGAGGAGCCTGATCCGCTTCTCTTCCTGCTGCGGTTCCCGTCTCTGGTATCCGATCTCCTCTAGCTCCTTCAGATAGGCCGCCCAGTCCCGTTCGTGGTCCGTACCCAAGGCGTAGAGGGTGTCCCATGAATAGATGCCGGTGTCGTGACCGTCGTCGAAGAGGATGCGGACCCCGTATTGCCCCTGAGGTTCGATCCGCTCGATATTCACCCCTTCCTTACCGGTTACCGGTCGGCCCAGGGTCCGCACCTCGGCCGCCCTGGAGAAAACCCGTAGATACTCGCAGGGCAGCTCGAAGGTTGCTCCGTCGTCGAAGACGATGGACAACAGCCGGGATTTGCGGTGGAGGCCGATGTCCGTCGGATGGTGTCGTGTGGGCTGGTCGGTCATTTGACTTTGGGTTTGGTTTGCTTGCCGCATATTCGAGGCACGTCAGCACTCTGATACAGATGCTCTCAATTACCAATAACATCGAGCGAACAAGATCTTCACGGAAAAGTTAGCCGCAAATGAATGCGAATGAATCAAGACCCGTCGATGATGGCGAACCGATCTCACGGGTAGCACAGGCGTCCCGCCTGTACTCCCGAATGATGAATGATGAGGGGGATAGTTGTTCCCGCATTCACCACTCATCATTCCGCGGGCTACAGTGGGTTCGGCCGCGTTTCTCCGGATAACGTTGGTGATAGTCCTCGGCGGGGAAGAAATTCGTTGCCGGCACGATTTCGGTCACGATGGGGCGGCTGAACCGGTCGGAACGGGCCTGTTTCGACGCCTCCGCGAGGCTGGCCTGCTCTTGGTCGTGGTACAGGATCATGCTGCGGTATTGGATCCCCACGTCCGGCCCCTGGCGATTGGGCGTCGTCGGGTCATGTCCGTGCCAGAATACCCCCAGGAGTTGCTCATAGGAAATCAGGGACGGATCGTACTCTACCTGTACCACCTCGGCGTGGCCGCTGCGACCGCTCGACACCTGTCGGTAATCCGGGTTGTCGGTCTGTCCGCCAGCGTAGCCGACGCGGGTAGCGGTTACGCCTTTTAAGGCACAAAAATCCGCTTCCGCCCCCCAGAAGCAACCCATGCCGAAGGTAGCAAGCGCCTTTTGGGATTCGGGCCTCTGTTTCTCGTCTTCGAATAGGGCAAGGTAGTCGCCATAGCCTTCTTTTTCCAGGTTTGCAACGGGAATAAAGCGCAGGGCGGCCGAATTGATGCAGTAACGCAGGCCGGCAGGGCCGGGACCGTCGTCGAAGACGTGTCCCAGGTGGGAACCTCCGTGACGAGAGCAGACCTCCGTCCGCACCATCCCCATCCATAGCTTGCGGTCCTCGCGCTCGACGATCAGAACCGGCTTCAGGGGAGTATGGAAGCTGGGCCAGCCGGTGCCCGACTCGAACTTCTCCCGCGAGCTGAAAAGGGGCTCGCCCGAGACCACATCGACATAGATGCCGTCCCGCTTATTGTCCCAGTAGGGGTTACGGAAGGGCGGCTCGGTGCCTACCTCCTGGGTCACACGGTACTGCAGCGGTGTCAGCCGGCGCTTGATCTCCTCCTCGGCAGGCCGTTGCCAGCGCTCGTTTTCAGCAGGTTTGTCATTGACTGAGCAGATCGACAGCCCGACAAGGCACAAGGTGCCATTGTTCGCGAGTATATTCAGGGCCGTTTCCCAATTGATCTCCGCGGGAGCGGCGTTGACAATAAGGTCTTGGCTGCTCTGCGCCTTTTTCATCTCATCCGCGTTTTCCCAAATTCGGAAATGGTGGGCCCCGGATTATTTTGCCTCGGCTTCCTTATCAGGCGAAGTTGAAAAGACCGTGACTTCCGCCCCCATGGCCTTGGCGTATTTCACCGCCATATGTCCCAAGCCGCTGATACCGACAACACCTACTTTCATCGCAGGATGGATTATATACGTCCGCAACGGCGTATAAACAGTAATTCCTGCGCATGGCAACGGCGCGGCGCCGGCGGAATCTAGAGCACCGGGAATTTTATAGGCGAAATCGGCCGGCGCACGCAGTTTATCGGCAAACCCACCATGATGCCCTAAAATGAGTCCGGTATAACCGTTACGACAGATATTTTCTTCGCCTTGTATGCAATAGTCACACTGTCGGCATGCATCTCTGATCTACCCGAAGCCCACACGATCACCGCCTGCCAGCGAGGTGACATCCGTTCCCACTTGCGTTACGACGCCTACCACTTCATGACCCGGCACCAGGGGATAGGTACTGACGCCCCAGTCATTGTCGCGCATGTGAATATCCGTATGGCATAGTCCATTATGGGTAATCCGGATTTCTATCTCTCCTTTCCCCAACGCTGCTGGCTCATACTCCCAGTGTTGCAGACGCTCTCCGGCTTTCAAGGGCGCATAGGCGTGAAACCTTGCTTCTGACATGACAATTTCCTCGTGTTTGATGTCATTTGATGACACGGGGCCGGACGGTCATACAACGATCTACAGAGTAGTCCGGGTCAGACGTTCCTCGGCCTCCCGGTATTTGGCCGCGGTCTTGCCGATGATGTCCGGTGGCAGTTCCGGGGCAGGTGGGGTTTTATCCCAGCCCAGGGTCTCGAGATAGTCGCGGACGAATTGCTTGTCGAAGCTGGGGGGACTGACGCCAGGACGGTATTGGTTCTGGGGCCAGAAACGGGAGGAATCCGGGGTGAGCACCTCGTCGATCAGGTGCAGACGACCGTTCGCGTCGAGGCCGAACTCGAATTTGGTGTCGGCGATGATGATGCCCCGATCGCGGGCGAATGCGGCGCAGCTTGTATAGATGCGCAGGCTAATGTCCCGAACCTGCCCGGCCAACTCGCGGCCGAGGAGATCGACAGTGCGGTCGAAGTCGATGTTCTCGTCGTGCTCCCCGGCGACGGCCTTGGTGGATGGCGTGTAAATGGCCTCTGGCAGCTGGTCCGCTTGTACGAGTCCTGCCGGCAGCTCGATACCGCAGATGGCACCCGTGCGTTGATAGTCCTTCCAACCAGAGCCGATGATATAGCCGCGCACGATGGCCTCTACCGGCAGCGGGTCGAGCCGTTTCACCACCAGGGCCCGGTCGCCGAGCAAAGCGCGTTCCTCGGGGTCGGTGACCACTTGCTCCGGGGTGACGTCGGATCGGTGGTTGGGGACAATGTCCTGGGTGTGCTCGAACCAGAAGTCGGAAAGGCGGGTGAGCACCTCGCCTTTGCCGGGGATGGGTTGGGACAATACCAGGTCGAAGGCGGAGAGGCGGTCGCTGGCGACGATCAGCAACCGGTCGTCATCAACCCGGTAGATGTCGCGTACCTTGCCGCGGTTGATCAGGACCAATCCGGAGAGCTTGGATTCGAAGAGTGCCGACATGGGTGTTATTCCACCGAAGAAAGTGGCAAATATAACAATCCGATGTGTCGTTTGAATAGTGGCCTTGTCCTTTTGTGCTCATTTGCGGCTGAACCTGACTGAAAAACGGGCACAAGGGCGGGGGCAGGTGGCCCGTGCCCGACTTCCATGGACCCTTAGAGTCCGTCTAAAAACCAACTTATTGATTTTCAATGAAAAAAATCAGATTTTCTGGTGGTATAATCGCTGTGAGCACTTTTATTTCGGATTCCACTATGACTTCTGAAGAGACTCAATCTCCTATCAGGTACCCGAGCGACTCATTGATGAAGAGTGGGAAATTCTCCAGCCTATTTTCGATGAGCTCAAACCCTATACCACTGGACGCCCACGAACGACCGATCTTCGCGAAATCCTGAATGCGATTTTTTACCTGAATAAAGCCAGTTTCCATGGCGCTACCTGCCAACAGACCTTCCCCCTTACCGGCTGGTTAACTATTACTACAACAAATGGACGGACAATCGAACGTTGGAAGAAGTCAATACTGCACTACGTCAGCATTTACGTGAAAAAAAGTCGAAACCCAGACCCGATGGCAGCCATCATTGACAGTCAAAGCATCAGGGGAACCCCAGAATCCTATCTGGAATCAGGGTTCGATGGAGGCAAGCTCGTTAAAGGAAGAAAAAGCAATATCCTTGTCGATACATGGGTTGTCTGATTATTGTCCGGGTGTTCGCAGCCAACGTATTTGATGGGAAAGCGGCTCGTCAGCTCATAACGGAGCTGTTCTCATTCCTTCATGCCATCACAAAAATCTGGACCGACAGTGGTTATTCCGGCCCGGAGCTTTCCGATTGGCTCTGGCATCCAATTCGGATGCCTGATCGAAGTCGTTACAAACAGGGTTTCCCGGCTTCCACGTGTTACCTCGTCGATGGGGGGTTGAAAGAACCTCTGCTTGGCTAGTTCGAGCACATCGATTAAGTAAAGATTACGAACGCAAGCCAACCTCGAGTGAAACTCAGGTTTATTCTGTAATAACCAGACGCCCTATAAAATGACCGTGGGGTGATTTTCTAGTAACTTATGTCTTTTTAGACAGACTCTAAGCACTCATGCGTGATCTCGACAGCTCGGAACCGGCCTATCTGCGGGCATTCAGGGGTAGCTTCACCGCCGCCTTGCGGTGGCATCAGCTCGATGCCCTCTGGGAGCGGGTGCGCGCGCGTTCGGGAGACGGCTGGTATCTCTATGCGGTGGGGGAGGAGCCGCCCGATGAGCCCGCGGTCGCCGCCCGGGTCGAGACCTTTCTGACCGAGATCGACAAACTGCTGCGCAAGGAGCACCAGGAGGATTACTGCGGGATCGTTTATGCCGACGACCTGCAGGCGCCCGGCTTCATCAAGATCTATGACCCGAATAATCTCGGGGTCTCCTGCGGCTACAGCGACGACCCACCGCTGCCCGGCTGGGTGATGAGCCGGATTCCCCCCATCGATCTGCCGGCGGCCCAGGCGCCTACAAAGATTCGCAGGCGTTGGTGGCAACAGCTCTTTTCCTAACTATTCGTCCGTAGGGCGCGGGTGCAGGCGAGACGCCTGCGCTACGTTGTTGGCTTTTGTGATGACCCGGCTTAATTGAGAACGCCCCTCAGGATAGCGCCGTTCCAAATGAGGGAATGACCGAAACCAACCATTCCCGAACCGCCGATGTGGAGGGGCTGAGCCGAGCCGTCGCCAGCCTGACCGAAGTCTTGGCCCGTACCGAGAAGCGCTCCGCCCGACTTACCCGGATCGTTCACTGGAGACTGCTCGGGGGCCTGGTCCTGCTGGTAGTTGCTGGGCTTCTGATCGCCAAAGGGGTAGGTACCGCAAACGATGAACAAAACCCTTGCAGCGATGCCCCACAATAGAAACCTGGTAGTGGTGATTTTTGAAGTGATAGGGTAGATGGATTCATCGTAATCATTCCGATTGCCACCGTTTGCCACCGCTTTTCTCGTTACCTGATTCTAGATTTTAACCCACTCTTCTGGAAGAATACGCCTGGTCTGAACGATTGCGTCCATTGATAAAACCAACCAAAGGTTCATCAATTACGATTATCGAGACTAAAGTCTACACCTGTCGCAGGTGTCAGAGCGAAGATCTGGTTAAAAATGGCCCAAATGCGTCCGGTAGCTCGCAATATCACGGTAAAGCCTGTGGTGCCTATGGCGTACTCGAGCGCAAAGAACGCGCGACGGAAGAAAAGAAAGAACTCGTTATAAACGTTTATCAAGAAAGATCCAGTATGCGCGGGATTGAACGGACGTTTGGGGTCTCGCGCCGAACGGTGAGTGCTTGGTTAAAAGAACAGGCGAATGACCTCCCACCCCTTGAAGAGACGCTACAACCGGTTGATTCCAAAAAGATTCCTGTGCTGTAGGGGGATGAGTTGCGGTCCTTTGTCTTTCGTAGCAAAGACAAAATTCTGGTCTGGATTGATATGAATGGAGAGAGCCGAGAAATCGTCGCCTCCGCCTGTGGCGATTGCAGCGAAAACACCTCCCGAATACTCTGGGATCGCGTACCATCTGCTTATAAAGAAGTCATCGTTTTCAGTGATTATTGGCGCGCGTATCAAGTCGTCATTCCGACCGCGCAACATCGCCCTGGGGGTAAAGAAATGGGGGAAACGGCTCATATTGAGCGTTGGAATAATCCCTTACGGCAACATTTGGCACACTTCATACGTAAGACGTTGCCTTTTTCCAAATGGATTAAAATGCATGAGACTGGTTTAAAACTCTTCATACACCGATATAATACCGAAGGGTCTAGATAACTTTAGAGTGGATTTTCTCTCAGCAGAGTTAGTATTCTCTCAGAGAGATTTCCTCTCGGTGATTAACTCTAAACTCACATTCCTTGAGGTGTAAGTGAAATGTTTGTCGTGGAACACCATTGAACTTTGCAAGCCTCCGTTTGGCATATGACCAGAATGATTCAATGCCATTGATGGAGCCAGGCTCGATCCTGACGAGGGATTGCGCCTACAACGATTTCGATCGGCTCTACCGCACCCATCGGATTCCCGCCTTTTTCGTGGTGCGGACCAAGAAAAACCTCCGCTACTGCCGTGCGAAACCTATCGACCGTCGGACAAGGCCACCAGGGTGCGCAGCGACCAGTTGATTCGGCTGACCGGTACACAAACCGCTGCGACTTACCCGGAGCGGTTGCGCCGCATCATGTTTCTTCAAATCAGGCGCGGGACAAACGCTTCGTCTTTCTGACCAATCATCTGGCCTTGCCGGCAGCCACAATCGCCGAGATCTACCGCCAACGCTGGCAGGTCGAACTGTTCTTCAAGTGGATCAAGCAGCATC
>Ga0209782_1000416_pt1 | contig 18157 bp, 13 predicted proteins | sample WorMetmaBAHAMAS1_FD_187390 | JGI IMG/M metagenome (GOLD analysis project Ga0209782, IMG submission 187390) | Marine gutless worms symbiont microbial communities from Max Planck institute for Marine Microbiology, Germany - Inanidrilus... | ecosystem: Host-associated > Annelida > Digestive system...
GTGGTCGGCTGCACAAAGTGACTGGTGAAGTAAAGAGTCCTGCCGGTGAGACGGTTCAGCGAGTGTCGGGAGAATGGAACGCCAGTCTCGACTTCACAAACAGCCATGTATGTAGCAACTTACTGCTTTCACATCTCTATGTTTATCACGAGTTTGCTGGTCATCTTCTCATTATTATTACGTTGCTTCCAGGAAGGGTGTGAAATATTGCGATGAGTATGTCTGTTTGTTCGTCTGTCTGTCCAGTTGAACAACTCAAAAACAACACGGCCATACTTCAGTAAAATTTTTGTGCACATTGCCTTTGGCTGTAGCTTGGACCTTGCCTGGAGGTGTTTCGATATGTTATGTTCTTCCGTTTTTGTGGCTGTCATATTTTGACATAATGGCCCTATGTCATGTGTATTCCTAAGCGGCAACAACACACGACAAGCACAACAGCCAAGATTTCAGCCAAATTGTGTTCAGCGGTAAATATCGGGACGAACTCATTGTGAATTACACACTGGTGTGACGTCACCATTAACGATTTCCTTTGAACCAGTATTTAACTCACTATGATTTTTGCTGTACGACTGCTGTACTGATGTGCATGATTAAAATGTACATGGAACTTTGTGACGGCGTTGTTAACTGTATGTAGTATGTATGTATGTATGTAGTTCTGTCGGCCTGTGCCCTGTTAGTGACTGAAGGTGTCTATGTATGTGTGCACTGTACAGCACTTGAGTGTGATCTGTCTGTCTTTGCCACGGTAACTAATGCTGTTAGTGAGACATCTGATTGAGTGGTGGTGTGATCTCTCATCTTTGTCAGGGTCTGACGGTGACAGTCGACACGTGCAACTTGCCGGTTCACAATAAGCACGTGCGTCCGGTCGGCAAGCAGGACTCGATGGAGTCACGACGACTGTGGCGCCACGTTACCGACAGTCTACGTCAGGACGACATCGACAAAGCTGCGGAACACAAACGCATCGTGAGCTGATCCATTCTCATTTCATCACTCTCACATTCTACATTCTTTGTGACAGTGTGGGCCCCGCGAGCTATGAGAATAGCACCTTCTCCATTTTTAGATTAGAGGTCGTAAGAGGCAACCAAACCCGGCGTTAGTGATTTGTGTTTGCTTGTTGTTACAGTATTACTGTTTCTGAAGAATGGTTATTTTTATCGTATTACATTCAGCGTCCTTAGTACTAGTCAAGAGATTGGTTGAAAAGAACGTCTCCAAAGTGACCTATTTTGAGTCGAGTGGGAGTCAAACCTTAAATCAGTCAATCAGCCATTGACACAGACTTGCGGTCTGACCGACACAGGTTCACAACTGTTCAGCTTGCTCTCTTCTCCAGTTGGTCTTTCGTCTGCTGCTTCATGTTGTCTGGTTTGCTTACTGGCACTGCACATGTGCACCATGTCATTACAGCGACTGTGTTCCAACTAGAACACGGCAGATGTTGTGTTGTCACTGGCAGCTTGAAGACGCGCAACGTGAAGGTGAAAGGCTGCGGAAGGAGTCTAAACAGCCGTTCCCGACAAAGGTTTGACGATTTGTTTTGTTCAGTCCATGTTCTATGTTATTACGGCACTTATTATTTATCATCATCACCAATGTGCGGTGTCTGGGTCGATTGGTTGTAGTATTTCCACGCAGTCATGTCATCTAACGTACATGTGTTAATCTGCGGTGGTGACTGGTTGGTGGTTGCAGTATTTCCACAGAGTCGGTGATGAGTGGGTGTTCAAGACGCCATTACAACGTAATCAGACGTGTCCGTCTGTCTGACTCAGACTTGATGCTGCGTTGTCGGCCGTTGTTGATCACAGCAGCCTGCCGCCACCGCTGCTGCTGCAGGCACCATCCTCTTCTACACTGGGCTGCCAGCACCACGCAAATTGCTCGGCCATCACTGGAGTGGTCCATTGCTGCTACTCATTGCTCAGTGGCACATCTCACTCTGGCGTCTGTTGTGAGAAGCTTGCCACTTAACGATGGTCAAAACCAAAATTATTGCATATAAAATAAACATATAAGATATTTTTATCGAGCTTAGTGAAAAGTGAAAATTAGACATTATAGAGTCCTTAAACTGTGTTGTACACAGTACGATGCGACCATGCCTTTATTGGATCACAACATTTATATCTCACTCTTCTCTCTTTCCTTTCCAATTTGCCCCTTCCCTTCCTTTCCTATTATTTATTTATGATAGCTAAATGAAGACTGCCTTGTTACACTGACTGTGACCATAGTGGTCAGTGTTCTGTCTGTCTGCCACACCGAGTCTGTGCCTCTGTTATAATTGCAAGCAATAGCTGAACATTGAGCGTCGTGCTTTCTTCATTTCGTAGGTCATGGCTTCCCATGTTTTCTTTCACCAGTTTGTGTCATTAGAGTGCATGCAGCGTTTCAATTGTAATCTGTTTCTGTCATAGTTTCATTCACGACACGATTCTTTCATGTTTCTTCTATGATCCGTTGCCGTCCACGTGTAATGTCTAGATCAGTTCAGTTGTGTGTGTTTTCAGTCACTGGCCAGTCAGCTGTTTCTTATCTCACTGTATTTCCACTCCAGTATTGGACAGAATGTGGTGGCTTGTTCTATGTAAGTGATCATTAATCTGCAGTGCTTTATTGCCATATAAATGCATCAATCTCCAGCAATGATGTCACATTTATATTCAGTCAATGGCCTTTGATTAATGTAAAATCTAGCTTCTGTGCTTAAAATATGTAAATAAAATTTAGCTATTTGCTGTTTTAAAGCGGGGCTCTTAAAATGCAGAAAATGAGCCAGTGTTGTTTAAAAATAATTTGTGGTTTTATTAAATAAAGTATCGGGATTTTACTCCATGCAGCTTAATTGAGTCAAACAACATTCAGAATGCAGTCTTGTGGTGGGAACTGGAAATATTGTGGATGTGTTATATAAAAAGGTGGACTTATTCAAAGCTGCTTTTACTTTTCTTGGAGATGATTTTGTGAACTTTTTTTGCTTTAACTAACAGCGTGATGTACAATGTTTTCATTGCTAAATTATGTGGCATTAACATGTTTTATGCAAAGGTTCAGGCTATTGTTATCTCTGTCTCTTTTTGTAAATAATTTTGGATCTGTGTTTAGAAAATAGAAAATATTGCAGTGATCCATTTTCCGATAACAGCATGGTGACAGTTGACAGTGTAGTGAAAGTTACATCAATTTAACGTGCCAAGAGGCAACATGTGTTATATTCAAGACATTCAGCTCAAGTTGTGTGCCCCTCTCCTGTGCCTGACGACATTATGTGCGTCCGTGCATCCTATCTGCACTAGATACTCACTCTACAAGCAGCATAACTACCACAGTCAAGACTCCAGTAGGTTCTGGTAGGTCGCTGGTATACCAGGTCACATAAATTATTCCACGTAGGGAAAGGAAGGGGTGTGTCTTTTTTGGCAGTTCACGCATGTGGTACTTAGGTTCCTAATGGCCACTGTAACATTGTGAATTCATAGGCTTCACAAAACTCAGACTTAAAATGCATGTGTAATGGGCTGGACACAAACTGGTCATTTCGTGACATGTTGTTGTAAATATTGTTGTTTAAGGTGACGGCATGCATCTAGTGTTGTCTGTTCATACATTCCCGCTGCTGCTGTGTTGGTTTCTCTTTGTTAACGTGTGCTATTTCATACTTTCAATACATTCTGCAGTGTACACTACACGATGTGGATCTAGTCGCTGGTTTACTGACGTGTGCTACACTACCCAAGTAAGCAGCTGCATCTGTGGTAGACAGACAGACATCGGCACTACTACTGTGTCGTGTCTGTTAGCACTCAGCAGCAGCACAACATCTTGATATAGAATTTCAACTGATATTTGTAGAAACCTTTCACGCAGTAGGCATTGACAGCAAAGCCAGTCAGTAAATTTCTTGCAAATGGACAAAAACTTGTCCTTGTTGTATCATTTGATGACTGTAATGCACCGAATTTAGTTTGGTGGAGTTGCGGTTGGTGTACTTTAGTTGGGTTTAGATATTGCTGAGAGGCCAAACAGTTGATGAGATATCGCGTTTAACAATTTTCAAAATGGCAGCCATCCACCATCTTGGATTTTTTTAAATTCGATTTTCTGAACTACTGGTAAGCTCTGGAGGACTAATATGTGTCATCATGCAAAATCTCATCAAAAAGGCCAAATGGTTTTGGAGATATCGCGATTTTTCGATTTTCAAGATGGCCGCCGTCTGCCATCTTGGATTTTGAAACTTTTCGTCGCTCATCAGCTTGGTATGGCAAATATGCATCACCATGCCAAATTTCATCAAAATCGGTCAAACGATTGCTGAGATAGCGCATTTGACGTTTTTTTTCAAAATGGCGGCCGTCCGCCATCTTGAATTTTTTAAATTGATTTTTTGAACATTCTTAGGGTTCGGAGGGCAAATATGCGTTAGCGTGCAAAATTTTGTAGAAATCGGTCGAACCATTGCTGAAATATAGCAATTATCCATTTTTTTCAAGATGGTGGCCGTCCACCATTTTGGATTGGTGGGGCAAATTTTGGGACGACCCACAACAAGAATTTTGTGGTGTTTATCACTGTGCAAAATTTGGTTGGAATCGCATTAGTCGTTTCGATAATACAAAAGTTTTAATATTTTCCGCGTTTGGCCTGAAAATGCCTATTCATGCCTCTTTTTTGGCTGTTTTTGGGTAAAATTAGGGAAAATTAAAAGTTTCTGCACTGTTATCCCTCTAGGAATGCAATAACCTGGAACTGACGTCATATGAAGCAAACCGCGTAAAATCGATTCTACGGTTTAGTCTCGGGACGCGAGCAAAATTTGGGGTCACATAAAAGGATAGGAAAACTAAAAACCGTATGCCGCCACGCCCCCAATAGGGCGTTCGTTTTGGCATGCGGGGAGTCATCACCGATGTAATCACCCATGCCCAATTTTTTGTCAATTGGTTCAGGGTTTTTGGGGTTATGACCCCTTTCCCCCTTCCGAAATTTTGCTATCTCCATAGGATTGGCTGGTCGATCTTACAGCAAAAAAAGTCTTTCCTATTTGAGTGATCGCACAGTTCAGCAATGTCACTATTAATCTAACAGTTTCAAAATTTATTAATTCAATACAAACAGAAAAGCACACACATGTACACACGCGTTAAGGATGTCAATAACATGCATCTTGAACACACAATACAAACAATGACGCCGCTAACACATAAAATAACACTCTATAATACTGAAGTCTGCAAAGGTAATCCACATGCAAAAAATAAATTCTACCTACTTCATTAACATGCATATAATGAATCTGACGTATAAAATACGATATCTATCACCGTGGATACGGCACACTCTGCACCCACAATCTGGTTAAGTGAACTTACTAAGATCCCTGGCATTACATGTTGGTCAAAATGCCGACGTAACCTATTCACGATGACAAAATATGAATGAACAATCATTTCAACTGCCTCTTGACATTCAATACGTGATTCTGGGGATAGAAGTGTTTTCAGTGAGCTAACAGGGCGTGGACGGTAGGTGTTTGGTATGTAAACATGGCAGTCACGTGACTACTGCAGTCAAGACACCGGTAGGTTCTGGTAGGTGGCTGGTATACCAGGTCACATAAATTATTCCATATAAGGAAAGAAAGGGGTGTGTCATGAAAACGTAAACAACTAACAGCCACACCCTGTTAGGTCCTGGTAGGCCATGGAAAACAAATCTTAGTCTTTGAACCTCACTGCCATTGATGGCAAAGCACACAAAGGACATTGAAATATTACAGAAAGACGAACAACGCAATTAATAATATCAAAAAGACAAAAAATACCCTATTTAAAAAAGACAATAACCATCAACCAACAGAGCTGTCTGTAATAAAGTGTCATATGGTGCCAATAAATCTTAGTTCATACTCACCACGAGAGTATGCAAATCACCGTGCACCATCGTGTGGCACACACTTCCGCATAGAACAGTTCTGACAATCTACACTCTCATATTCTCCGACCAGCAATGTTCAGATGCCGTCCAAAGCAAATAAGACAAATTATAAATTCTAACAAGCTTTGTACTAACTATTTGCAGTTATATTTGCAGCAATAATGAAGAATTAGCCAGAGCGGCAAATAGTTTTGCAGTAGTTCCACATAAATTCAAGATAAAGTTGCAGACGGTTAACACCAATGTTATCACACACGCCGTCCTGTATTGAAAAAAAAACACTGGAATGTCATGCACTTTGGACTCGAAAGAAATATCAACAGACAAGAAGCACTGCAGTTTTATCAATTAACAACGTCACTTTCACCGCAACATAGCAGCTGTCATCAGAAACAAATGATCTAGTAACTTCATTGAACACAACACCTTTGGCCTTTTGGATGCTGATATTGCAAAAAAACATCACATATAAATGTGAAATGGTTGATATGTTCAATGCAACAGCAACATATCTGCACTGGTGATGAATACGCAAGTCGGCCTCATTTCACGCTGGTGAAACCGGAAAAGTAAAGATTCAGAGACAGTTGTATGGTAAGTACACGTTCTTTTTTGTTTTATACATTTAGTCACGATTTTAGCACACAAATTCTTCACACAAAGAAACAAAAGGTCCACAATACTGTTAACTGCAAGCATATAAAATTGCAGACAATGCCAAAAATAACTTTTGAATTTTGTGATTAATCTACAGACTAAAAATACATGCTCGTGAACATGGACAAGAACCTGTAATCTATTGCATGAACAATGTGTTACTGGAAATGTGACTAATTTACGCATATGCCTAACGGCCGTCATTAACCCGATAATGCCTATATGCTGCTACTGCAACAACTAACCATAAACCATAATTTATTACCATTCTTGCACAAAAGCTACATTGTTTGCAACTGGAAATAACTGCACAGCAAACGACAGCAATTTAAAGATGTAACTGACTTCCTACATTTTCAACGCCGACAGCGGCCGACAAGCCATTAGGCTCAGCATTAATAGCTGGTCACACCTTGAGAAACAATCCACAGTTTGATTTCACGTCCGACAAACTTTCCGCAACAACTGTGCAAAGGAGAACAGAACCTACGACACATCCATAAATACAGCACTGACACGACGAACACACGGAACGATGATAATGTAAAAAAAGCTGTTGACTAGATCGGCCAAGCAGTTAAGATCAAGTTCTGGGTTTAAAGTCAAAAACCATGGTTTAGAAATGTTACATATACCTTGATATATCTTGCTTGGGAGCTAATGGCCTCTGATAACAGTTCAGTGACTATCTCAATTACAAACTGTGACCTCATTTGCGTCATTAATTTGCTCTCAGAAAAAAACCCCGAGATCATAATTTATGACACCACGGCAGATGTGTCACTACGTGGTGGACACGTCCAGGTGTCCATGCCAGTTTCTTCTAAAATTGATGCAAATCTGACATTTACGGGGCAAGAAGGGGCATAAAAACTTATACTGATTCACCACACTGATTCCAAACCTGGCCATGTGATGGGTAGGTAAAACTGCCTATAATCTTCCTCTCCCCACCCTCCAGCCCCAATGTTACAGTCCAAACAGATCCCATCTGTCCACTCATTCCGACTTAGCCATTTCCACCCCACTGTTTCAGACCTGGCAATGCCCCTGGACCACAGACTTATTTGGGGCTTGAGCCAAGCTGAAGTTATGTGCCAGGAATTTAGATTTAAGCTGTCTGCACATGTAAAATAAAGCAAAAAAAATAGTTCTTGCAGTGTTATTATCATAACACTGATGAGCTGAAATTGTTGCAGCCAATCAAGTCACGTCAACTGGTAGTGCGATATCTGACATCAGGCATTATGTCACTTATGTGAGAGCGAAAATACATTATGTACCCACTATCTTGCAGAAATTTTTGTGGGCGTGCTGCAACAGATTAAATGCTGCAATAAAATATAATATAATAAAAATGTTGCAGCATTTATTTAACTTTATTTTACATGTGCAAACAGCTTTAGCAGAACTTGATATCACTCGCCGCAAATAATTTTAACACAAATCTCGACAAACATGTTCAGCTGCAGCGGGATATCAATCCAGTCTTGCGAGCATTCATAACAGTAACAACGACGACAGAAAAACAGCAGTAACAGCTGTACAGCAGCATAACACTGTCCCATACAGCACGCAGAAAGCCATAATTCGACGGTGCACTCATATATAAGCTACATTGAACTCAAAACCAGAAAAAATTTTTAACACACAACAACAACCTAACGTATAATAATAAAGAAAATCTGCAAGTAATGTATGCAGAAATACACAGTTAATATGCTTGGTATGTAGCTGTTCTCATGGTAACTGATATGGCTCATAAACTTGACCAATAATACTCTATTACTAGTCAAACAGCTGCAAGATTTATTGGGCCACTTTCTGCAAGCTTTTTGATTTTACTCTAAGACTGTGTCAGTGTTAGATTGAGTACAGGTTAGACTTTGTTCTGAGGCCAAGTTTCTAGACCAAGGTATCAGACAAAATTCCAGACTGAAAGCCCCATATCACTGGCAAATACTACAAGAGAGCCTACCACTGGCTAGCATAGCGCAAGATGATCCACCCGCAAGCAGCATGGCGGCCGCAATGCGCGGTAAAGTGGGATCGGAATTTGAAACCTAAATTAGCTATAATGTGCCAATGCACTTCCGTCACACACAGACGGACACTGACATCGTAGCATAAGCGCGAGATGTATATATTACATCTCGCGCTAAAAATGATTTCTCATGGTGTTCTTTTAGGTCCATGACAGCTATTAATTACACCACCTCATACCATGACAAGATTGAAACAATTGCTTACTTTTTCTGAAGCAAAGATAAAGTGGTTTGATTGTAGGCAAAATCTTAACTGATTAAATGCTTTACAGTCCTTGAGACTGGATTTCTCAGATTAAGTTTGATCTGATACCAAACTATAGCCTCAAACTTTGATCTAAGCAGAAAGTATGATGCTTACTTTGATGCCATGAAAACAGCTTACGGATGCATGGACTTCAGCAGCTATTTTCAGGCGGGCTCAAAGTCTAGGTCGGTTGGCCTGGGCCTGAGTCGGCGGCCGCCCAGCGCTGGTCAAGCACAATTGGCTGCCCTGCGTGGCAGCCTAGGCCTAGATAGCTGTCTTGCGTGACAGATGTGTATATATATGAGGTGTTGTGGTCAAGCGGTTTGTCTTGACTTATTAAACGAATATTATTATTATTATAGTGTCGAAAACTAAAGGAAATAATTTACGAAAACGACAAAAACAATAAACAGCGTAATACTGGTAGAAACAGTGGCACAGTAGTCAATCAATGCATAGATAACTGGTCTCAATAATGATATGACTGGAATAGATGAATGCCATCGATATACACGTCGACAGTAAATAAGTTCACGACAGATGCACAGAAAACACACGTAGCATAACAGCTAAACAGCATGCCGACAACGCTGATAAAAAGCTGCAGAAATTTCCCCCCACAAACCGATCAATTAAACTTAAATCTGGGTGGTTAAGAGGCAGTTCAACGCGTTAAATTAACTTACCAACTTCAACTGATATTTCATTTCACTAGCTCCTTCTATTTCTACAGGAGCATGTTAAGTCACAGGAAAATCTGTGCGATACACTGTTAAAAATACCTGAGCACTTTAGTGACACGTCACACAGTACGAAGTGCTATACAAATGTCGTGTTTACTTCACTTACATTACTTTCCACTGTATCATCCTGGTTTCTCGTAAAAAATGTTGTTACCTGATAAATACTGAAATCTGCCAATCAAGCTGTGGGCTGCGACGAACGAAACGACAGACAGACAAATAACAAATACGATGGCGACCACTGTCAAGGGCAGTACGACATTACCGGACTTCTCATTAACCGCTGAACCATTCGCAAGTCACGGATCAGATGCAGTACATACATATGCATAGGTATGCAAATTCATACTGTTCTGCGAACTAAAAATAAACCTGAAGCGAAGGTGTAAAAAGACAGAAAATTGGATAAAAGTGCCACAAAAAGTGCTTTCATGGCCACTGTCCTGGTTACTTCCGTGCTTCTTCTACTCATTCTGGAAAGGGATAAATAAACAGCACACGTTTTTATTGGCTAATCGCCTTCACAAAGTACTGAAAGGAAACACACTGCATTGATCCAAAATGGAGAATATATGGAGTTTCCCCCCCAAAAAACGAAACCACTCAACCACCAACGATAACAGTAGTTGTCCAATTAGAGTAATTTCTGGTACATATATTACCGAGAGAACATGCCATCGAAAGGTGGTTTATTTTGCCACCGTACCTGTTCGGTGTACATACCTTACCTTGGGAAAATTTATGAACCTTAAAATCACCAAGTCAGCAGTAAAGAAACATTTTTTCATCTTTTTTAACAATAAACCAAGTTATTTTCACTTTATTTGTCCATGATTCTTTTCTGGTCTTATGAGAGGCTCACAACAAGTGTCCATAATGTTGTCTGTCTGCCTGCATGCATGCACACTGTCAGTCGTCTTGTCCATTTGTCGATGGTTGCATCAATAGTGATCGGCTGCAGACTGCCAGATGTTAACAAGTCACTTCTTCAGCTCATTAACAGAATAAAACTTATTCCTATTCATTCTAAGGGAGAAATTGCACGATAAATAAGTAAAATAAGGCTATAAAGCATGATAAAATTTTGCTGTTAATTAAAGTTTTACAGTTAACTTTCCTAGCATTGGGATACGTGAAATTTGAGGCTATATTCATGACTTTTAGGTTTTTAAAGTTTCACAAGGTAGGGTATGTACATTAAACAACTGACGTAGACGACTAAACGACCATTCTATGGCATTTACTCACTATTATTCGTACCAAAAATTACTGGAATCAGACAATTATTGTTAAAATAATTGATAGCGGTTGGGGGGTATCGTTTTTGGAGACACATTGTATACATACACACATACATTTACTAACCTCATCAGATGCCAGCAGAAAACAAGAGTAAAACCGCAGCTGATTTATGCCACTTTTCCATCATCTAATGATTTCTGCAACCGAGTCCAATTTCCCATATCCTTACTCATTTTTAATTTCACCAAATTATTCGAAAAAAAAATGCTGACAAGTGATCACTCATGAATACAAATCTACAAGCTCTACGTGAAAAACTTGGCACAGGAAGCTGGAAGGCGATAGTTAGATGCTGGCAGGCTAAGGCAAGCGGCAAGTCACACACACAGATGCAATAGTCTCACATTCATCTACAGAGATGCGGATGCGGGCGCCATGGCAACACTTTGTTACTTGGTCTCATCATGCCGCTGCCCCACCATTTCCCTACCAACAATACAAAAAACATTACATACGTTAAAATGTTATATTTTTCATAAGTAAGTAAGTAAGTAGATTTATATAGCGCATAAAGTTATCAACCTCTAATGCGCTGCATGCACTCGTATTGCGCAAACAGATACATCTTCCGCAAACGTCTGTAAGAGTCAGTGCTGATTGACAGGTCCCTGATGAAATCTGGGAGACTGTTCCAGACCGTGGGCCAGCGACTGCGAAAGCCCGACCGCCGTAGGTGTTAAGCCGATGACGCGGTACTGCAAGTAGGTTGCGGTTGGTGGAACGTAGATGTCGACGTTTACCAGCATAACGGCAAGTACTGATTTGAAAGTTTAACTGATTATGTGAACATCTTCAAACAATAATAAATTGATAATTAAATGGTTAAACTAATTTCAACCAGTGTTTCAAAAATCACAAAACAAACTCTTCTACATTCACTTAGAATGAAAAAAGTGCAATTGACATTCCTCCAACAAATTCCCATCTGTCAGTTTGGCGCACATGAATTTTAATCAAATAAAAATTCAATTAATCAATTGATAAATTGTCAAAAATCACAAAACGGTTCATTCTGAATGTTACTCAGACACATCCACACAGACTTAAGGAAAAAGTCGCTAGACAGAAAAAAGATGTCACCATTGCAGTGTGGCCGACAGAAAGTCCAACTATCCTGTTGTTTACAGTCGTTTAGCAGTTTTTAACCATAGGCGACTTTAAATAATTTCTATGTAATGTAATGTAATGTTGAGTTTCATATCTTGATTGCTCTATTTAGCACGCAAGACCGACTAAACTTACTGGCATCAAACGTTTCACATTCACTCCAGCTACGTATCTACATAGTAAGTGTACAGTATCATTACACTACCTACTCCTTTTCAACGACTGTCTACTGATTAGCAGGTCCCAACACTGAAAATAAGTGGTACAGATTTCTACGCACTATTCTACAGCACTCAAGTGTGGCACGTGTTAACGAGGAGTCACATAGTTTTTACCTGCCACTCACTCAGGTGTGCATGTAAGTCGAATGAGCCACACCTGTCTTTACTCCTCAGCCACAGAGCATAACCACCATTATGCCGGTACTGAATTCTCGTCCCACTAAAAGTAAGAGGCTGAGTTGATCTCGGTGGCTGGTTAAGATACGGAGGAGGTATGCGATGCCTGCCCAAGATGGTCACAGATCCACGCACTACCTGCATTAGGCGTCGAGAAACTTTACCGATCATGACCAACGAGGTAGCGCTAAACCCTGCCCCCACCCCGAGGTTGTCCCGATACTGTGGTACAGAAATCAGCGAAGACAGGAGTGGCATGTGGAGAGATTTACCGTGGCAACGCTGGGCAGCCTTGGTTCACTGCTGACAGTGTCACGTAATGAGCTCACGTTGTCGACGCCGTCGTCGTCTTCGTCGACGCCGACGCTCGGCACTCGACTAGCACACCGACAGTGACAGCGTTCAGAAACATTGCACGACATTGCTGCCAGATTTATGCCGTCGAAATATTGCAGAATTCTGGTAATGTGTCATCGTTGGCAAACACAATTTTTTTCTATAATTTCCGACGTTTTAGAGCTTTGGGTTATATGCAGGGTTTCCACTCTTTTGGAAGAAAAGAAATCCAGGAGTTTTCCAGTCCAATTTTAGAATTTTCCAGGTGCTTTCATCATAGTTCGTAGCCAAAATATATGAAATACCAGACATTCATCATTGACGTTCACCATTCATTCCTTAGTAACATGAATTAACTTGTATGTGATACAGCCGTTACAGTGACAAAACCAGCATAAACTGACTTATCATACCAAAAATTCCAGGTCTAACAAAATTCTACGAGTTTTCCAGGTGAGCAGGAACCCTGTATACATTACACAACAGCAGATGAATAATGCATCATTAGCGTCAGCATCAATGTTATCATGCCAGTGACACAATCTTTCGTCAATACGTTCAATGCCACTGAGCCTCGACCTTGGAACAATCTTCCACCACACTCAAGATACATCTCATCCATGGACGTCTTCTTAGAGAACTAGAATGTAATTTCAGTTTGCATGCACCTTCTAACTGGAATGTTTTTCAGAGTGTTTTATGTGTTTTTATTCTCCTGTTCCGCACCACTGTTATGTTTTTTTTCACAAGCCACGAAATAACTCCAGAAGAAATGGATGCTGCACCGTGAATGCCAGGATCTCACAATGAACGTGCAGCAGATACGATAGCCACACAATAACAGAGCAATAGAGAGATACTGACGGAGTATGGAACGTCGGTACCGACTCGATGTCGTGAGGTACATCAGCCGACAGTGGTTTCTTCTCGCTGCATTCAAACACAACTCATTAATAACATCTTACATTAGTCAACAATCACAGATAGGCCGACTTATGCTAGTCATACACCAACAGCTTCCCCTGATTGCATTGCTATTTCATCTAGTATTACAAGCAAGGCTTTTTAAGAGCCGCCATGTACGAGCGAGAAAAAGGGGCAAATATGTATTCATTTCGTCCGTCCATCTGTCCAATGCCCCTAGCTCAAAAATGGTGCATTTTAGAACCATGGTTACTACAAGACACTAATAGGAAGCCCTGTGCTGGAAGTTAAACCCACCGGTATGTTTGGCCCTACAGCTGGCCGAAAATAGCGATATCATGCAAGACAATGAAAGGGTTTTGAAAACTGATCAGCAATCCACAACGTTGTGGCCAACTGAACTTAGAGCGGCAACGTAGGATGCCATTATGTGTTACCTTTCCAGCTCTTCTGTGCCGCTGTCGACCGCCGAGTGCGGCTGCTGGCCGCAGACGTGGACGCAGATGAACATGGTGACTCCGCAGCTGTTCATGAAGTAACACGAGACGTCGACGATCGCGAGGAACACCACCACCGCGACCAAGACGATCACTATCACCACCGTCAGGTTCAACGTCACCGGCTCACGAACCGGCATAGTGTCGCCCCCTGGCGAACAGAAATGAAACAACAGTTAAAAATATATCACAATTATGACGACAAATAAAACAAGAGTTTGTAGAAAATAAATCGGAGAGAAGGCACGTTAAGAAGCTTGAAAAAAAGTTCTCCTGTGTCACCGGAAATATGGCTAAATACAGCAGATGTCAACCCCAATGAGTATTCTCTTACAATCTCTGCCCATATTTGGCACATTTTACGACACAAAATGCTATTCCACATTCCCTTATATTCAACACTACTGATGATGTTGACTCCTCAAAGACATCTGTTCAATGTTCCGTGAGAAAAATCTTAAGAAGTGCCATAGCAGTGTCGACTGCATAATGATCTGCTAATACAGTTGCACGCAGCAACATGTCGTGATACAGACAGATAGAAACACAACTCTTAGCTGTTTATCTCACCTACTAAGTTATTATCTATCCTATCATTTTTTCATGATTGCAACAATTTATGGTTAGACAAAGTTATCAAGTCATCTGACTAAGGGCCGATTTCACCAACGTAGGTTAACTGTAACCATAGTTTATCTCCGCACAATAACCTCCGTTCAGCGATAAATCGTTTCACCAACGCCAGCTTGGGTTAAACCTCAGTTAGCTTTAACTGAGGAACACTTGCCAGTTAAAATGGCGGATTAAAAAGAAAACAGCCGACGAACGTAATTAGCAAGGTAGTCTACATGATAGCTGGCGCTCACTGGCACTGAAATTCACCGATCATTAACAATGACACAATGAGTTTAGCACCCGCTCAAAACCAGCAGTGTCTGACAGAAGAAACTAAACGTTAAAAAATTAATCAATAACTCAATTATCGTTAAAAATATCAAAAACAACCTTGCAACCCGATAAGAGCTTCCGTCATCTCGCACTATTCTAGCCACTGCTAGGCCCTCTTGTTCTTACTGTATCGTATCATATCTTATTGCAAAGCACTTGAAGGAACACGTGACACCTTACCAACATACTCAGAAAAGAAATAATTCACAAAGGGCCGAGAGAAACCATTGTAGATACAAGCGTCAGTCAGCTGAAAAGATGAAGTGACCGGCGGCGGTGCTGAAGATGAAGCGCGACGGCACGTCAGAACGGCCGAGATCGTTGACAGCGATGACTTGTAGCTCGTAGAATGAGTGCGGCTCGAGGTCGTCGAGCGTGTGATGTGACAGCGCGTCATCGGCATCTTCATCCACGACGTACCACGTCCAGTCGACCAGCGGCTCCGAGAAGTTGTACGTCCCTTCAGCCACCTCCACCTACACATGGTCGTCGGTGGTTTGGCGTAGCGGTAGTATCGATAGTCACATCGACGAAGTCACTCTACGTTGAGCCCGGTTAGTACCGGGATGGAAGACCCATCTTCGGGCCAGTACATAAACTGGTATTTAACAAAACCAACTAAGTCAACTCAGTCGTGCATCCTTCCTTGGTCGCTGAATTGAGCACCAGCCTTAATTGGCTTGGATAGAGGCAGAAATGACGCCTCTGCCGGGTGGCAGTTACAACAAGTGATGCCATATGGCATGTGAGTTCCTGCAGCGGTGAGGCACGTTTGTGAACGGCTACACTTTGATTACTCAACTTTTCTTCACTTACATGGAACTACATCAATATGCAACTCCTGGACACGTGAGATAAAATAAAATATAATAACATAAAACAAAATAGATGGTTCTTGCAGTATAGACAGCATAAAATTCACAAGTCAAAACTGGTTGCAGACCAATAATGTTGTCGCCTGGTGGTGTCGTCTTCTATGTTACACATTATAGCTTGATTGATTGATTGACTGAGTTCAGATTTGACAGCTCACTCGACATTTCTGGGACGCTCTTCCAGCGAATCTCTCGGCTAGTGATGAGAAAATCAAAAAAGCCGGGAAAAAAAGCCACCACAAAACAATAAACCTAGGCTAACACAAAACTAAATCTACAACCACTAAATCGACGAAATACGAATCATGAAACACAAAAAAACTACAACATAAAATAAACCGAGACAAATTATAACCAAAGTTTAGTTGTCTCTCATGACATCTGGCCTGGAAATGGAGCAAGACTATTCTCAAATGAAAGTAAAAGAGAAGTAAATAAAAAAGGAAAATATAAGCAAGAGAAAAAGGAAACAAGTTACAAGAAGCAAAGGGAAGCAGTAATAGGGTAAACAAACAGACAAACAATCTATACAGCACCAAAATCTACCAAATTTCTACGGTGCAGTAAGCCCCCGGTGCCCACACAGGGTAGACAGACATTACAAAATGCATGCAAAAGTAAAAACAATTAACAAACTAAACCAACAAATTAATAAACTGCGAACAAGTCCATATGAGACAGTGACTGCGACTATCACAACATACACACCCTTCTGTACTTGAACTCGTATGCTGTAATCGGAAGACCTCCGTTGACCGGCGTCTCCCAGGTCACCAGGTACTCGTGTCCATATGATCCCTCTCGTGGCGACGTTATTACAACTGGGTACGGTCGACCTACATTCAACCAATCACAGCCGCTGATGGCATTTGCTTTCATTATGCTATAAGAACCAATACTGTGTACTGCGTAAAAAACAACAGAAACATACTCAAAATGCTGTGCTGTGTCACACCCATCACGGTGTACACAGAAGTGAACGTTCAGTGTGATAAACTAGTGATTGTCACTGACCAAACTAACTGTTAGCACTTGCAATTGTCAAGATGCCATGACAAAACTTTTCTTAAAGTCCAGAGTCTTGGTCAAAGTTCCAGTCGGAAATACAGTACTCTTTTGGTTGATACTGCTACCCATTTAGGGGGCGAAATCACCCAAGAACCCCAATTTTTAAGACATAAATAGGTGTTTTCAAGCCAAACATGCCATAATATAATTGAAACTTTCATATTATGGAAACTACTGTACTGATTGGAACCACATTTTGCAAAATGATAGAGGCCACCAAGTACTCTTAATGGGTAATGCAAATATGCCCCAAATAAATACCAGCTGGCAGACGACTGCCATCTTGAAAAATGAAAAACTTATATCTCTGCGATGGACTAACTGATTTTGACCAAGTCTGGCATGATGATGACTGTGCTAAACTTTGTGATCCCATATGGCACGAGTTCCTGTAGCAGCGACGCTAGTTGCAAACTGCTATATGAATTTACATTCACCTTTACCTAAATCACTCACACACGAAGCAACAAAGCTCCCATTACGTTCGCTCTCAAATGACTCTACTACACATTTCCGCCGCCGTGTACGTGTATTACGTGTATATTATTATATTATGTGTAGTTTCACCAAAAAGCATCAGCTTCTGCATATAAAAACACGAGCAGCACGTACGTATGTTTTCCGTGAGCTGAGTGCGTACGACTGGTGTTCCCGCGCCAACGTCATTCACGGCGCGAACTCTCAGCAGGTACGCAGTGCTCGGCTTGAGATTGACAATACGCAGTGGAATGTCACCTGCGTAGCACAATTAACAGTCAACGTCTCTTCACAGACCTGTCTGTAACTAATTGACACATCTGCCTACTGTTCACTATCGGCCTATCAGCACTCAAAACATCCTTCGCATTGGACTTCATATTGCTGTGAACTGATGCACGTTTATTTACCGCAGAGAAGGACATAGTTCCTGTGCCGAAGGAGTGATATATTAGTGTCTTGGGTTATGGTTAGGGCTGTGTTTAGTGTCGGTGCTGTTTTTTTTCATTACGTCGCCGTGCACTCGTCCTGTTGTTGGGTACTACAGCGGTTGTTGAGCCGAAGTATCAGTGAGTGAC
>Ga0209782_1000417_pt1 | contig 18130 bp, 12 predicted proteins | sample WorMetmaBAHAMAS1_FD_187390 | JGI IMG/M metagenome (GOLD analysis project Ga0209782, IMG submission 187390) | Marine gutless worms symbiont microbial communities from Max Planck institute for Marine Microbiology, Germany - Inanidrilus... | ecosystem: Host-associated > Annelida > Digestive system...
AGCATTTAAATAAAGAAGACCTTTTGTCTTCTTTATTTCAATGCTGAATTTTTTGCTCTGTTGGTTATTTATTCCCTATTTCTGTGATACTAAACTTCCTAGAAACATGGGAAAACACAAACAAACTCGTAATCAAAGTAGTCGAAGTAATGAAAGACTGGTATTTTTATATGGATCCAGCACTAGTTTACCCAGTTTGTCCAAGTAAGGCCTCTTTCACACTGAAAAGTTTCTTTTGAAAGTTACCTTCAAAAGTCGAATTTCGTAAAATATAACATGTTCTATTTTGTGAGTCACTTTCAAAGTAGACGAGGACATGCACAAAGTGCACGCAGGGGCAAATCACGTGACATTTGACTTTCTATGTAGAAGGGGCCTAAGGGTCACAAAATGAATGTTGTTGGTATAGTTGTTTCTGATACATTACAAACGACATCATAGGCATTGTGCTATGGCTGCTTGCATATGTGATAGCTTGCTTTCTTTGCAATAAACATGCATTTATACACAGAACATATGACGCAAGGCTCATCATACAATTGCATTAAAAGGATGTTTATCAGCACCACAGGGTGATGCCAAAAAACTGAACCATTGCAACTGTGAGTCAAAAAAGTAATTTTGCCAAAAATTTTGCCAACTGATGGCCTATTTCCCCAATTCTTTCACCATCCAACGCAGCAACAAATTTGTTAACAGTCAGCATATTAAAGATCCCACCACATATAAACATGAAGCAACAGTACCTTGTGCAATATTTGATACTTTTTTGATTAACAGTAACCAATGGCCCATTGTTTTCTTGTGCCACCCCATAGTATGTGACAGTATTCGTGATAATGTAGCATAAACTATATCTTCACAACAAAGGCTATAAATTGCATCACAATGCTCAGAACGTGAAACATACTGGCTTTGCCTTCTCCCGTATCGTGTCGTCAAAACACAAATATGACACCAATCCTGATCATTTCCAATTACAGCTGAAAATTGTCTGAGGCCAATTTAACTCAGATCCATCTGCGAATCACTCAAACGAGCCCGGCGCAGACCCATCTGTGGCTGACGACGAGCCACCACCAAGCATAGACAAGTTTGTAGCAGTTACGGGAGGCAGAACCTCGCCAGGTTCAAGTTTTGATGAATCCATCATCATCTGATACGCTGGCGTACCGCAGTGCTTCTTCTGGACGTGCTTGCGGAGTTCGATTGGCAGAAGGAACGTTTCCGAGCACTCTGAGCATCGGTGTTTCTTTGCGCCATGCCAGTGATTTCGCAGCTTGTGAATCCGCGCTGCACCGGCGGAGTAGAAGTAATGCGCACATAGGTCGCACTGATAGACACGCGAGCGGGTGTGAACGGCATTGATGTGATTCTTCAGATAGCACTTGGTCGAAAGATAGATGCCGCAGAACATGCACTGGAATTTCTTCTTGCCACCGGTTCCGATCTCAACTCCGGCAGTGGCATCCATCGAAACCTCGAGTTCAGGCGAATGCAGTGATGGTTTGCTACTCGGCACCACCTGCCACGCTTCTCCGCCTGCGGCATCGGCAGATGATGCCGATGTAATCGCCGGTTTTATATCGAGCGTCGTCTGATGAAAACTGGGCAATCGTTGGGCCAGCGTCTGTATGTCAGGAAGCTTCACATGATTGGACGGCGATGCGGGTGGCGGTCCGCTCGGTGTTAATGGTAGACTGCTTCCGCCAAGTGTTAAAGGTAGACTGCCTGTCTGATAGCTGCCGTCTGAATCAGCCCGAGGTGTCAGGCTGTTGCTAGCTTTGATTGCGGCGAGAGTCTTTGCAACCGTATCGACACGTCGGCCGGCTTTACGAGGAGGATTCAAAACTGGCACCACATTGCTACCATGTTCCACCTCACCATTCTTCTGCCGCTCGACTACTACAACATCGTCTGCACGCCTCTTAGGGTCCCACAATAATGGCGTCCCGCCGTTATCGTTTGTGGAGGCCGGTGAGATTGGCGACATGCGCAGCGCAGAGCCGCTGTCGACGGGAACTGTGGCTACTGCTGATGTGACGGCCGGTGCTGCAGGAGCAAGAAAATATCCATACTCGGGGCCCTGAGCGGTGGCAGCTTGGTTGTGCATAGATGACAACAATGCTTCAGCCACCTGCTGTGGGTGACTGACACCGGTGGCATTGCCACCGGCAGGGGCAGGAGGATTAGACGGCAGTGGCATGTGCTGAAATGTGAAAGCAGCAGCGTTGGCAAGGCTCAGTCGTGCAGCCAACTCAGCAACACGTGCCGCAGTTTCATGATGACTGCCTTTTATGGTCTCCTCATCCAGAAGACATGTCAGCACCTAAACAAACATTTAGTTCTAACATTATTCATTTCTGTTTCTCGCTCAATGCAGTAGATTAAGCGGACTTTTATGACAGCACTATAAATATTTAGTGTCGTATCATAAAAGAAAAGTCAATCTGTTTTTTAAAATATATGACTGGGCACAACTTTTTTTCTATTGTACTGTACTGTCTGTATGTATCCTAAGTTAGCCCGTCTACCATTATTAATTTTCTCACTCACTCAATTTAGAACGGTACCTTTGGGGGTAAGTGCTTCAAGATTTTTTCAACCAGCTGGATGATCCTTTTGCCATAATGTGAAAGAACTACCAAAAATTCAAATCACTGACCACAATTATGAAAAATTGCCCACTGGCCTTATCGTTTCTTAATCTACTGCCAGACTTTTGATAAAAAAAAGTTCAGCACTTTTGCTAGGCATCTCCTATATCCTACTTCAAATCACTAAAGATACAACACAAAAATGTCTATAAATGATGAGGAATTGGATATAGACACATCGTTGAACAAAAACGCAACTTTGGCCAAATGCATTTCTAACCTATGCAAAAATTAATCCTTTACTAATTAGGCAAGAATCGATCACCTTGTCCACAACAGAGAATCAAAACCATACAATGATTAATGGCATCACAGTGTAACTCACTTCACTTGATAAATATTATGATCTACTTCTTTCCAATAAATGGACGCATCCAACGTAATAAATAATACGTGAATTATTCCACACTTTCATATTTTTAATTACTTTCCAGTTTCAGAGCACGTTATGCCCTATATTACTGGAATATTCATGCATGCAACACATTATTTAGCCCTGTCAGCAACAATAGCAGTATACCAATGTTATGGTGCAATCAGCAATTCCTTGATCCACATTAGGACTGAATTCATATCCAGCTTACTTACCAAAAGTCTACCAGAGTGGTTCTTCTATTACTTAGTGCATGAACACAACTAGAAATTTCTGAGTAAGCTACACATTAACCTACAGAGTCTGTATATTATCTTACATTCTTAAAGTGAGACATCTTGCCACATGCCGAGCTAAATTTATAACATGCAGCCTTCGTTGGTGAATTTTATTCTTACTGTGTAATTTCTTATGCCGATACATGTACTATGGAAATCGACATACCTTGTTGCCATCTGAACGGACATGTAGGCTGCCAGTTATTTCCAGCTTCTGATCATAATGAATATTAATTTCACACAGTGCTTTGATTGTTTTAACCAGCATCATACTCAGTGTAGGACACAGCAGCTTATTATCCATGACACCAGCCTGAAATATGCAACACACACATGCAGTATTTCTCCATTATCAAAACTAGTGATAGTAGAGAATAATACACAATACATAAACAGTTTACATGTAATATCTAACAAATATTCCACAGAAATTGATTACTCCATATCTGGTGTGGAAGCAAAGTGCTGCAATGAGCTTGTATGTCTATTTGTCTGTCCACCTGCATCTCAGGAACTGTATGTCCAGTTGTCCACACTTCACCCTATCAAATTTTCCACAAATGTTATCTATGGCAATGGAGGACGCTGCCAGTCCTCTGATGATGCTGTGATATGTTATGTACTTCCAATTTGGAGGAGGATGTCATGTCTGCACATAATGGCTAGGAATAAGCAACACAAAATAAGCATATACTCAGTGACTAACCAGCGGCAGCATGGATTTGATATCACAGAACATATTTAAACTGACTCACTAGGGCAGACTGGATGGGGCAAAGTGTGGTGGCTGCAATTTCCTTATCAATTTGTAAAATTAAATCCAAACAAGAACCTCACTAATTAAATTTTCATTCTTGAAGTCATCTACTCAGGTCAACTATACTGCTATATGTTTCGTATATCAAATAGCAGCCACTAAAGGCAAAAAATCGCATAGTAACATCAGCACATGCCACTGTATGCAACTTGTTTGGTTGTCTATTCATTCTATGAAGTAGAAACTGCAATCATATTCTGTTGTGCCAATGTACAGTGTGTTTCAAAAAGTAATTTCAATTTATAATCTTTCCAATAACTCAGTGTACAAAAAACTCTACAGATGCAGAGGGATGTGTCACAAATATACGAAAAATTCCACTTAAAAGGCTTGCGGAATGACCATCTAGGACACTCAAGGTTATCACAACTGCTGCTATTTGTACGTTGTAGGCCTATAGCACTTCCCATTAGTGGCATGTAGTAGCAACATCTCTAGCTTGCACTGTTACCTTTTAGTGTATATGACTGTGTGATCTCTGAATATCCTTCATTTTCAACAATAGTCAAAATTACAAGCCACATGTGCTTTCACATTTATATGTAAACACATCGTAGTTAAAATGTCTATATTTCCTCAGTCATGGGTATTAGAAAGATTTCAAACAACAAAAGTGACCTTCAAGTTCACTCAATGTTATTAGTAAAATTTGGTATTTGTGCCATTCAGCAGGCCACATATGATTTCCTATTAGTCCTCCATTGTAACTATGTTGTTTATCTTGCCCGCTTTCTAAGACATTGTCATTTATATTACAAAATTTAAAAAGGTTCCATGACCCTGACCACGTAAACTTATGTTCACTAGAGCACGGGGCTGTTAGGCATTACGGCGATCAGTAAATGGGGATGTTTCATTAGTCTTCACTAGGGGGCGATACTATAACACCAAGCAGGCTATATGCTACGCTTTGCCACACATTTCTAGTTTTTCTACATTTTTCTTTGCCTTTCGTATCTTCGTAGTGGTTGAATTTAGAGACTTCACATTTGGTACACAGGTTGATCCACTAGCCACTGCTAGGCCCTTTTGTTCATACCTGTGATGGCATATGCCAGTTATTATTATTATTATTATTATAAATGAAGAGATTAAGGTGGCGTAAAGTCAAAAAGACTACAAGGACACCTAACAATGTCAGACACAGTCACAGTCACAGTTCAGACGAACATCACAAGATAACGTGTTGATGCTATACACTAAGGCTTAAGCTCCATTGGTAAGATTTGTTGTGAGTTTGTAGCAAAATGCAAACTTAGTTGTATATTATATCAACAACAAATCCACCAAGTGGAGTTTCAGCATTACTGTTCACATATTGCTAATATCCGACATCAGTCGGTCTGTGTACTAAAACTTTAGTTTAAGACCAATGTTTAATCTGAACTGCATCAAAAACCAGGTTTTAGCCATTCAGATTAACTTTGGTCAAAAACTAAAGTTTTACACTTAAGTTTTAGCGAAAAGTAAAGTGACCCATTGTTCCTGGTTCCATGCTAGATGGTGTGATGGACTGCACAGATGTCACATCACATACTGCATTTAACAGATTAATGGCATTAATGGCTCTTTCCAATGCTTGCTTATTTACGCCTAATGTGGTGCATGCTGAACACCCTGCGCTGTACGGTGCTGCACGGCCCTACAAGGCAGTGCAATGCAATGCATCCAGTGTGAAAGAACCTATGCGCTGGCGACCCGACGGCAAAGAAAGCGACGTGAAACTCAAGCTGTTCCTACAGATGGATCATGGGGAGAGGAAGCAGACGATGTGTGCATGTAGTCACGTGCCACTGACTGACTGTAAGCGTGAATGTTGATGTGATCTTGCTAGATCCTGCAATTACGCTTACTTCATTGTGTCAGGTGCATGGAAATACTGAATGAGAGCAGACATACTGTATGAGTAATATACGTGTGCCCATTCTATAGGCTTGACCGAATTCACAGAAAGCAGACTGCATTCACGATACGTATATATTGATAGCGCATATGTGTACGTATAATGTAGTATGACCGTAATCATTGTAATGAGTTCAATTACTAGTTACAACGGACATGCGCGAATTCAGACGGATGCAATTCTGTGCGTTGCTGTTAACCATAATGCATAACTGGAGCGAAGTTCTGAGAACATTCGTTCACGGCAATATTAAAGTCATGCTACCCTTCGACCCGTTAAGAAAGAACTAATCTAACTAATTAGTTTCGTATAATCTGTAAGATCGTAGTTTACTATCAATCTTCGATGCATGCTAGGATTTTACAGATAATCGAAGGAAACGGAAAGTACACTCACAACAACAACGAGAGGCAAAAAGGTTGTTGTTAAAGGTGTGAACAAAAGCACACGAGTTTTCTTATTGCCAATTATACAACAACAATGTCCTGTAACATAAACTGCACAAAAACTCCCATCAGTTTGAAACTTACATAAGAAAAACTATAATCAATTTATAAGTTACAATATCAACATTTCACTAACAACTGACGCATAGAGTGATATACAAAATAAGTATCCTGAAATGACTCTATGTTCTAGGATTTCTTTTATGCGGATCGTGTGGTGCGTTGCGGTGACGTGCGCCTCAAACTGCATGATTTCTTTGCGTTATCTTGTACAGAACTGAATTGTATTTATGACAGATCTTGTACTGCCTTGTCGTTCACGGTGCATATATCAGGTTTTCAGGCTGGCAGCTATATAGCAACGCCGATGGACAACGAGACGCAGCCCCACGTGTACTAAGTGCGCCAACAAAAAACAATCCCATAAAAAAATTATGTATTTCAGCCATGGGAGTACTGATTTGAGCCAAACTTTCAGATTTTGTATGTGAGTATTCAAGCAACATATTCTGCAAATTTTATTGAAATAACTTATATGGTTCAATGGATATAGCAGTTTAAACTTTAAAGTTCACTTTTTCAAGTGAACATACAATTGCACATTGAATATTCAAGCATAACGAATCAAATTTTGCACAGCTTTTCATCAACAGTTCAAATGTTTTAATGATGAATATCCAGTGCCTATAGCTCACTCAGTATTTAAACAGAGTGCTAACAGTGTAATTGCCCACCAGTTGCAGTAACACGCGATCGGAATCTGTTGGAAAATGATACAGTTGCCTTATTAATAAACTTGTGAAGCAAATCATTCCGTATGGTCAACAAAACGGTCATTCAGCTCAGCATGATGTTGGTCTGCATTGGCATATGCCTTTGATAGTGTTCCAGCATAGCATCCCACACATGATAATCCATTGGCATTTCCATATGGCACACTTGCTATTATTTTTTTACACCAGAATCGCAATTTCATTACTGGTCCACTTAGAAAAATGCACTTTTAAACCACAATAAATATTGTAACGAAATTTGCTGCCTGTGTGGCCTGAAACCTCCTCTGTAAAAGCTGTAAATTTGGTGAAAAAAATCTCTTACAGTAACTGAGATAATTAATTTTTCCTACGGGATTGTTTTTATTGGCACACCCTGTAGGCCTATCTAGGCTATATCGCGCGTGTAGCGCGATATATAACTTAGGCTATGCGTGAGGCTGTAATCACATGGAAACAATATTGAAAGCACATTTTCTTCTTCAGCAGGCCATCGAGGTCGATGATAAGTGTAACAACCCCTGTTTAAGTTGTCAAAAGTATATGCACATGTGGCCGAGTAGACAGTGTGTGCTCTGCTGACTGCCACAAACGTAACAGGCCATGAGGCCATCTCAGTTTTCACTGGCAAAATCAAGCGAGACCACTGCATTCGAAAGCCCACTTCTTTAAAATTCCTGCACCAATTTGCATTATTTCCCCACACTGGCACATACAGCTGTCGGTTATTACTTATAAGCACACAAGCTGAAATAGGCTATGTGCTAATAAACGACAGCTGTACACGCAGTGAGGATCAAGCTCCACTTGTCGATCTTAATCATCTGACATATTATACAAACAAGTTTTTTTGCAACAAACAGGCGTACACAACGCACTGAAAATATGGAGCTTGAGCCTTAGTGTACACTGGCATCTGATGTAGGTGCGACCAACAGGTCCACCGTCGACGCGTTGACGACATTGTTGACCTCACTTAAACGGCATGCAGTATCAAAATTTTTACCGCCTAACGCTATGCTAGCACAGTATATATACTGACGCCATGTGTCTGTCACGCCCGTCGCCCGGTACTGTATCAACATGGCTAACCCGACGATCACGCAAACAATGCCACATAATAGCCCGCTAACTCAAGGTTTCTGTTGAACAGGAAGGCATATGCACTCCATGGAAAGGTTATGTTGCCGATGACCTTCGTGAATCCCAACCCCCAAAACCACCCAATTTCTACATTTTGCACTGCCTAGTTTCATAGTCGCTTTGATAACACAAAAGTTTGAATTATCTTCGTAGTAGATAAACAGAGACTTAAAATTTGGTACACATGTTGACTGTAGCTATACCTGGCCCCTGACAACAAATCGCCAAGTACTAGCATATACACAATAGATTACTCCCACCCCGGCTAACAAGTGCATGTTCACCATCATGACCTCTTGAAATTTTGGCCAATAAGTGTATGTTTGCATTGAGTACTGACCTCACTTTTGTATAACAACTGAATGTGGAAAACTGGCTAAAATCAAAATCATTTTCAGTCAGGTTACAGTAATTACATATGCTATTTATGCTCACCATTAATACAAATTAAATTAGCCATTTAGCACTACAGCAGTGTCAGTCATAGTAGACACATCCAAAAAAACAAGTAAATTACATGCATCACAACGAAGAATATTACATGTACATGGAATCCAAACTACTAACACACAGTACAATCCATCTCTATTACCTTAATTCAACAGTATACATAAATGAAAAAATGCAGTTCATCCACTGTGTTAACAGTCACGCATCAAAAACTGCAAAAATCATAAAAAGGTGAGATTACCCATCATCACGGTCTAAACGTTAATGTGATGCTCAGTAATATCACCTTTTTATGATTTTGCATTTTTTCATTCATGGCTGTTAACACAATGGATAAACTGCAGTTTTTATCATTTATATTTGTTTTATTATCAATTACAATACATTTTATAGCACTTAGGCTAGGGAGGGTTATTATGCATCAGCACGCTAAGATTCAGCTGAAATTGGTGCAAATGATTTTTGAGATATCATGTTTTTTTGATTTTGCAGATGGCAATTAGCCACCATGTTGAATTTTTAAAAGCATAAAATTTTATTTGCTGAGGTTTGGATAATCGAGGCACATTACCATGCCAAATTTTGTCAAAATTGGTCCATCCATAGCAGAGATATCGCAATTTTTTGATTTTCAAAATGGCCATTACCGCCATCTTGGATTTTTGAAATCGCAAAATTTTATTGCCTGCCAGGGTCCAGAGGGTTGACACGCATCACCATTCCAAATTTCGTCAAAATTGGTCAATCCATTGTGGAGATATTGCAATTTTTTTATTTTCCAAGATGGCGGCCGCCGCCATCTTGGATTTTCGAATTCGTTAAGTTTTTTTGCTGACGGGTTCAGAGGGTCGAAACGCATCAACATGCCAAATTTTGTTAAAATTGGTCATTCGACTGCGAAGATATTAAGATTTTTCAAGATGGCGGCCATTAAAAACACATGCTGGTTCTCAAAGCTTTACGTCATATCAGTTACAACAGTTTTTAAATCACTGCAAAATATAATAATGTTTAAATAAAGGCTATTTGCACTTGCTCACTTAAATAAACACTGTTATGTCTAAACGTCACTAATGCTACAAAAATCATACAAAAATAGAAATATTTACAACACTATATGCACAATCATTACCCAAAGAACCAGTGGAAAACAAGACTGCCCCCTTTAAATTGTAACTAAATTCTGATTACTCTCTTACAAGGTAACATGACATAGTCATGAATAAAATACCACCTAAATATTAAGACTAGGATCTCATCGCAGAAATTTCCATAATTAGCTCAGCTAGCTGTCACACAAGTCTCTCAAATTCAAGGCGCGTTCAGTTTAATTTGAAAAGTTTTTTTTTCAGCTGGTATCTGACCTACTGAAGAGTTAACAGCTCTCCCAGCCCCCATGCTGCATCTAGACAAATGGACAGCAACAGGAAGTGGTGAAACTGCAACAGATCATGAAAACAATACAAAAGAGGTAGGAAAACGTAAGATAAGGTGGGCTGGAAATAGTGCCACTGCAGGCTGAAATCCCAACTACGCAACTAACATAGATATTATCATTTGGTATCACTGTACTCTGCAATCCTTATCTGCATCTATGTCCTGCCGCCTGCCAGTGCCAATAGCTGTTTGTCTAAGTCGGAACTCGGCAAGAGTTGGAATTGAACCAGTTTTCTTACAGCCAGCATCGACTTCGCATCGAGGAAGCTGTATGTGACAAAGGCCAGCTACTGCAGTTGCTTTCATATCACCCTCAGCGACGTCTGACGATGGATTGGTTATACTGTTGGTGAGTGTAGATAATGGTTTCTACAAATGACAGAAACACATGTATCACTTAATTCTATAACCAAAAAACCAACACTTTAGTAAAACAAAGCAAAGAGTAGTCAGTAAGAATATTTCTATGGCACAAATAAGCAATAGTCACAGTCAACTAACTGCTAAACAGAAATGTTTGCAGCAGTCATGTTAACTATTCATAGCTAAGGCTCTGTTAAAGAAATAAGGATTTATGAATAACATCATCTTCCCATGAATTTTACTGCACATAAGCACAGGTATACAGATGTATATGCATAAGGGCCGCCATAAAAGATGTCCACAAAATTCTGGCATATTCCCCCCCCCTTTCCACATGTTGACTGGCTAAAAACCTCTTCCTCCCTCTGATGGGAACGTCTACTTCATATGGTCACACTTGAACAGCATGGCCCTGTCATCAGATATCTAGTCAACAGAGCCATTACATGCTAAAAGTTGACCTATTTCTAAGGCCAAGTCTCTGTCCACATTTCTGTCATGTGATTTATTTCATCAATATGGCTGAAACTAAACTATCACTAAGCAATCAGTGCTTGATGGCAAGTATTCAACGTTTCTAGTTCCAGTTAGGTCACTTCAGTGAGACAAATAAATGTTGATGTACGAAAAATTTCTAACTTTTCACAACTATCTTGCTATATCTACAGTTACACAGTTGTTAGGGAATATTAACAAAAACTTATATATGACCTATCAACCAATGATGTTCGATCTTTAAAAAAACCCTCCTTAAATATTTGTAAACACAGGACACACAAAATTACCATAAAAATTTGATTAGAATATGCACAATTTTTACCACAAATAGACATCCGGTAGCCAGGGTGTGTATAGTGCATATAAAGTACAAAAATGCATATTTTCACAATAGTTTTATTGCATAAATATCAATATCTGGCCATATTTAAACGATTATTTTCATCAGTCATTGCATTACAAAATATACATTTTAACTACATGTTCTTATATAATATTTTAAATTCTCTTCTGGCGTTTACAATAACAGATCAGCATTACCACCGGAATGGACCGACAAGCCCACGTCCATTCGTCCAAAACAGCAAATACATAAATTCGTCGGTCCGTTCCGGTGTTAATGCTGATCTGTTATTGTAAACGATACTACGCGGTTTGAAGAAAAAATAAAAAATACTATGGTGTAGATCAGGGGCGTATTGTACAGCTAAACTAACATTTTCCCACAAATTTCCTGTTGAAGTTTAGGGTGTATATTGTAGAAGTGTGCGTATTGTAATCGAATTTTTACGGTAATTATAAACAGATGGGCAATTACAAGGTTAATCTCAGTTAGCTGGTTGTCTCTTGATCCTCAGCAGTGATCTGCGCAAAGCATTTTTGTGCCGCTGGATTCCCTTACTGATGCCAATAAAGTGAATCACTCACCAGCTATATTTTTTCTTCAATCACTAAGTGACTCATCACAGAAAGAACTACAGTCCATACACATCATCTCTGATACCAATATCCAAATGACCCCACGTCATTTACCTGTGACACAAGTGATGCTTTACACTGGAAAGAAAACTTCTAAATAAGTTTGTGTATAATGAAGAGCCACATTTTTCAGCCATACATAATCAAAATGTCGAAGTAATGAAAAAAATGTCACCTGTGCAATTGCTGAGTGAACAGAGGAGCCTGATCCAACAAATGAATGTTTACACTGTGTTGGTAAATTACTTCTCCTTGAAAATCTTTTTCGCTGTTTGTTGCCACTAATTTGGCTTTCAGTGACACCAAATTCATCAGCTGTATTTCACACAGCATACACATTATTATTGAGTAAACAGCAACTGAACACATAAACTTAATAGATTTTGTCATATCATAATTTGCCAGAAAATTTTGTTTATACGGTAATGTAGCACCTTAGACCCACATTTTCAAAACAGCACCTCATAAAGACAGCCAACAGCAGTCAAATCAATGTCATCATAAAACTGGGCAGCTACAGCTGGTCTGCTGGTGCCAACATGCTAGTCTTCCACGGTCTGCTGCTCAGTGCAGCACATTTATCCATACACTGAGCTCAGTGACATTCAGCTTAACTGCATGAATGAATGAAACTTGCCATTCCAACCAAGGTCCCCTTCACTGGTTATCGACCGTGTAGCACGGGAGATAATATGTTTGGTAGCGTCCGTGTGTGTGCGTGTCCGTCCGTTTGTCTGTGGGCGCTCTCCTGTTTGAACCGTTTGACCTTGATTTTTGGCATGAGGGTCGATCTTGACCTTGGCTAGCCTGGAATTGTAGGTCTAGGTCGTAGGTAAAAGGTCAAGGGCAAACAGTGTGAGTTTGTTTACGCTCACCCGTTTGAACCAGTCAATATTAGGACTTGGCTTGCCGAGTTCAGCCAATGGTAATTGAAAATGACCATTACGAGTCCATTGGAATTGTCTGTTTGTCAGTAATCAGGGGGCGTTCACCGTGTCGCGCGTAAGCGGTCGATCAGCTTCATTTACCTGTTGTAAGTAGTACCCAGAGCCCATTACAGGGCACTATAAACAAACTGACTGATCCAGAAGAAAGTCCAATTTCCATATGAAAAATGGATATTATAAAGCTACACATTCCAAACCACACAACTGCTAAATTATTATGCAGCCATTATGTAGCAGCTGTTACCAGTCAGTGGTTATCAGTGATAAATCTATCACTGATAGATGACCACCCCACAATCCAGCCTTCCCATGTGTCAGTGGGGTCACTAATATTTTTTGTTTGGGGGGGGGGGAATCAAGGTCACTGTGAATCCTGTAGCAACGGGAAAGGCCTTACAACCAATGAGGTATTCCTCAAGCAAACTACACATGATGTCACTCATAGATCAACAACATCTGCCGATGAACAAAGCTGTAAGGTGATCTACAGTAGCTTCATTCTGCCATTAATATGCATTGTAACAATAACACTGACTATGCAGTATTAACAACTGATAGAAAGAGGTGATTCATACATACACAATTGTCAAAATTTATTTCAAAAAGCTGCTAAATCTGCAAAAATACAAGCATTAATAGAAAAAAATAAGCAAAGAGTTTCACGTTTTAATGTTTCACACACACTAACCTGATCGAAGTTTCTTTGCATCAACACCATTCATATCAGTATTCAATCGCTTATTGGACACATGCAATGCCAGTTTAGATTTGTTGTCAGAACTGATAACACTACTGGCAATAGTATTCAGTGTATCCGTACATTCTGGCACCGTGTTCAGATTTTCATTATTATCTTGCTTACAACGGCCACTGATGAACTGACTAAGGCCACTAATAGCCTGCGGATAACCAGGCTGTTCACAGGCAGATGGGCATTCATTTCCAACAGCTACAGTGGCTGAACATTCATCAGTGGAAGAACTCGTGGCGGTAACGGAAACTGATACCGGAATGCTACCAGTGTTCTCCTGCAATTTCAAAGTAGCAGACTCACTGACAGCGCTGGCCGATGCCTCATTAGACTGAAAACTTTTGTTATTGGAAAGCAGCTCAACAGCCTCAACAGGTGCACTAAGGCCTTGACTACACGCTGCCTCAGTACTGAAGTTCGGAACATTCTTGCTGTGAACATATGATGGGTTTCGTTCATGCCTCAAAGCAGCAGACGACTTTGGAAGCCGAGTAAAACGTTTAATAACCCTTCTTTTCTCATGCTTACTGGCAGTATCAGCAACAGTACTACCACAATCTCTTTCAGTTTTAACCAACGGATCAACAGCAGGTGCTAATGATCTTTCAAAATTTGTGACAACATTGTGACTACATTGCTTATTTTTATCCACATCAGAAGATTCTTTTGCAATACTTTTTCCTGAAAAATTGTAACTGGCATCAGCTGTTGCCACATTTCCTTCAACCATCATTTCAAAATGTGTATTTGCTCGTGTCACTGCATTTTCTAGTAATACTGATTGTAGGTTTCCTTTATCTGTTTCAGAAGAACATTTCTCACTTGAATGAATCTTGTGGACCTTTGCCTGCATATCACATTCAAATTCATTTTCAGAAGACAATGGCTGTTCCACCGTGAATGAAACTCCCTTCATGAAACTTCCTAGCTGCTCTTTGGTATTTTTCATGCAACAATTACCGTCTTTCTCAGTTTCACACTGCCCACATGTATCTTGTACATTAATCGATAAGCTCTGATATTCCCTCATATTCTCACTGTCTTGCTCAGAACACACATTATATACTGATTTACAAGCACTCGTTATAAACTGCTCTATCTCAGTTTCTTCAGATTTCTGTTCAACAGTCTTCAGAGTCTGTATGAATTCACATTTTTCACGTTTGTGATGGTCACTGCTGTCTGACGCTTCCACTTCTGTACTTCTTACAAGAGGAAGATCACGAATGCTGGTCCTTTCAACGTTCTGATTTTTCCTAAGTGTTTGAATTTCCTTTTCCATGTCGGTGGCACAGTTTTGCAATGTTATGATGCGACTTTCCAAATTAAGTTTTTCATCTTTCCAGTGGATCCACTGTTCTTCAAAGTCTGAAATAACTTTCTGACAACGTTCGTTTTCACGCTCCGAATCTGAAAATGACTGTTTCAGTTGCTCACTGAGTTCTTTATGCATGCTGACATCATCAAGAAGCACCTGTTTCTCAGCAGAAAGTCTTTCATTGTGATCTTTAACAGTGCCAATCTGTTCCTCAAGTTCACTGATCTGGTTCACGTGAGCAGTTCTTTCCAATGCATTAGCATGGGCTTTCAACGTCATAGCTGCTAGTGTGTGACTCACTTCTTCCTTTGCAGAAATTAGCTGCCGAATGACTTCAGCTTTCTGTTCAAGCTGTTCAGAAAGACTTTGCTCACGATGACATAGCTGATTCACACGCAACTCTAACTCTGCACTTTGTTTCTTCGCGGTTTCATAACTCTCAGTTATTGCAGTATGGTCTTTCTGCAGAGAACTGTTATGGTCTTGTAATATTCTAACCTGTTGTTCTAAGTCAAACTTCTCACTGGTCAAGTGTTCAGTTTGAAGTTGCAGTGAACTAGTTTGTTTATCAGTATCCTCTTTTGTCACCAGTGCATCAGCAACAGCTCTATTTTGTGACGCGACAGTCTCTTTTAGATCCTTAATCTCCTTCTTCAATTTTTTCACTTGTTGTTTTCGTTCTGTTTTCAGTGTCTGCTCTTGTTGCAGCATTTGCTGCAAAGCTAACATTTCTCCGATAATGTCTGCAATTTGCTGCCTAACACGATTTAGATCATGATCTTTTTCTTCTATTTGCTCATTGCGCTGCGCATGTCTCGCTTGTAATTCCAGCAGTTGCACTGAAATGTCGCTAAGCTCAGCACACACATCATTCCTCTCTTTTTCAGCATTCAGTAGTTGCTTCTGCACCTCAGTTTTTTCGCACAGACACTCTTCAGCCACATTCTTACTTTCCGTGAGAACTTTCTCGTTGTGTTGCAATGACTGTTTTAACTCATCAATCATTGCTTGCAATTCAGCCTGCTTATTTTCACCTTCACGCACTTGTAACTTAAGATCTGCATTTTCCATAATCAACTGATCACAATGCTGCTGCAATACTTCATGTTTCTCTTTGTTAACCTTTAACGACTGTGATTGCAGCTGGTATTCATTTTGCAAACACAGTAGCTGATCTCGAAGCTCTTCATTTTCGCCGTCTTTTTTGTCACGGAGCTCACCGAGTGACAACTGAAGGCTACAGCATTCTTTCTCCACAAGCTCAAGCTTCTGCTGCAGATCAGTATTTTGTGCCGTTAAATCAATGTTTCTTGCGGAAGCTGCTTCGACTTCCTTCTGCTGTGACATCATCTTACTTTGCTCTTCAGACAACTGCTCTCTTAGCAGCTGCATTTTGTCACGCTCGTCAGACAGCGCCGTTATTAACTGCTCACAATGCTGCTGCAGTACTTCAAGTTTCTCTTCCCCAACCTTTGTCGACTGTAAATGCAGCTGGCACTCATTTTGCAAGCACACAATCTGGTCCCGAAGCTCTCTCTGTTCACTGTCTGCTTTCTCATGAAACTCATCGAGTGATAGCTGAAGGTTACTGCATTCTTTCTCCAGAAGTTCAAGCTGGTGTTGCAGATCAGCATTCTGAGCTGATAAATCACTGTTTCTTGCAGAAGCTGCTACAACTTCAGTCTGTTGTGCCATCACCTTGGTTTGTTGTTCCAACAACTGGTCGGTTAGCAGCTGCATTTTGTCACGTTCGTCAGTTAGTGCGGTAGTTAACTGATCACAATGCTGCTGCATTACTTCAAATTTCTCTTCGACAACCCTTGTCGACTGTAACTGGCGCTGATGTTGATGTTGCAAGCACAATAGCCGGCCTTGAATCGCTCCATTTCCTCTGTCTGCTTTCTCGTTGACTGACAACTGAAGGTTACTATGCTCCTTTTCCACAAGTTCTAGCTCGTGTTGGAGATCAGTATTCTGCGCTGTTAGATCACTATGTCTTGCACACTGGCTGCTGTCCTTAAACTCAGCCAGCTCCTGTTCCAGCAAACTTACCTTCCCTGAAAGTTCTGTAGCCTGGACATTCAAGTCATTATGGCAACTCTGTAACAGTGCAATCTCACTGTCTCTGAAAGTCAGACGTTCACTCAAATTGGCATGCGCTTGACACAAAACGTCAATAGCGTGTCTTAGTACGCTGTTGTCCTGTATCAGCTGCAAACTGGTTAGTAATTGTTGTAATGTTTCACCATCCAATCTGCTTTCAAAACTAGTATTTATATCTTCATCTGCAGTTGTCAGTTGATTTGCCACATCCTAGGTACAAGTACATACATGCAACAGCATGTTAAGAAAACCAATAAGACAATTCAAGTCACATTTAAGAAAATATCAGTGATGGCATTATGTCATTGTGTGCCAGGTCAAATGACCTGGCTGAAAAGCGTGGTTGAAAAGCTGCCGACTGGATGCATGTTTATAATGGCAGACCATGCAAAATAACAACTACAAAAAAACATCAAACAATACATTTTCTTCAAAGACATGTGGCATGTTCCGTCACCCTGTGTCTGTCTTTTCATATGACTGTCCCTCACATGCCAGTATTGTGTCAAAACAGCACAACTGAGCATCATGCAACTGCAAACAATGCCACATGATAGCTCAGGAAGTATTTCGATGCCAGAGATCTCAGCAAAATTCAAACGGGGTCACCCCTAACAGGCCGTCAAATGCAGGTGTGGTAGGCTAAAATCGACCACCTTCAAGAAATAACTCAGCAGAATGCGAAAATGGTACAAAATTGATGCATATATCTGCCGTTGAATGTTGATTACATTCAGCATCCATCTTTGTGTACAGTATGATGGGCGTGACGGCGTTGCACAGCTGATACTTGTTAATCTGGATATTAAATTTTTACTTACTATTAGGAATAATCTGCTATAATCATTCATCGCGTACACTAAATGACTACCGACCAGGCTGACCTGCCTTACAC
>Ga0209782_1000418_pt1 | contig 18081 bp, 12 predicted proteins | sample WorMetmaBAHAMAS1_FD_187390 | JGI IMG/M metagenome (GOLD analysis project Ga0209782, IMG submission 187390) | Marine gutless worms symbiont microbial communities from Max Planck institute for Marine Microbiology, Germany - Inanidrilus... | ecosystem: Host-associated > Annelida > Digestive system...
CCCTTGGCTCCCCCCCCCTTGGCTACGGGCCTGTCCGTAGTTAATATCCTTATTAGCATAGCACAGCATGCACGGGTAACGATTTTACTTGTATACCTGTAAGCATGTTAAGATATTCTTGCTCACAACTATGTTTGTATCACCACGATACTTAGTGTAAATCTGTATTTTTATGTGATGGCAGGTGATTACTGGCAGATGATTGTTTGTGATTGAAACCATTTTCATGCACAACTAACTTTGTGGTTAGTCAACTACATAGTCTGAAGATGGCTCATCTCCCTCAAATGTTGGGTTCTGAGGGAATGCAAGTTCAGAAGAATGCACACAAAGGTCGAAATATTGCAGTTTTTACCAGTGGTGGTGATTCCCAAGGTATTATACTTTTCATTAGTAAAAATGCAAACAGTAATGCATGACATAATATATAACATAATACAATATATAAGAGCCTATATGTATGTTTATTTTAGTATACTCAACAGATATGTAAAACATGATGCAGCTGTCACTGCCTTGAATTGGCCAGTCATGATTGGCTGATGTTATTGCAACTTGTGTTATTTTGTAATGTTGATATTGTGTGATTTGTGGCCGAAGAAAAGTCTTATAATAATGCAAGAACAGGAGGGCCTAGCAGTGGAGCATAGCCTAAGATGATCCCTCCACTCTTCCCAGTGATGATCCCTTCCCTCCTGCCCGCATGCACCGCGACCGCAATATGCGGTAAATTGGGATCGAAATTTGAAATCTAAATTAGCTATAATGCACCAATGCACTTCCGTCACAGACAGACAGACAGACAGACGTACACTGACATCGTAGCATAAGCGCGAGATGTACATCTCGCGCTAAAAACATCTGGTGAAATCAGTTGTTGCAGTCTTACTGTGTGATAAAATGACAGAAGCGAGATTTGCAGATTAGTTGCCTAGTGTATATTGCTGTGGTTATACTGTTGCTCATTATTCATGTCTCAAAGTATTTATTTATTGTATTTTAAAATTTCTTGTTATGACTTGAAAAATTTGTTAGTTTTCTACGATGATACTTTATGTCAGGTAATACATTCCACTGATTTACTTTAACTCTCAACATGGTATAGCAGCAGTAAACAAAACAATAGAAGTTCGAATTCCTACTAATGATTGACAGTGTTATTACAATGAAGGAATGAATGCTGCGGTGAGAGCTGTCGTTCGAATGGGTCTGTTTGTTGGCTGCAAAGTCTACCTGATCAAAGAGGTTGATATTTTCCGTTGTATTCAGTAGTCATAGATAATTGTAGCTGGCAAATAATTTCAGACCACTGAGATTTTCTGGCAATGTTTAGTCTGCTTGACACTACAGATAGCTGCTGAGTGTTGTAAATGTAGTATTTACCACTCTGTGACCTGTATGTGTATTCTATGGCCCTGGATCCATTATTTATCCATCTCTCTGTCCATTATAAGTCAAAGTACATGTAGTACGATCGACACGATTAAACATGTTTTCACACAAACAATGCTGCATGATATCCTTGGAAGTCCAGTTTTCTTCTGCCAAAGATTATAGTGAAATTTCGTGGGGTCACACCCAACATGGCGACAAATACACATGATGTAGGAAAAATTTGTAACTTTTGACAAATATACAAGATTGGTTTAGCATCACCAGGATTTGCTCGAGCTATAAGAATAGGGCTTTCTCCGTTTCCGGGCTGGAGATAAAGTAGAAATGTATGGCAAAGCGTAGTGTATAGCCCGCTCGGTGCTGTAGTGTCGACCCCTAGCAAATACTAATGAAACACACTTACTTACTGATTGCCGCTTGCCTCGCAGCTCCACCCCTACTGAACGGAACTGAAATCACCCCAGAAAAATTTTCGACGCCAACTGTACAACGTCTTATGTCTTAAACTCCAGGGTCACTGAACCAAATCTCTCCAAATTTCTTCAAGATGTACAGAAATGATTACCGATTACTAAACTGAAATCAATATTGCGATCTTCCAATCCGTTTCGGAATGCCAAGATGATGAATGAAGATCGTCATTAAATTGCAGGTGAATCGCGGCAAAAATTGCGTGTTTTAACAGCGTAAACTCCAAGATTATTGGACGGAAATTCACCAAATTTGTACGTTATGTAGTCTCGTTATTGCCGTTTAATCTTTTGAAAGCAGATTTACAATCGGCCAATCTATTGTCAAAGGACGAAGCAAAGAGTAAAGGTCATTCCTAACGATGTCTGCGAACATATCCCGCATTTAATTGGTTGCCATAGCAATGTCCCTTGGGCAACTGCCAAATGAATATTGGGATAATCATCCCCACCAATTTGGCTACAAAACCTGTCAAGTAGGTCAAGGTAGGTCGAGGACATTCAGAGATATTTGGCGTGATATGCCGATTTTTGCCGAATTGCTGCAAAAGGTGTTTTTGGTAACAGTGTAAACTCTGGGGTTTCTGGACTGAATGTCACCAAAATTGTACACAATGTAGAGAAATTCATTCTATTCACTCCTTTGAAATCGGAATTGTGATATTGCAATCCGTTTCAGAATGGTAATGCGACGTTGTAGATTGGTCTTGGAAAATCGCCGATTTGTAATATAACTGGACCTTAGCACACTTTTAGGCATATTTTTATAAATTAAAATGTTTTTAGTATGGTCTGTAATAAGAAGCATTTTTATTTGACAGTGAACTAGTGAGTTATTGTTGTTACTGTGTATTTTAGGGCTATCAAGGTATGGTTGACGGAGAAGACAACTTTGTCAGTGCAGACTGGAAATGCGTATCTGGCATCATTCACTTGGTATATTTTATTAAAATTTTGCTTTAGCCTTTTAAAGTTAGATGTATAGGTGTTGTGTCATTTTTAATGCATACTACATAGTTGTGATTGTGAAAAAGTTGTTCATATGTGTACATAAAAATTGTGTAATGTGTACTTTTTGTCAGATACAGTAGTTTTGTTGTAAATAAACATTTTATTTTAGACATCGTTCTTGTCAGTTATAGGCCTAATATTAAAAGGAAGAAGAATAACAGAGAAAGAAGTCTGTAATAGAGAAATAATACAGAAAGAACACAAAATGATAAAACATATTGCAACAAATAGTAAAATGAGTAATTTTACAGTTTACCATAGAGCATTATTGTCATAGCTTTCAAACAAGAAAATCTCTTTGGACTATGAACATTAAATTATGTGACAAAGATGCTCTTTCATTGTTCAGTACACCCAACAAACAAGTGTTAATGTGTGCTGAATTTGCAAGCCTGGTTCTGTTAGGGTGGCACAATCATTGGCAGTGCAAGATGCTCAGATTTCAAGGAACGCGAAGGCAGACTCAAGGCAGCCGCGAATCTCATTGAGCATGGCATCAGTAACATTGTGTGCATTGGTGGCGACGGCAGTCTGACTGGTGCCAATCAGTTTCGTAATGATTGGGTCGGTTTGAAAGATGAGCTACTCAAAGCAGGTCATAGTTTTTGGCGTACCCTCTCCATTTTTACACGGACAAAAAAACAAAACTTTACGATGGTGTTTATGGACTTTTAAACAAGGTTACTCTCTGGGATGCACCAGCGAATAACAGGGAAACTGTTGTTGATATTTTGCACTGGTGATTCTTACCAATACAAATATTGTTTTTGGAGACCCTTCCCAGTTTTTTAAAGGTGGCAAAAGGGTAGGCAGTCACTATTCCAACAACCACTATTTCGCTAACCGTTGTTCCGACAACCATTGTTCCTATGGTGCCCAGTGATTCGACGGATCGACATGTGTCCCAAGTTAGGGTTAGGATTAGGGTTAGTAGAGTTCAGGGTTAGGGTTAGTGTTGGTTTTACTCTGACTATGACCAATATCGTTGGAATAACAACTGTTGGAATATTTTTGTCGGAACACCAGTTGTCAGAACTGTGATATGCATCTATGCAAAATGCGGCAGTTTTGGGCAGTATTTTCAACAAGGTCCTTTATCAGCGGCTTACTATTTCACAGTGATGAGATATTAAGAACATTCCTGTCAATTACTTACTATCATTCTGCATCCACACCGAACTTGTTGGGGGTTGGTTGAATAGTAACGCATAAACGTTGGCGCAAATTGTAAGTAAGTAAATAAAATGTAGATTTATAGCGCATATACGTAACACCTCTAATGCGCTGCAACACACTAATACTGGTTAAACAAGAATGTCTTCAGTGACTGTCAGAATGTAGACTCAGTACAGTCAGAGTCTCTAAGTTGGTCGGGAAGCAGGTTCCAGACAGTGGGTCTGGCAACTGAGAATGCCCGACGGCCGAGTGTGTTACATCAATAGCGTGGTTCCTTCATTTGTTCTATCAGGGGTGGCTAGGCTGTTGGCAGTCTTGCGACGTGCCTCCAGCCACCGCTAGCGCTGAGGCCTAGAACTGGCCCAATGCGCATCCCCTCTAACGCTGGGGCTTGTACTGTATATTTAAGAGCCCAGCTTATCCAGCGGATTTCTCTGGTAAGGTGCTAATTATGCGGCCCTCCTGTAGGACCGCTGGCACCTTCCATCTGTTATCCACGCTGGCAGCTCTCACCACACCCAGATGCCCCCAATCCGGGTGTGATGCCCATGCACATTATAATAGGACACAGGCGAGCCCTCTGTACCTGCCCGAATATTTAATCTCATAGCATGCAGACAGAAACCTGACTTGACATGCCAGCACCAGCGGGAGTTGAACCCATGCCGCCGAGCTAGCCAGCCAGGCCCGCTGCTCTGCAGCTCAGCGTATTAGCCCACTGAGCCACGAGGGCAGGTCAATCGATAGCGTGGTATGGTCAGCAAACAATGACGTGCGGCCGGGGTTGGGTAGATCATTTTTGTCAGTCAAGTGATGTGATCCACAGTTAGCTTAAACATTCCACAGTGGGAAGGCTAACAGCAACAATATTTATCGCCAGTTATCACTGTGTGCCTACAAAATATGGTGGAGGAAGGTTGAAAAATAATGGAGGATAGAAGACACTGGTGTTTGACTCATTGTGTATAATCAGGCTCTGAACGGGTTTAAGTTAAGATTTATTCTTTGTAGTTTTCAACGGTTTGTTTAAAACCAGAGTATAATTATATAGTCACAAAAACGAGATTTTTTGGGTGATTTGAGGGCATCTATTTGCTACCATGATGCTTTCAAGTAGGTTATGTGTAATTGCATTATGTGGTTTTGCTAACAGACAGGGTTAGTTCGGAAAATGCCAACCAATGTGCCAACCTGAACATTGTTGGCATTGTCGGCTCTATTGACAACGACTTCTGTGGAACGGACATGACCGTTGGCACCGACTCCGCATTGTTCCGCATTATTGAGGCAATTGACAACATAACATCCACTGCTTTCAGGTAAGCGCATCACCAAAATTATTATATTTGCAATAGATTTTTCTGATTTTCATTGCATTTTGCCGAAACACATGCACTATCACATTTAAATCTGTCAGTCGTCAGACTTAACTTGTCAGTCGCCAGATTTAAATATATAGCCTAACCTAGCACATGTGTTTTATGATTATACTTTTGCAGTTATTTTAATTTTTGCTGCTTTAGAGCTTTGGCTTATACAACATCAGATAAACTGCGAACAGTTTCTGTATAGTATTTTGTGTTGTATTAAAGTTTTGAGTATACTTTGCTTACATTATTTGATTTCTAACCTTTATAGGGATACAGAGAAGGCCTATGAAGCTATCTTTTTCCCCAAAACAGCACCAACACAACTGGAGTACTGGTATTTAAAAGGCATTGGCCATCTTAGATGTAGGCCTGCATGTATTTGTCACTGTTATTCAGCTTTTAAGCCGCAAGAATATCAGTAAGTATCTATATCTGTAACACTTATTTTCCAAACTTCATCATGGTAACAAAAGACAGAGAGACGGAAGTGTAAACAGTACCCTGCCAAAAGTGGCAGAGGTAATGGTAGTGATCAGTGTCTTTATAGGTTATTCACGTGAAGAAGTTGTGTTCTTATTAAAATGGAGACTTATTAGTAACAAGTTTGAATTTTTTTGAATTACTTCATACATATTCAGCCATTTACAGTAGTTTTGTGCACGTTTTGTAAGATTTGCATTTTTACTAAATTAAAATGTTTGTGTGTGTGCCTCTGTGTGTGCGTTGTGTAGTCACAAGCGTTGTTTCATCGTTGAAGTAATGGGACGACATTGTGGGTGAGATTTTTTCTGTGCTTGTAACATGATTGTTTCCGATGTGCTTTTGCTGCATGCTGACATACTACCTGACATGGACGTACATTCAGCAGCTACACGTGAAATGCACCTCAAATGAGCATATTTCGCCCTCGTACTGATGGGCTGAAGTGCGTATGCTGGATGCATTCAGTGCTACCCCATGATGACTTAGTTTAAGATAATGCCAGTGGGACAGACATAAGTAGCTAACTCTAATAATCCTAACCCTAACTTGGGACACATGTCGATCCGTCGAATCACTGGGCACCATAGGAACAATGGTTGTCGGAACAATGGTTGTCGAAATAGTGGTTATTGGAGTAGTGATTGCCTACCCTTTTGCTCCCTTTAAAAAACTGGAAGGGTCTCTCCAAAAACAATATTTGTATTGGTAAGAATCATCGGTGCAAAATATCAACAACAGTTTCCCTGTTATTTGTTGGTGCATCCAGAGAGTAACCTTGTTGAAAAGTCCATAAACACCATTGTAAAGTTTTGGTTTTTGTCAGTGTAGCTTTTTCTATGAGCGAACAGGGCGTTGGCTGGTAGGTGCTTGGTATGTAAACATAGTAGTCACGTGACTGGTCTACCAAAAGCTACTGCAGTCAGACTCCGGTAGTTTTGGTAGGTGTCTGGTATACCAGATCACATAAATTATTCCATATAAGGAAAGTAGGGGGCATGGCATGAAAACGTAAACAGCCACACCCTGTTACGTGTGATATTGCTCAGTATTTAGTTGGCATTTTTTTCCGGAAGAAGAAGGTTTCCAAAAATGAACCTGATGAATATGATACATTGTGAAGCTGTAATGCTAAGATTACGATACAGTATAAAAGTATAGCAGATGCTTATACCTGATAGGCAGGCATCTTTGTCTACCATATAGAACCATAACAGAAGGTTACAAAAACGAACAAAAATAAAAAAAAAACAATCTATTTGGACGATCCTGACTATGTTCTCATTGTTGGGTTTGCTTATGTGGAGCATTTTTTTTTGGTTGGATGATTGCTGTAGGGGCAGGTAATTGGAGTGGTTTTATGGATAAAAATTTTTTCTGGTTTTGCATACGTCAACAATGTCAAAGCACTCGTGTATTTGTGCATAGAAACTGATACAGTGTTCTATCACAGACTGAGCAAATTGCTAGCATCAAGTCTTAAGTCTTACAAAAATTTTAAGGTATATTGCTTTGCATTGTAGATACCTGGCATTGATAGCAGCGTTGGCAGCTGAAGCTGACTATGTTTTCATACCAGAGTGGCCGCCAGAACAGTTTTGGGAAGAAAGGTTATGTAGCAAGCTGGAATCGGTAGGTCATTGTCACGCATCTTTCACAGATCGTTTTAGCACAAGATGTATTCATCTCGCACTTATGCTACAATGTCAGTGTCTGTCTGTCTGTCCATCTGTCTGTACATCTGTCTGTGACGGAAGTGCATTGGTGCATTATAGCTAATTCAGGTTTCAAATTCCGATCCCACTTTACCACGCATTGCGGTGCTGCTTGCAGGCGGATCATCTCGCGCCATGCTAGCCAGTGCTAGTCTCTTGTTAGTATTGAGTTTCAAGCAGTATTTACTAAAAGCATCTAAAATAGCTCAGTAGCGTGGGCGTCACCAGGCATGGGCAAGGGGGGGCACTTGCCCTCGCCTTCCTGGAAATGTGCAAGTGGGTATTTGTTATTGTTACGAATTGTACATTAGAATACTTAAATTGTCAACCAGTTCACACCATGAAATGTCCGTTTTATCGGCTTTATGGTACACATTATGGTACTCGACAGTCTACCAGAGGCGGTTCCTCACCCTGAAATATGCCAAAACCACGTTTGTGACCGGGGCTCCACCCCGGACCCTAACCGGGCCCCACTTTGGGAGTTTACGATGCTTTCCAAGACCCCCTAGTCAGTAATGTATTTCCAGATTAAATTATTTCTCTGTTTACCAGCTACTATTGCATTAAAATATGCATACTGATATATTCTGGCATATTGTGGCATTATTGTGATGTAAGGGCTCTATTTGGTATTTTTGCGTAACATATTTTTGTCATAACTTTTACTTTATGAAAGCATCTGTCATCTTTACATCTGGTTTTGTAGATGATGTCAGATTTTCATATTATAGACCCAGTGGCAGCATGTCCCTACTGCAGCAGTATAATGCACAGACTACCACTCCTGCTGTGCTCCTACTACGTGATGTTGGTTGCATGCTGTCACAGATGAATTTTGAATTTTGAATTGAGCAAGGTTTAACGTCCCACCAAACACATTATAGGTCATATCGGGGATGGGTTTTACGGGTCAAAAGACCCAACCAACAGTGTCATAGCACTGAAGGAAGAGAGTCTGTCACAGATGATGGCAGATGCCAAGACTAGATGATTGCTTTGTGTAAGGGATGCTTGGGGCAGAGTATGCAATACACCATTGCTTTGTTGCTAGTTTTATTTTTACCACCCAAGCCCCTCAATGTCCCACTTGCATTGATTAGCGAAACAAGATTTAACATGCCAGATATCAGTCCTGTTTCCCAGCTGTTGTTGAAGTGCTTTCAAGCAGTGGAAGAGTACTGTACTTAATAATTCATCGTCGACGGTGGTGTGTATTTAATCTCTGTCTGGTCTGTCCAGCAATTGTGTGTTCCTGTCGGTTGCTATAGGCCAAGGAGCGTGGTCAGCGAGTTAGTATTATTATTGTATCGGAAGGTGCCATTGATCTTACTGGTCAACCTATCACTGCAAACCACGTGAAGGAGGTGCCGTATAACTACATCTTTGTTCACCACAGTGACACCGATTCTTTTTATGGTGTCTTATTGGGCCCATTCCATGGGGCCATAGTGGTCCCCTCTGTCATGCGTTGTCGTTGTCGTCGTTGTCGTTGTCGATGTCGTGGACATTGATGCGCAGGCGGCGCACGACAGTACCGCTAGCAACCCCTGGTGAATGGGCGTGAGGTGGCTTGCAGTGGCGAATGGGCCCAACATTTTTCAAATGCTTCTTGTTATAGATATGAACATCTGCTATATTTTCGTATAGCTACTGCACTTATATTTCCCAAAATGTTGTAAAAAATAAAAGCAATGAAAACATTCTGCCACAGTCACTGTGCAGATCTCATATTTTGTCCATTAATACCATCATGTTAAATCTCATTCATTGTATATCGAATGCTCGATATTTTGAATATTTATTTTACTCTATATAGTTAAGTTCTGCAGTAAGTTTTTGTTACCTTGCAACAACTTATTTCACTGTCTGACTCGGAGTGCTGATGGTGTTGTGAAGTGCTGTTGTCCACTGTATATTGAGAGTCTTCACATTGTCTGTCCGCTAGGTCATTGTGTCGAGACTCAGTGTTGATACGCGCATCTCTGTGCTTGGACACATTCAGCGTGGTGGAAGTCCGTCTGCGTTTGATCGAATTCTGGTCGGTAGACGTGGCTTAGCAGTAGTGGTGATTGAGTAGTAGTAATTTGTCACTGTGCAGTGCACATGTTTTGCATTAATCATAGTTGTTTTGAACGTTCAAAGTTAAAACTTTAAAAAAAACGTAAAAATGCATTTTTTTAAAGATAAGACATTTTAAATGTTGGAATAACTACATCATAATCATCATATTTGTTTATTGGATGTTGTCATATGCAATGAACATATAAAGACATATTAAAGCACCTAAGACTACAGCAGTCACTAATCTGGTGTGATCTCCATCAGTGACAAAAAGCATGTTAGTTATAGATCGCTGTGATCTGCAGCCATGCTTTTTGTCACTGATGTAGATCACACCAGATTAGCTACTGCTGCTAAGACTCTTCATCTGACAACTGACATGGATTGTGAAACGGCAAGAGAGATTGGCTAACCCAGGTTTACCTGGAGAACGCTGTCAAAAACAGTGGTGGTGATGGTGACGTACAACTGGTCTATGCATGCGTAGAATTGTAGCTTGTGACTGGCGTCTATGTGTGTGTGGATTGGATGATATAAAATAGGGCAGCCGTATGGGTGCAGAAGCCGTTCTTGCATTGATGGAGGCTACTCCGACAACAGCACCATGTGTGATTGCAATCGATGGGAACCAGATCGTGCGAGTTCCACTGAAAGAATCTGTTCTGAGGGTTTGCCTTGCTCTTTTTATTTTTGAACTCAGTTCAGGAGAATGATTGGATAAACAAGCACAACTGTGTTCTATCTATCTCGGGTCTATCCATTGCAAACTGCTAAAATCCGATAGCTACTTCCAGTTTTTCAGAGACACCACACGTGGAATGGACATCAGTTCTCAGCTGCATGCAAAATTCGGTGGAACTTGCCAAAGAGTAACAGACGAAATCTTTCTACAGTAGATGTAATCGATACCAAAACTGGAATTTGCACGTCTCCAAAATCCAATTTCTATTTCTGGTTTTGCTGACCACTGAGTACCAAGTCATTGTTACTTAATTTGTACTCTATATAGAATTTTGTGCCGATATGTTGAAAAACATGGTGATCAGAGCCTGAAAACTGCCAAAATTAGAATTTGCACACCTCTAAAATTTATCTGTTAGGTTTCTCTCAGAAATACAAGACCTTGAATGGACTAGAATTCTGAGCCACTTGAAAAACTTGGTGCAACTCAATGAACAGCGGATGTAATCGATAAGCAATGGATGTGTAATTGATACCTAAATTAGAATTTTTACCTTGCTAAAATCCGATTTCTATTTCTGGTTTCATTTGCCACCGAGTACAAAGTCAGATTGTTTAATTTTTACTCTATATGGAATTTTGTGCCATTGTGTTCAACAACGTGGTGATCAGTGCCTGAAATCTGCCAAAACCAGAATTTGCGCACCTCTAAAATTGGATATATACTCCCTTTTGCTTTGCCTCAGAAGTAATGGACAATTTATTTCAGGTTTTATTCACAATTGAGTACAATGTTGGAGTTTCTTATTTTTTAATCTGTACAGAATTTTACAATGGTCCATTAAAATGTGATAACTAGAGCCCAAAATCTGCCAAAATCAGAATTTGCACACCTCTAATACTGGTCATCTAATTCTGGTTTCTCTCAGAAACACCAGACGTGAAATTGACCACAGAGTTCTGAGCCACAAGCAAAATTTGGTGCAACTTAGTAAAAATAGCACAGGCAGTTGTTCAACAAAAGATGTAATGAACACAAAAATTAGAATTTGCACCACTCTAAAATGCAATTTATATTTCTTGTTATGATGACCACTGAGTACAAAGATGACAGTGCTGAGCTTCTCCTCTGTATTTTGAATTTTGAATTTTGTGCTGATATGATAAAAGTGGGGTAACCATAGCCTGAAAACAGCCAAATATGAATTTGTACACCTCTAAAATCCGACTTCTACTTCCGGTTTGTCCACAGTCAATAGGCATCGAACCGACCACATTTCTGCTATGCATACAGAATTTGGTGAAAATCGATAAAGGACGTAATCACTCGACACTGGATATGGTAACAAACACGCAAACGGAGAAACTGAAAATATAGTCTAACCAGTGCATTGGCTGGACAAATATGCATTGCATACTGTTTATAGCGCATCTGAAGTAGCCGTCTAACAGTTGTAATGTTTATGCAGTTATCTATTGCTAACGTTGGTTTGATTGGTTTCTATTATCTGTTTATGGTAAGCCTAAGAACTGTTGATTTCTGTCCGCTGTAATATCAGTAATAAGTATAAGTTTTTTACTTGAATTATGTAGTTGGTAACATTTATGTAGACGAAAGATTGTGCGGCTGCAGTTGACGCACAAAACTACAAAGAAGCAGTCGAATTGAGAGGACCGTAAGTCAGCTTTGCAGTACTGTGAATGAACATGTCATCATGAAGGTTACTAGTGACTATTTTTGGAGCCTTGGAGGTACCCTACGTTGCCTGAAACACAGTGTAGCATTGGTCGAGGGAAATCTCTACGCAAGAAATCAGCTCAATCTGATACAATACCGGCGTGTGACAGACACAAACACATGATGACTGCTAATACCTGTGCTAGCATAGCATCATGCGGGTAAAAATATTTGACAGAATGACTGTATTGGCATATAGATGCTGAGACAGTGTGACATGCGAGCCATTGGATGCAGAGATTATTGCCATCAAAGTGCAAAACTCGACATATTTTCATACCCCACTGGTTATCCTTAATAGAATTTGGTGTGCAGGTGGCTGCCAAGACATCAGCCTATCACGTCGTGCCGATTTTCACTTTTTATTGCACTGTGTGATCAAAAAAAAACTACCAATGCTACAAACAAATGGAAGGACGGACGGACGTCATGCTCGTAGCATAAGTTGACGTGCGAAATTGTGCTAATAATTGTATTCTGCCATCTCGTAAGTTTCTGCAACCATCACCTTCGCGTTGACAGTATTGTTCATTAACTTTTATCTCAGAATTGCCGACATATAAGCACATGCTTGCTGTAACTCAAGTGAGTGCTGCTTTAAAAAACTTCTTTCTGCAATGTAGAATGTGTGCATGTTATTTCTGCAAGAGATATATGCATGTGCAACACCTCACAATTGTTGTCATTGTTGTTAGGCAGTTCAAGTTTATTCTCGAGGCACACTTGCTGTTCTCAAATGTCGAGCCGTCAATGCAGATTGCCAATCCGTTTGCAGTATGCTATTTTGTTTTTACTGCATGACACTATGCTAGCACGGTATATGCCATCGGTGTGTGTGTGTGTGTGTCTGTCTGTCTGTCTGTTACACTACAGTATTGTATCAAAACGGCTAAACATAGGATCGTGCAAATAATACAACATGATAGCATAATTGTCTGATGCCAAAGATCACGGCAAAATTGGAATGGGATCACCCCCTATGGAGGTGCCAAATGCAAGTGGGGTAGGTTCAAATCGGTGACTTTCGACAAATAACAAGCTATAAATCAAAAAAGATACCAGATATATACATAGTTTCTATTAAAGTCGAATAGGAAGTCACACACACTGTATCGAATGGTTATGTTGCCGATCACCCTGTGTGACCCGTAACCCCCAACCACCCCATTTTTGGCATTTCTGTTGCCTTTCATATCTTCATAGTGATTTCAAATTTGGTATGCAGGTTGATTGTAACTAGTCCCAGCCCACCGACTACAAATAGTCCCTGAAAGGCGCGTGGTTATGGTCACATAACGCATTTAAATTCTCAGTCCCCTTAAAATATCTGCAGAATGGCTAAACCTAGAGACTTCAAATTTTGTACACTGGTTTGTTATTTGATGATTTAGCATTACGATTACAAACTGTCCCTTGAGTAGGCATAGTCACGGTCACGTGACATCTTTAAATTTTGGGAAATAAGCGATAATATCTCGGAAGTGGTGCAAGATAGTGACATAGTTACAATGGAAGACAAATAGGAAATCATATATGGTTTATCGAATGGCATGACTGCCAACGACATTGAGTTTGAAGGTCATTTTTGCTGGTTGAAAATTTTGTAATACCTATAACTCAGAAATAAAGTGCAATTCAACTACGATATGTTTGCACATAAATTACAAAGTGCACATGGCTTGTTATTAATCTTTATTTTAAAAAGTGAAGAAGTTCTCAAGGTCATAGGCAGTCACGTTTACTTCAGAAGTGGTCGTGTCTAAAAACGATGCTAGATAGAGACATTATAATAAGACCAGGCCACTAACAGGAAGTGATATATGGCCTATCCAAAAGCAGCAATTGTGATGACCTTAGGTGTATATACTTTAAGGTTATTTGTCCATTGCAGTTTTTTTTCAAATAGGATGCTTCGTAGTTGCAAGATTTCTACTGACAAGTGTGTCGCACGGTCCCTCTGCAATAGCAGAGCTAGTTGTTAGTTTAAGTTCTCGTCTTTTTGTTTACAGTAGTATAATATTCACGTGAAAATTGTTATAGAATGCACTTCTGGTTTTTTCCCATATTTTTAATTACAGTAAAAGTTTCTTGGTCACCACCCATACATTGTGTTTAAAATTTTTTAGCCCGCTCGGCAAACTTGCTGCCGGAGCTATATATTTTGCTTGCATTAATTTCTTTCTTTTTTTAAATCAAGCAAAGATATCTCATGATCTACTGGACCGATTTTCACGATATTTTTCACTAAATGGAAGGTATTTGCGTGAATGTTGTCGATTTTGACCAGGTTTTGCAATTTATTACGGGATGTTTCCATGACAACCAATTTTAGGGCAAAAATTGACAAATGGACCTTCATTTGGCAGCCAGGCATTTTAAAAAGATTGGAATATTACAGTGTGGATAAACAGCTTTATAGTGCCAGTTATCCGTCTACATCATGTACAAATGTGGTGAACATTTCTCTGATAATGCCAGAGATTGAGGTGTGAGAAATTTGTACTTTTGAGATGATATGGCAAAAATTGTTATATCTCAGCAAATACTAGACCGATCTTCTATAAAACTGATATATAAGTGTCTCGGTAGTCCAAAGGGATATTGCTATGGTAACCAATTAATTTTGGAGGCTTTTTGCAGACATCAAAATTGACCGTCTTCACTCTTTGTTCTCACATTTTGAAATTGAGTGCACCATCGCCTTGCAGATAAACGCATTAATAGCTTATTGCTCTACATCGTGTAAAAAGATGATGAAAATCGGTGCAGTAGTTTTTTTTAGCTAAAGTGGGGTAGAAAGTGAAAATTGTGCTGCGACTCAGCCGACTTGATGATTGTCATTTATTTGGCATGCTGGCATTCCGAAATGGATTGGAATATTGCAATTGTGATTTCAGCACGTTAATTAGCAATCATTTCTGTACATTGTGTAAAATTGTTGTAAGATTCAGTCAGTGACCTTGGAATTTAAGACATAAGAAGTTGTATGGCCGGCGTCGATAATTTTACCATGCTTTCTTCAGCTACATTTACCATTTTCACTCTGCTCTGACTTTCCGAAATGGAATGCCATATTGCCATGTAAATGCACACATTAATACTGACATAATGCCTTTACATTGTATAAAACGTTGGTGGATATCGGTCAGTATTTTTTGGGTTAAAGTGGGGTAGAATGTGAAAATTGTACTGCGACTCGGTCGCAATTTGATAATCGTCATTTATTCAGCACACTGGCGTTCAGAAACAGAGTGGACTATTGCAATTTTGATTTCAGCACGTTAATCAGCGATTATTTCTGTATATTGTATAGCAATTTTGTAAGATTCAGTTCCGTGACCTTGGATTTTAAAACGTTAGAAATTATACATTTGATGACAATAATTTTACAATGCTTTGTTCAGTTACGTTCGCTTGTGGTGGGGCTGTTGAGCACTGCAGTGATCATTTATTAAAGGTGTGTTTTATAAATATTTGGTGGGGGGCGACACTACGACGCAGAGCGGGCTATACATCAGGCTTTGTCACCCATTTCTAGTTATAAGAAATGTTACGAACCCGTTATAATTTTAATCTGCATGTTCAGAACAAGCGACTGGCGATCATAAATGTCGGCGCTCCAGCGTGCGGCATGAATGCTGCGATGCGTGCCTTCGTACGCATGGTGGTGACACACAAGTTCAAAGCACTTGCTATCAACCAAGGCTTTCAGGGTCTGCTTCATGATGAAGTAGGTGATCGATCAAGTCTTGTCAATAATATTAAACTGTGACTGTCCATGCTTATTAAGTTGTTAACATCTGTTGCTATTGACGAGACAATAAAAGTATTACATATGCAGATAGTTCTAGCTGAATGTCTTTATGCACAAGAAAGAACTGGTTAATTATACAAATATATTTTTAATCGTTAGTCACTTCATCTCTAAGAATTTTTAGCCTAGCATTAATGTAAAACGGTGACAACTCCCTTGATCAGTTCATACATTTTATAGTAATTTTCAGTGAGATAACCCACTTTGTTTAGTGATAGTACAAGACAGTTAAGATGTTGGTTATCCAAAACAGTATCAACAGTTGCTGATATGGTGATACGGAAGAAACTAAAGAGTTTGTTGCAGTTCCTTGACCATGGCTATAATGGCATCACAAGTTTAGCTATTTGCTAATGCATTTATAATCTGTTCTTGTCACATGCCAAGTCTGCTGATTTTTACATATTAGGTCCAGCATCTAAAGTGGAATGACGTATCAGGCTGGTCCTCCATCGGTGGTTCGGTCATCAGAACAAGCAAGTGAGTTGATTTACGTAAAAATACACCGTTGCCATTTTAGTGCTTCCCCCTAGTGAGCACGTTGGGGATATCGATTTCGTTTCCTTTTCCCTTCTCATTCTCGTTATTATTTGCATCCACCACTGTTGCATCCACTTTCTGTATTCGTTCCACAACTCCTTAAATCCAGAAGCTTCTACTGTTGGCCCGGGCAGAACCCGACCGCTAGTGAAAAGTTATGTGCCTCCGAAGTTGCACATCAACAAGCCCAATGAAAAACTGACAGTCACAAAAGTTGGATGGGACCAAAATACATTTGGATGCATCCCACGGTCCCATAGGGTGGTTGTGCCTATGTTGATGAGTCATTTTCAGTGTACGCATGACGCAATTTTCACGTCGCCTTTTTGTGGCCATTGTATCCAATGATAATGTCATACACAAAACTGGAATTACGTAACTTATTGCAACGCCACCGGAGGAGGACCAAGCCATGGCGGAAAAATTTGGTGAAGTTTGGAAATGTGGTTCATGAGATATGCATGCAAACAAATAGACAGACAAACATGCTTATCACACTACTCCGCTTCCTTATTAAGGGATGGAGCAATGATGGTGTTTCTTTCAGTTCTGCTGAGCATTTTCAGGGAATGCATAGTGCTATAATTGGGCGGATGATGGAGGTGGGGGCATCGATGGTCCGGATGGGGTGGCATCCAGCCGGATTGTCGGTGCACTTGCCTCTATTATCTTCCCCACACCTCATAAAATCCAGAATGATGTCAGACTCCCACAACACGTTTCAGGTGTGAGTGGGTGAATGTCTCTTCTGGTACCAGCCCATCCGGGTAGTCCTGGACAAATTGCCATAAGGCAGCTATCTGTGTGTGTGTGTGTATGTGTGTGTGTGCATAGTGCTATAATGGACTAAATGCAGTAAAGTACAGTGAAGAATTTTAGTGCCCATCGAATAGTTGTACAAGTAAGATAGAAAGCCCTTACTTGAGGTCACACCGACAACTTTAGCAATCATTTAACCATCCACCTATTTTTGGTCTGGCTTTTACTTCTTTGCAGTTTTCAGTTTAGGTTTGCTTTCCAGCCACAGTGCAGTAGTAACTGGCTTCTTTGACTGCAGTGTCACTTCTCAGTTAATGACCTGCTTCTGTAGCCAAAAAAAGAACATTTTTTTATGCCTTGATCTTTGAATGTGACCCAATTAGGGTCAAGATAAATAACTGTGTCATATATGCAAGTCATGTGTCATATAGATCAACAATTATTGGGACACACAGCCAGACAGACACATTGGACTGATTGCTTTTCCGAGACCTCTAAGTCTTCGATGTACTGGTGGATGAGAAATCAGATTAACTGCATCACGGTATGTTAGCAAGTAAGCAAATTATTAATGCATGTCAACAGTTTTATCTGTCATGAATGGACTGTTGTGCATAGCTGTTTTGATATTGTGTTTTTTTTGTTTTGCCAGATTAACAGCTGATCAGGCTGGACTGCAGAAGATTGCTGAAAAGTTCAAAAAGTATGATTTTTCTGCACTGCTGCTCATCGGAGGATTTGAGGTAAATTTTTTTTTCACATTATTGTTGTTAATTCATTATGTGGCATGAAGAAGAATATTTATCATATGTAAGGGGGAAAACCAGCTACCCATGCGCCCAGTTTTAATTTCCTAGGCGCCGGGGGG
>Ga0209782_1000419_pt1 | contig 18074 bp, 13 predicted proteins | sample WorMetmaBAHAMAS1_FD_187390 | JGI IMG/M metagenome (GOLD analysis project Ga0209782, IMG submission 187390) | Marine gutless worms symbiont microbial communities from Max Planck institute for Marine Microbiology, Germany - Inanidrilus... | ecosystem: Host-associated > Annelida > Digestive system...
GTGTGTGTGTGTGTGTGTGTGTGTGTGTTGTAACAGTCGACCGTGGGCAAGCAATGCTGGCGCCAAGTCGAGAAGAGCTCGTCTGGCATCCGTCAGTTATGAACTCAGTCAGTGAAGACGATGGTGTGTACTGTTATCATTGTCGTCACATCACAACGTAATGGAGCGTTCATATTACTTATCTCTTCTCATCTGACCTTTTTGATCTGAACAGAGTGCGGTGTGAGTGGTTGCAGCCAAGGTGAACTGGGTTGTGACATGGGTCGGGCCTGTCAAAGCCACTTGTAGGATTCTGTTTGACGTGATCATGCCGAGCCTGCTGAAGCATGTCCACGACAAATGACCGGTCGAGGTCGATTAAACAGAGACTGAGTGAAAGAGAACCACGATTGAGATCATAGTTAATGCCAATATAACCAAACTCCTCCCACTTACCAGTGTGTGATTGTACGCAATGCTGAAATTGCATACATTGCCTGTGATTGGCAGTTCGTCACTTGATGGAGTTTGCGTGCTGTGCCGCGGTCCAAGGCAGCGGCGCCAACAAAGAATACACTCATCACGTGCTGCATCTGTGCCACGGCGATGTGCTGGTACGTTACGTTGCCTCCTCTTACGTTATTGAGATTTTCCTCAGTACTAGACGAGAGATTTGCCGGAGATTGCATCCAAAGTTACCTTTTTTTGTATCGAGTGAGACGTTAAACCTTAACTCATTCACGTCTTGCTTTATTTGGTACTACCAGCTCACCTCGGTTGTCTGTTGTAATTACGTGTGTGCAGAAGGCAGCTGTGAAACTAATGCAGCAGAGATCTAGCCTGCCAGACCAGAACACGTTGCATGACTACGTATATCAAGGTGACTGTCATTCATACGTATCCGGAAAAGTTATTGCACCGTCTGTCTATAACTAGTGCCGACCTAATAGGAAATCATGGAGAAAGTCGACTGTTGCTGTTAGTGTTAGGCATTTCTGTACAGTGTGTCGCGGTGATACAAATACATTTCTGCAAATAAAAAAGTTGACTTTTGAGTTGACATTTTGCAAAGCACAGCTAGACTTGCAGGATATTATGCAGCAGTATGCATCAAGTGACAACAAATATAAACATATCACACCAGTGTGTTTCACAATAATAGTCTCTAGGTGAGTTATTAGTGGTTTGGGCTGCTAGTGTCAGACAGCTGGTATAAAGAAATCTGTGGTCCGCCCGTCAGAAGTGTGTCGATGGATCACAAAAGACTGAGATGGGTGGATGATATTTAATGTCAGTGCTTTTCATGAGTTGTCTTCACTGCTTCAGTGCAGCTTGCTAAGTAAAAAAGTCATCCACAGTTATCCTCAAAGGCTCCGTCGGAGCAAGTCGATGATGGAGGTCTACAAGGTGCGCCAATAAAAAACAATCCCCTAGAAAAAATGCTGTATTTCAGCCGTGATAGTATGGATTTGAGCCAAACTTTCAGACTTTGTATGCGAGTATTCATACAACATACACTGCGTATTTTATTAAAATAAGTGATATAGTTCCTCAGATACAGCAGTTTAAACTTTACAGTTCACTTTTTCAAGTCAACATGCAGTTGCACAATGAATATGCATGAATAACAAATCAAATTTTTCGCAGCTTTTCGTCAAAAGTTAAAATGTTTCAATCATGAATGTCAGATGCCTATAGCTCACTCTGTATTTAAACAGAGACTGTTCTCAATGTCAGTGCCTACCATTTGCAGCAACACACAATCGAAATCTGTTGCAAAATGATACAAATTGTCTTATCAATGAAAGCGTGGAGCAAATCGTTCTGTATCATCGACAGAACGGTTTTTAGCTCGGCATGATGTTTGCCAGCTTTGTTATGTGTCTTTGATAGTGTCCCAGCATAGTATTTCACACATAATAATCCATTGGCACAGCCATATGGTGCATTATTTTTTTACATCAAAATTGCAGTTTAGTTACTGGTTCACTTAGAAAACTGTACTTTTAAGTTCAAATGGTTGTAAATTTTAAACCATAGCAAATACTCTAACAAAATTTGCTGTGTATGTGGCCTGAATTCTCCTCTGTGAAAGCTGTAAATTTGGTGAAAAAATCTGTTACAGTAACTGAGATAATAAATTTTTCCTAAGGGATTGTTTTTATTGGCGCATCCTGTATATTGTCGTGCTGATGTTGTTGTCATGCAACTGCGTGATGTAGAAACGAGCGTGTGGACTGCGGAGGAGATTGAAGCGTACCAGCAGGCAATGATGAAGTATGACAAGGATTTCTTTCTCGTCTCAAAACAGGTGAACAAATGTTTGATGTTTTCATTTAGCGTCTTGCTGCTGTTGTTGTCAATTACCACTGCTGCTTGTCAACAGTGTACATAGTTTGTGAAATGGGTATTTTTTACATGCCAGATGCCCTTTCTGACATCCAGTGAGCTTTATCAAATCATTGATAGTACGGTAAAGAGTTTGGTGGATTGCGTTGCGTTGTGTTGTTGTCGCTGCATCTGCTGGCTTCTTCACATGTCGTCTGCATCAGCTGAGACTTGTTATAATCACCGACGACGATGTTGTGTCTGTGGCTGGCTAGGTGGGCAGCAAGTCGGTTCGACAATGCACTGAGTTCTATTTCCTGTGGAAGAAAGTCTGCGTCGACGAGTGGCGTCGCATGCGAGTGTTTCGTCGCCGACGTATCCAAGATTATCAACTCCGCTCGACGAACGACCGTGACGACTCGAAGCTGGCTGACGATGCTGCATCGGTGCCTGATACACAACTTGATGACATCAACAGTGTAAGTACAGTCACCCATATGCACATTACAAAAGATCAAAGCTCACAGCTATCTAGCAAGTCTAGTAACCATGGTAACCAGCAGTGTTCATGACTATGAGTAGGCCGTGGGGTCGGCAGTGAAAAGTGAATTGGATATATGTTTATGTCAATAAGTAGACAAACCTCTACAGATTTCGACTATCAAAGTCAGTTGTTGAACTTCACCTTTGACCCAGCCCAGCATGCACGCCATGCTGCCACATGCACAGTGTGCTTACAGTCCATTGTAAACATAGCTGCAACAGTAATTACGGATGGCCAGTGTTGTATTTCATTGCGTACGTTACTGATGTTCCAAATACTTGTAGCTACAACATCATGTATTTTGTCCAGTCAGTACAAGTCAGTATTCTGGATTCATGTAGCCATTAGTCACAAGAATTGAATGTTTTTGTCCTATGCAGTCGGCTGAGTTTGCGGACATCAGAACGTCTGCTGGTGTGGAGTTAGCTGCATGCACGACCAACACGGAGGTGACCGTACAACCGCCAGTGACGACAGTGAGACAGAAAGTAGCGGCGCCTCAGCGGCCGGTCACCGCTACGACGACGGGAGAGCTGTTTCCATGCCGCGTCTGTGGCAAGTCAGTGGAACTTTAGACTTGATTTACTCTTAACTGCATGAAGACTTTATAAGATGAAGAGGTCTAATGATGATATTATTGCTGTCTTCATGATACTTCTCCGGTTTACTTATCTGAATTCTGTGTTCAAATGTCGTCACACAGCTCAGCATCTCGCTACTCACTCAGATCCAGCGCCAATAACCAGCTCATTAACCCACCAGTCAGACTGTTGACATATGGCCGATGAAGTTTTAGTGTACAAGTATCTGTCTCAAAAATGATCTAGCATTCAGAACTGAGTTATCATAGTGGAGGTGACGTTCGGTGTTTGGAGTAAAGTCCGTTGTCCAAACATTGTCTAATTTCAGAAGAGAATTTTGTTTTACCAAAATTTGCATTTGAGTTTTAGAGAAAAAGTGTTAGAATAATGTTTTCAGTTCAGAAGAAATAACTTTCAGAATTAGTGTGAACCATATATGCCACCGTATGAATGACTGTGTTCTACTTAGACTTCAGTTTCAGTGGCTGTGTCAGTCAGTATCGGTGAAGTAATGAGTCGCACAATAAAGAGATGTGAGAGGCATCGTGCTGTCGTCGCTGTAGAGTCCACTCACTCATTGGAACTAGGCTTGTGAGATTCAGGAGAGACAATAGCAGAATGTCGACTATCACGGCTCCTACAGTCTGGAATTCTCTCCCTCCAGCTGCCCGAGTGTCTATCAGCAACGACACTTTCCACCGTCACCTCAAGGGTCACTCAAGAGCCACTATTTCCAGCAGGCCTACCAACTCACTTGCTGCCGAACTCTTCCGCCTCGGATTTGGCTTTGACTGACCATGGTGCACTGTTACAAATTATATTTACTTTTTTAGCTTATCACATCTTTCATGCTGTGGGATTTTATCAGTGATACAGCACTTCACCAAGTCTAATTTCACTAGCATTGTATAGAGTTTGTGTGACTAACTCGAGATAAAAACAGCCAAGAAATCTCAGTTTAAAATATCTTGTAAAAGATACTAAAATAAGTCACAATACTGTCGAGAAAGGCATAAAGATTTCTGGGAAGGGCTGACTAGATTAGTCCAGTACTGGATGTTTTCCGTGAATCATGGTTGATTTGTGTTGTTTGACTTACGCGAATGCAGAGTGTTTGATCGCGTGAAAAGCCGATCTGCTCACATGAAAAGTCATCGACAGGTAGACTCGGACGTTCATCGCCGGCCGCCGCCGCCGCAGGTCACCGCGTACAACAGCATTGTCAGATAATTGTCATCACTGCTACGACGCACAGAACTGATAGTACTGCAGATATTCATGTGTGACTGGCGGCCACTTGCACCGACGATGGTTAAATTTGTACTTGTGGTGTGATTAATAGCATAGCCTAAATGTGTTGTCAATTACCACTTAGGTCCGGTTTTTCCACAGCAAATTAATCTCCCGTTAATTTAATCCGGCATTAAATCCGGCAGATAATGATCAATTTACTCAGATGTCGTTTTTCCACCGGCAGTTCGTCAATTAAATCGTCCGTTGCTGGATTTAATGCCGGATTAAATTAACGGGCAGGAGATTAATTTGCTGTGGAAAAACCGGACCTTAATTGCCAGTTTACACTTGAATGGTAGTTAAAAGTAAATGGCAGTTTTGCTGCATTTTTACTGAGTAGTTTCGTCTGTGAGAAAGAAGCTACGTTATCAGCTGACTGTGTGTAATATAGGCAGACTGCAATACAGCAGTAAACTGGTATGTAATGCGGTGTTAAAGAAGTTAAAATGACTTTTTAAACATGACAAGGTGCTTTTGTGCAGGTTTCCTATCATGCTCAATAACAATATTAATAATAAAATCATTTGTATAGTGCTGTGGGATCCTAGGATGCAGAGGCGCTGAAAGATAGTCCTCTATCAGCATACTGGCTGTAGGCAGTGGCGGGATTATAAAGATGACGTCACATGACCGCCGACAGCCAATAGGAATCACTGTAACATTTAACTGCTGCTAAAATCTTCATTTTATTAAACAGCACTTACCGTCTGCTAGTGGAGAGATTTGTAAATGGATGAAGATCGCTACTGTGCGTGTAGTTGAGTGGCCATTAGTTGTTTGCTTGTGTCATTGGTGCAAGTGGTCAGTTTACCATATCATCATGTAGTGGGCATTGCTTGCTGAGAGACTGACTGAGATTTGTGGCTCTTGTTAGCAAGCTTGGCTACCGGTCTTTAAACAGGTGCTTGTTGAATGACTGACCATTCCACTCAGGTGTGCATGGTCTACCTGAGTGCCTGGAACATTGACGCAGAAGCCGCGTTCTGTATTCGTACCTGAGGCTTGATTGGTTAGCTGTCACATCATGCAGCCAGCAGGTCGATGTAAACCGGAGTCTTGTAAACCCAACCAAAACAAACATCAACATCTGGGTCATTATCAAGTTAAACTGTCATAGCCAGCATTCAACCACTTTCTACCGGCCTTGGACTCTGGTTGGAAAATCCCAGATGCCTTGTAATTATCTGCCCAATATAGAAATGTTAATATGTCAGCCTCAAACGAACCTCGGTTAACGATACAGAATGCGGCTAGCACCACTTGAGAAGATTAATGAACTTGCAAGTGTTACTGTTTGTAGCTGGCCAGACCGGTGATATGTTGTCTTCATGATAACTGCTTGAATGCTATAAGAGTTTCTTAAACCGGCCGTTCGTTGTTGTCCGTGCTAGCAAGTTGTTTTGTACAGTTTCTCAGTGGATTCAGCAAGCGTGTATGTGTTTGTATATTATTGTTGTTTTATATTTGCAACAGTTTTATGATTGTGAAGCTACCGATTCTGTCGTCCGTTGTTGTTTTTTACTTACTTGATGTTCAAATCCCGTTGACAAGGTAACTGATACACGGCCGCTGTGTACTAAGCAGTACAGCATGTACTGCTTAGTACACTGTGGCAGAGTTGACTGAAAGTGCAATGAAAACATGGCATTCTTTATACTCTTTAATAGGGCTATCATACAAATAATCCATGATTAATTGACTGATTTGTTTGCAACAATTAATTGACGAAAATATTTTATTCATCAACTAAACCATTTTAGTTATTTGAGAGCCTTAACATTTCGATTTTATTCTATATTTCAGCTTCAGCAGTTTGCCGTGTATAAACTGTAGAGCATGCTTCTACTAGTGTTAGATAGTATTGTGCCGACATTAACTAACGTACTGCTGTACTGAACTGACTCTTGTGTCAGCTAGCCAAACTGCTGTTCTTGAGTTTTGAGGCTTTTTGTCAGCAGTTCTGCTTCAAGATTGCAATAAATCACATTCGTTAAACTTTATGTTAGCTGACATTTTGTTTATACCACTCATCTGCAAAGGTTATCTTCTGCAACAAGCAGATTAAAAGGAATAAAATAGTAAAGGAATAAAAGCACGTGGAGTGGTCAGTTGACGTTTTATTTTTTCATCTATCAGTTAAATCATTGCATCAAGTAGGCCTAAGCCACAGTGAGTGACAATTTGTACATAATTTAATTTAATTGTGAATAATTGCTGTGACCTATACTGCATTGCTGTCACTCATCTATCAACATTAGATATAGTGAAATCGCCGTTAAACCATACTCTAAGGAAGCCTTTTGTTATTTGTCTTCTGTGTTCACAGGGACTTAATGCAAACTACATTCATTCTGAGATCAGTTCAGTATATTGTGACAAGTGTTTTATGAAACCGATACATAACATTTAGTGTAAGAAATTTGCTCGTAGTTGACAAAATGTTGCTGCACTGTACAAAATGTATATTTCAGGCTTTTCATGTTTCTAAAACCGACAGAATGATACCATTTTGTAACTTATTTATGTAACCACTTTTATGCTTCTCACAAGATTATCAACAAGAATTAAATTCAGTCAAGCAGTATTGGTTTTTTATTAACAGATGCATTTTATTGCAGTGACTGACAATACTGTGTCACTGCCTATTACATACTGGGCATCGGAGGGAAGGAGTTGTAAAGCTATATTTCAATAGTATATGTTGTTGGTAAGAGGCCACAAGTTTTATAGTGGTCTGCTATTGCATTTAATGTGCGAGTTATTGGTTTCAGTTGTATATATGAAAGTAGGAAACTTAATTGAACCTCATTGTATTTGTTGAATACCACAAAGCAATGTGAACTGATAAGCCAGTCCGGTGAAGCTCACTCTGTTTGAGATGTTGTTTAACTATCATATAGTTCCTTTGAGCTAGTAGCTAGGCCAGGTGTCCTAAAGGCAAACATTTTGGATGGATAGACTCCCAAGCCAAATTTTTTTAGCTGGCTTGAACAGAATTATTGCTGCTGCAAAAATACTGTATTTGCGGCAAGTAAGCGACAGTGAGTGACAATATTTGTGGCAAAAAATGTCTTGGATTCTGACTATTTTTGGCCACAAGAAATACTGAGCGATGGTGCTAGCAGTAACAATGTAAAATTGAACATGCAATCTTTAATGTTCTCTGTTCAGTTTGCAGTAGCAGTGTTCTTTCAGACTACAAAATTAGTTATGTTTCAGTTTATTTCAGTTCGGCTTGATTGACTGAACAGATGTCGTGCAGTCTAATGCAGCATATGTGAGTTGGAAAGTGATGAAAGTTTGATCATAATAAACAATACACTGGCTTACACTTGAAACTATATTTGGTCTAAGCCGAAAAAATGGCCAGTTTGTAGTTTGGCTGGCAAAACAATATTGGCTCAGCGGCTTGTAGTAGTGGTTTGGGAGTCTTGATTTTGGATATGTGGAAAGAAAAAGTATTTGACATATGTGGGAGTATCTACCCCTGGTTTTAGGTTAATTTTTTTCAGTTCTATATCTGCAGTACATTTATGGAGATACGTAATCACCGTTACTAGTATACATGTGTCATAGTTCGTTATTTTTACAACAAGCACACAACATTATTCTTTGTTTTACAGTCCCGTTTTATTTGTGAACATATTTGTACTATAAAATGGATTATAATTTCACTGTGTTTGTATGTGAACATGTGAATTACATAAGTGAATTACATACTGTATTATTGCAATTTCTTGCATAATAATATTGTTACAAAGTAACCTTGTTGTATTTTGATGTGTTATATTTACTTTGTCCCGAGTGGAGTTCGATGTGTTGCATGTCTGTCTGCTCGTCAATATTAAATATGCGGAAAAGTGACTCACTAGGAGGTAACATCTGATATGTACCATGCCTTGTTGTTATAAAGAGGAATTATCATGTTCAATGTCTGTCAATCATGTCTTTAAAACGTCTTGAAAGCAGGAAATCAGTTTTCTACATACTTCACCGTTTGTTCTAGTTTGATTTGGTGCATGTGGTTCACGTCTATTGCAGAGAACAATACAGTCAGTCTTGTAGTAAGGGAAGTGACGTCATTTAGTTTGACCCTTCTTGCTGTCTGTGTGTTTGGTACAAGGTGGATGTGTTGTGTTCTGCTGTGTGTGTCATTGAGACTGCAGTGTAAGAGTTGATGAACCTACTGTTGGACCCATTAACTCTGGCTGAATGGCTTGGTCCAAGGGTCACCCTGCAGCAACCTGATGTTGAGTCTGCATTCCTCAAGGGAACTGTTCAGACCTTCATAAAGGCTGTCCAGTATCCATGCCAATATTAAATGTTGGCGTGGGTATTGCGCGTCATATCTGAAGAGGTTACCTGCTATTGTTTTTAAATGTTAATATATTGCAAACAAGAGTTAATATATTCAGAAGTTTTAGGGTTTGGTGCATTTGCAAAATTGGCAGATAATCTAGTATCACTTCTTCGACCAAAGGGAATTAACAACGAAGTTTAAGTAAGTAAGTAAGTAAGTAATCAACTTATATAGCGCCAAAGTCAAAAGGGAATCATGGCACATTTTTTTGTACATCACTACACATTTTCGTCTCAGATTCGGCTTCGGCTGACCATTGTGCGTGTTTAGAAATTACATTCATGCAGTTGGTAAACAATGCATACTTTCATAACTGTCGGCTGTACTGAAAACCAACTCTGCAGTGGGAAGTCACTCAGTACATCAGGTCTCTGTCCATGGCATGGCTCTGTTTTCTAGTAAGAACGTGACTGATAGCAGTGGTGCGCCGATAGTGCACATTCTTGAATGGCATGGCAGTGTCAATGCCCGTCTCTACATTGCTCGGTGCTCACGTGTTGTCATCCACCACTTGAAGTTAACATTACCTGTATTGAATAATACCTGTATTGAATTTCTGCAGGTTACAGCAGCAGCTGTCACCTGTCCATCCCTGTTACACAACAGTTGGCAATGCTGGCTGCCAAAAGCCTCCAAATGTTCTGTATTAGTGCTTGTATTAGCCTGTCTACTCTACTGGTGAATGTCTGTGCTTTTCAACTGCTGATGACTGACATGTACAGTGTATTTATGAAGTTTGCTGTGCTCTAACATGTGACGGCACTGGCAGTATCCATGTATTCCATATTTGATATGAAGGTAAACACTGATTGTTTTAGACAGGTGCAGTAAGCCAACAACGAGATGTAAATAAACTAACTGTCAGTATTTATTGTGTAAGACGTGCCACAGCTGAGCACCGCGTGTTGTGGGCGCCGGGGCCTAATGCTTCCTAGAAGACAGTGTAGATTGTGTGTTTTTTCCTTATAACTTGTTTCCTTTTTATCTTGCTTATATATTCTTTTCTTATTTAGTTCTCCTTTATCTTATTCTTTGAGAATAGCCCTGCTCCGTTTCCAGGCTGGATGTCATATAAGACGATTAAACCTGGGTTATAATTTGACTTAGTTCATTTTTTGTTGTTTGATGATTTGTATTTTGCTGATTTAGTGTCTATAGGGTTTAGTTTTATGTTAGCCTAGGTTTATACTTTGATTTTCTCAGTGCCTGCCTGCCAAGATATTGGCTGGAAAGAGCATCTCCAATATGACTTATTTATGTCGATAGGGCATTTAAACCTTAAGTCAAATCAATCAACATTTAAATCTATGCAGAATGGCAAAATATTATATTTACATGTGTTTTATTTGTCTGTCGCCGGAGCAAAAGTACCAATGCATGGATTTTTGTTAGATTTGCAATGTATGCTGACCGTCTGACAATAAAATGACATCATAGACATAAACACGTTGGCTAAGTAATAAAATACAACAGTCTTTTGAGGACAACGTCTGTCTATTAACTACTATCAAGACAATGTATAAGTGCTTCACATTATGTCAAAAATACATCAAATACAAATATTACTACTTTAAACCCTTCACAAGACTGCTATGGGACTCGTCAAAGTGACTAGAATATTTTAAAGAACTCGCTGACTGTCAATAAATTCACAATTCTGCTGGTTGAACCATTAAGCTGGTTGCATTATTGGTTACATAGTGATGTTGGTAAACTTGCAAAAGATTCTGACTGACTGTTCATAATAATTACTGACATGGGCCACAGGATGTAATATTTCACTCATCATTTTGCTACTATTTGCCACCATCCATACACAATAGCAGCCTGTCACTGAACACTTTCAAACAAACTGAAAACATCTCATTGGTCACTGGTGATGATGGCAATGTGGTGTTTCTGAGACAGCAATACTTACAAATATATTGGTTCACTGCAGCAGTGCCTATATCACCACAATGCTTACTCAGAAATTCAGAGTAATACTGGACTCTGTCAAGCAGTCAAGCTAATGTAAATACTATACAACAGCCATGAGAAAAGATAGCAACAATATTGCTAAACAAAAAAGAAGAGATTCATCACAAGCTGTGTCTAATTCACACGACACTGACAATGTGCAATAATATGACTGCAAACAAATACTAATCTGTACAGAAAGAAATCAGTATTTGTAACACTGACCAGCGGTCCATGTACATTGGCATAGATATAGAATACTAGTATGTCACAGCCACTTCTTGTGTGCAAACAGTATTATATTATTACAATATTATGATGATATATAGCACACACAGTTACACCATGTTAATGTAATTACCAGGTGACTAGTGTAAGCTGGTTGTCCCTCTCTTAATATTATTTTTCGTCGTCCACTCCCTGTGAACCAGTGCATCCTCTCAGAACACTCCAAAACTTTTTACATCCTCCCATCATGTCTTCTGCCGTTCACTCTGCTTTCCGTAGCCAACTAGCAAAGTTTTTGCATCAGAATGCTAACGGAAAAGGTGTCCACAATTACTTTTGACACGTGCTACAGCCTACAGGAGCTACAAAGCCATTGCTTATTACTTTCTGCTGCAGGTCAACTTACATACACACACACACCCAGACTGCTTGGTGCTTACCCAGCCTGTGTTCTAGAGTCTTGGTAGGTTAAGAGGTCAAGTCCCCAAAAGGTCACTGTGTGGAATCCTTAATACATCCAGTTTAGTATCAGGAAAGACAGGGATATTCACTTGTCCTTGCTAAAATAGCACGGAATATATCTTAAAAGAGCCTTGTGACTGTATTCCTGTAGTTATTCAGTCATTTCAAGTACATGTAAAATGTGCACGTGGCAAAAGGAATAGTCTTAAAACATAACGAGAAACATACAATTTTGGCATAATGTATAAAAGGCTTTTACATTATTATTACAGTCATTCCGTCTTCTATAAGTTGTTAAAACCATACCGAACAGGTCTTCAATATCACAGCTAAGCAATTGTCAAATGTTGCAGAATCTACCTAGATTCCCTCAAATGTGACGAGAGATACTGGTATAAAAACAACTGACAGTATTATTATTAACAACATTATCAGCAAACATAAACAGGTGTTTTGCGTTTAACGTTTGCAACCGTCAAAACAATCTGAAACTATCTGGTAGTTCAGCACAAAACACTTAAAGGAACAACATTTACAAAATGCAAAAGAAATAATGTGGATTCCCTCTCATTTGCAAAAATGACGTTCCCCGATTTCCATGACTAACAAATGTGATAATCCCTGACCATTAATGACAAAATTCTGTGACAAAATAGTCGTCTTCTCCTACCTTTCAGTGACGCCGATCTGTCACCATGTAGCAAAGAATTTTTGACATGATTTCTGAGTTTGTCACTATCAATTTCAGCTGTTAACAGCAGCAACCATACCGTGATATCCTTCCTTTTGACACTGACAATCAAGTGTGCAATATTTTCCCTGAGTGACTGCAAGTGTAATTCCCGGACTTTTCCCAGACTTACTGATCTTTCCAATTCCCCGACATTCTACGACTTTCCCTAGTAATGTAATAAACAATAAGCCAATCAGAAAAATCTGGCATCTTGCAGAAAAAAAGTGCATACAATTTCACTGTAATCAATCATACTGAAGGTGAATAACAGAGCAGATCCATAAGTAAAATAAAAATGTACATCATCAAAAGATAAAAAAGCCTAGCAACAAAACAACAAAAGTATGCTGACAATCGTCGCATTGCCATGTGGTCTGTGTAAGAAACATGTACAGCAGCAGTAACAGCAGATCAGAGACACGCGTTGTGATGATCATTCTAAGTTCCACTTGTCGTAGCACTACCAGTCTGTGAATGAGTGATACTATCAACCAGTCTGCTACACAACACAGCAACGATATAGCATCGTAAACAATGACCGTCTATCACAAGAATTGGATATAAGACATTTATAACTAGTCTAAACAAATTGCTGAATAAACATCATATTCAGAATATCACGACCTTCAACTGTGCCAAAAATGTGCAAATTGGTGTAGGTATTTTAAAGATATGTGCATTTAAATGTAGTGGTCTCACTTGATTTTGCAAGTGAAAACCCGAGTTATTTAGCTATATTGCTAGGTGGCGCCACTTGCATTATAACTTTGTTCAATATAGATTTAACAGACATGATCAGTAAAATACCATGTTGAATTGTACCAAAATCACGAAATTTGGTTCAGCCGTTTTGAAAATATAAGCAGTTTTTTTGGCCCATCCTGTACACAACACAGCACACAACAGTTGAGATAACTTCCCTGTTAACCTGCAGATGACCACAGCTTGGATGATGTCTAGGGGAGGGGAGGGGTCAAATGGCCAATTTTCCATGCAAGGCGGTAATCTCCCACTCTAGTTCAGTATACATTAACTGTGCACCAACGTCGACTGTGAATGCTGATTCCTGTGGTCGTTCGTCCTGGAAGCACCTTGCCGCTGCTGCTTCCAGCTTGCACGCTCCTCTGCGCCAATACAAACAAACATATATACAATTTCATTTAATGAGACTTTTAACAAATGAAAACTACCCAACTACTTTCGTGTACATTGCTAGTGCTTTTTAAGATATCACCTATAGATGAATCCTTTTGTAAACAAAACAAGACAACGGAAAGCAAACCTGGTGTTTTAAAGCGGAGATTACATCTGCGTGCTCCTTTACATCCCTTCATCAACTCCAATGTGTCGTGAAGTTGGTGTATTACTCCGAAACTCAGATCATGCACAGCATTACGTAGCTAAAGTTGTCAACACACGCAACACGACTTTTAATATACATGAACAATATCAGGCTGCTAGCTCTAACTATTTATTCAGAAACAAACTGCAGAGTCATCATAATGCTTTGTCATGAATTTTATCACACGACAATATAAGAGTTATGCCAAGCCCTAAAATTACTGTACTCTGGCAGAAATGTTACTGAGAAAGTACAAACACAAATAAATTTAAAAAATGTATTTTGTACGGCAGCTATAAAAGCTGGATTAAAACCGGAATAAAAGTAGACTAAGCAATCAAATGACGATTATTTTGCCACCTCCACCCAACTAAACTCTGCTGCAGTTAACTCCGAGGGTTCTTTGTAGAGTAGAGGAGGACTCGGTTCCTCGTATAGGAAGTTGAGAAAGCTGTTTGAACTCGAGAGTAATTAGCAATACCTGGTAGGGGTCCTTTGCAATGTCATAGAAGCTGATGAATCCCGTAATGAACTCGCAGTAGAGGAAATTATGTGTATCGTTGACTGTCCGCAGACACCAGTAAGTGTTGTTGTTGGAATTTGGACACAGGCAGAAAGGACCATCTGTCAAACAGCAGTTACATGTAGTAACTATACACTATATGTGCAGTTCTGTATCAGTACATCGGTACAACTTACCACAAGTGAATTTTTCTGAATCGTGAATCTATTTTATCCAGCCAAACCAGGTCATTTTTGGGCCTGTATAACTCGCTCCAAAAGACAATTATTATAAAGTATTAAAATCTGATAGTTAATATCTAAATCAACTACATCACCATATCGGAATCTGCCGTCCCAACAGCTGTGACACTGCCAACTTCACGTAATCATCTGACGACGACTGCGTGTACTTACGTGTCCAGTACGGTGGTACTTTCCAGTGATTGTTGTCCATTCTTGAGCATTCAAGACCCTCAACTTTGCATGCTGGATCACGCCTTGATCTAAACCAAGGCATACATACATGCATATACATATGTATGTACATTTTATCGCTACTTCTGAGACATACCATTTTTTGTTGATTTATAAGTATTTCATTTTTTTCTGTTTCGGGCACAGTGCATCTGATTTCTGTGTCAGCCTTCGGGTGTATTATAAATATCTGATATTGTATTATATCATGTTGAATCGTATTTTACATAAGAATTAATGGCAAAGAACTGACTATTTGCACTTGCCATCAATTTAGTTAAACACATATGCATCCCTACTTATATACACAATAAACTGCAGGGCTACATAAACACATACAAATATTCAAACAGAGAAATATTTAACTCCAAAGAAACTAAATACATAAACTAAATATATAATTCAATCCATTCTAGCTATAACAAATACAATTCACAAGAAAATACCTTAGAGTAGACCTTGAATAACCATTCCACTGGTTGCCTGACAGCCTTGTATTATCTGCATGGTACACATAAAGTAACAGCTAATAATTAATAATTTCTTTTACTATTTAACTTCAATATTTAATTTACAATCATTAGTCATTAATAATTTTACTGTTTACATATACTCTAACCTGACATTGAACTAGCTAGGTGTACATACGTGATTTTCTGTACACAGAACCGTATTCTTGGAGTTTGCTAATGGAGTCTATTGATAGATACTTCTTCCTTCAACACAGCATAGCCACTACTGATCTCTAATACTCGTACAGATTTCGTAAGGAGTGCAATAACAAATTTTCATTATAACTAACATTGACTGTCATTAAACTTTCCACAGTGGTGGACTGGACCATCATTTTCCGTCGCCACCTCAGTAACAGCTGCGGAATGGCAGTCATACCTGTCATAAATGGTGGAAATGAAGGACTGTATGAATGGTCGCAGGATCCATCTAAGCCATCACAGTCGAACGATGTGAATGGCGGTCGCTTTTCTATCCGACGATGTCTTCGCTTCATGTGTCCTAACAACACAACAGACACCTTGCACTCGTCCACAGAGGGATCCATGTGACGTGGTGCATCACGCCCACTGTGTTTATATACAAAGCTAGACACCGAGTGTGATAAACATAACTGACGATCGTCAGTCTATCATTGACAACACTTGCCAATGGTGGACGTACCATGACTGCTTGACGTCCATCAAATAAACAAAAATAGACATACACCAGACCATCGCTTTAATGCTTACAACTGCAGATGCAGCCATTGTCCAGCATAATAACCACTTACTTACTTTATTAACCCATGTGCGCCAATGGTGTCACATGATGTTAACTGAAAACACGTTGTCTTTTATACACAATAAAGGTAAAGCAGTATAGCAGTTTGTGCTAGAAGCACCCGCATCGCTACAGGAGGCTGCATGCCATATGGGATCACACAGAGTTACCTGCCACCTGCAGAGGCAGCATCTAGTGCCCTTACTCTGGTCGTAACCGACCGGTACTCGATTTATACACCAATTAATAATGAAAGGCTGAATAGACCTGAGCCGACGAAGGTAATCGACTTGCCCAGAGTTGCTACAGAAGTGAATTACTATGTAGAAGTAACTCATATGCACATACTTCTTTTCTTTCGCTGTTCAACTTTCCTTCTACGTCGCTCTTGCCTCTGCTCTCTGTTTGCGGCACGTCGCACGATGTCTTCAAACGATCTCCCACTCTCACTGAACTCAACAGATAGCATTATTTCACATCTTAATATATAACAACTACAACTACTGCTGCTTGTGATTTTCGTTTAACCAGTACATAGATTTTGATATTACTCAAATCAGGCCGCCTGGTCTTCCAAAAGTAAATCTTTGGGATTTGTGGCGCAGCTTGCTGGATGCTCTTCCTCAACATCATCAATTAACCACTGAAGGGAATATTGTGCACTAGACTTATAACACATTGATAGCTCATTAATATAAAAAAATCCACACAATTTATCAGAATTCACGTAATTGTTTAACATATGTACATCTAACTAAGCCAACTGTGGTCATAATATTTTGACATACTATAGATAAAACATACAGACGCGGACTTAAAATGTTTGACTCCTGCATCCGTACTTTCCTCTGTAGAGTTGTTTGTAATGTGAAACTGTATATATTAGTCTAGGTGATTCAGACACTAGGCCTACAGATTCAAGTTTCGGCATACAAGGAAGCATTCACATCACTCATCTCGTTTCATCCAAGCCTGTCCAGTTCAGTTCAGATAAGATGAGATGAGATGAGATGGTGGATGGAAACATGGCTTAACTGTACCTAGTCTGTGTTGGCGTGTCGTAGTCACAGACACAATCTTCATTATCATCGTCAGCAATCTCGTAGTTCTCTACATCATTAATACTCGGCTCTGGCTCATCACTATCAACCACGCCCGGCTGTGTCATCATCCACGGCTCTGTGCTTGTCACGCCCACACTGCTGTACGACGTCACTGATGCTCCTTGCGTTGTCATGGTAACCGTCTCCTCGTCAACACTGGAATGGCGCTGTGCCGGTGGCAACGTCGGTCTCCACTGACCAAGATGCTGTCGTATCTGCTGCAAGTGACATAATATCAGAAAATCTACTAACATGTCAAATTCATAATAATTATTATTATTCAGTGGGTTGAAAGTGTCGAAGCACATCTACAAACAAGGTATTCTCATATTCAGTTTAATTAAAATGATACAGCTATCTATTTTTGTATGTGCATGACAGCCACTTTAAACAAAAATGAGAAGATAATAAATATCCAAAAAATAAAAACAAAGAAGAAAAACTAAAAACAAAAACCAGATATGCTGACAAGAAATGGTAAACAGTCAAGAGCCCATGAAGTCAGTCGTGAAGAAGTCAGTCATGGGAAACCTTTTTTCAAAGGGTTTAGGGTTTAAACCAACAGCAAAAGAGTGAGGGAGTTATAATATGGATGACAAGAGTGGTGAAACAATGAAGGAAGATGATGAAGTGATGGGCACAGAAAGAGCTGATTGCTACGATTGTGCACATTGAATATTCACCAATAAGAAATTAAATTTTTCACAGTTTTTCATCAACAGTTCAGATGTTTCAATTATGACTGTCAGATGCCTATAGCTCACTCTGTATTTAAGCAGACTGTTCTCAATGTCAGTGCCCAGCAGTTGCAGCAACACACGATCGAAATCTGTTGCAAAATGATACAATTGCCTTATCAATGAACTCGTGAAGCAAATCATTCTGTATCGTCGACAAAACAGTCTTTGA
>Ga0209782_1000420_pt1 | contig 18063 bp, 10 predicted proteins | sample WorMetmaBAHAMAS1_FD_187390 | JGI IMG/M metagenome (GOLD analysis project Ga0209782, IMG submission 187390) | Marine gutless worms symbiont microbial communities from Max Planck institute for Marine Microbiology, Germany - Inanidrilus... | ecosystem: Host-associated > Annelida > Digestive system...
GCCAACGACAACGACAACGCGTGACAGAGGGGACCGCTATGGCCCAATAGAATGGGCCCAAAAATTTACCACAACAAGGCAACGGCAAGTCGGCAACTAAATCGTTCTAGTTGCTTTTTCTTGTCGGTATATTCGTGACTGACGGATGTAAATAGACTGTGGGCGCCAAGAACAAGAAATCTTGTTACAAGTGGGACGCTGCCGACCAGTGTGGTCGTCTCAATGGTGAGTTGATTGATATCGCATACTGACCGACTAGCTAGCCATGTCATTCATCGTGCGTGACTTCAACTTGTCACTGACGTCTTCCACTATAGAGCTGCACGCAGTAACTTACATGTAAGTAACTGGATTACTCCGTTACAAGTTGGAATCAAGTGGGCTTAATTTTCTTCTGCTCGAATAGTAGCAGGAAAAGTGCTTTTCAGCGTGACATGATATAATGTTCTTATGTCTGTCAGTCTATAATTTTGGTGAATTGTGATCACATAGTGCAACTAAAAGTGGAAATGGGCACATGACAGGATAGGTCGGTGTCCTGGCTACCTACGTGCCGAAGCCGACACGCGGGTCGTTGTCATGTGGAGTTTAGCATTGCACTTCGGCATCCGACGGGTCGTATGTCGCGTTATCTCAGCATATGCTGAGTTTTACTTTTTTTCTATGCACTGCAACTATTATTATTATTATTACTACTATTAAAATGTACTGATTATAGTGACGCTTCACGCAAAAGTGTTGCAGGGGCACTTTACAGAAATTGACGCAAAGACGTTGCAGATGTTGCGGAAAATCATACGATTGGTCGAACAGTAACGTCTTTAGAAGCCGCCGGAAGATCAGAAGAGACGGTGCATCTCTGACATCGGCTGGTAAGCTGTTCCATGCACGTGATGCCGCCACCGGAAACGCACGGTCTGCAAGTGACTTGACTCAGCGCACGTTAGCGTCTTTCTACACGATCGTATCTTATTGTATTGACAGTCTTGGCATAAGCGTGCTGGAATAGGAAGATGCAGCAGCAAGATAACGTTGTTCGCAGATTCAGCAGCAAACACATCCGTCACCGACACGGACGAACATTATGTCGTCCTTCCTTCATTCACCATTTGTTGGGCCCATTCCATGAGGCCTTAGCGGTCCCCTCTGTCACGCGTTGTCGTTGTTGTCGTGGACATCGATGCGCAGGCGGCACGCGACAGTACCGCTAGCGACACCTGGTGAATGGGCGTGAGGCGGCTCGCAGTGGCGAATGGGCCCAACATTTTTCAAATGCTTCTTGTTTTATCTTTCTTACGCGACAAATATACATCTATATTGTCAGTCCTTTCTACCGTACGTGCTTATCTAGGCTTCGTCATAGGCATGTATAATTATAATAATAACTAGAGGCCCTAGCAGTGGCTGGCATAGCGATGAATAAAATTTTGTTGAAATTGTTGCAGTATTTCCGGCTGTTAGGCTAGGCTCTCATCGCCTTGGTGTACACTTGACGCACCATATGACGTCATCCACAAAACCGGAACAGGTAACAGTTTCGTTCGAAGAAGCGGCGGTAATGTAGGCTATGTTACAATTCATGTTGTTAATCCCACAATTAGTCGAATAAATGTGGACCAACGCCTGGTCCAACGTCGTGATTAATTCTGGAAGTTTTATTTACTTAAACAAACTTGTTGTTTTTATTATTTCATTTATTTTTTCTATGTATTTTGTTTGTGGAAAATAAATTCTTCTTTCTTCTTTATTCTCACGACCTCTGCCGGTTGGCAGGTAAACACTGTATGATCCCATATGGGACTGGTACGTGAGTTTCCGTAGCGGTGAGGCTAATTCTTGCAAACATGACTACTTTACGGTACACGACGTCAGATTAGAGTGGATAGATGAATGGGTGAGATATTTAATTAACGTACACACACTATACCCACCTGACGCATGCTTCAATGTACGTGCACGCGGGCGGGTCTAGTTGTAATCTGTCACGCGAACGTGACAGTAGCTTAATGAACACATGGCGTGAACTTTAAGTATAAGTGTCAATGTCGCTGCTGAAATCCGTGTCTGATTCGCTTAGATAGAAGTCGTATGGTGTACATCAATTAGATTTTTACTAGGTTTCGCCGCTTTATTTTCGTTTTTGATTAAGGATGCTAAACTGGGCCATTTTTTCACTCGATAATTGCAAGTGAAAACGGTGATCCGGTTTTCACGGGACTTAGATCTTCAACAAATACAAAAATATCGTTTAGGAAATATCCTTTGGGAAAATTAAAAGTTAAAATACGCGAATTTCAACACAAGTAAAATATTTTTAAAACATTTATTCACGGAATAAAAAATGTTTAAAACGCGTATCAAAGCGTACGTATAAAGGCACTTTCACACTGAAAAATTTTATTTCGAAATTCCCTTTCGAAATTTTGCTTGACTTTCGAAATAAAAAATTCCAACGTGAAAGGGGCCTTACCGACGAAACAAAGAAGTTGTCACGTTTCTGCGACGGTAGAAACTAACGCGTGTCCCGCGACTTCTGAAGGTCGCTCGGGCGGTCACGCTGGTGAAAAAAATGGTCCCGTGAACGGTGAACATGGAAACGACGCCGACTTCGGTTAACTTACTGTATGACACTAATAACGCCATTTCAGACAACTGACGACTTAGTTAAGTCAGATTAGTGACTTTCAAGTTTTAAGTTTTATGTACCACCTCTAAAACGTTTGTTTCGACTTCTCGTACGACTGTGCAGCAGTTGCATTAAGCTTAAATTCCACGGGACCGACACGGACACCGACACCGACACCGACACGGACTTCCTCGCCGACTTCTGCGCAAGGATCCTCGCGTGGAAGTCGGCGAGGCGTGCCGGTGTCGGTCCCATGGTATTTAAGCTTTACAACGGCGGTGACGTGGCCACGTGACGTCATGCCGTGAAGGTCAGTTTCGCGTTGATCACGTGCAGTAGCCTAAGTGCGTGTACAGGTGCTTGTTGGTCAGCTAACGCTAGACAGCACGTAGGCCAAGACGTATATACGGTATATCACACGCGCAAGGCTTCCCTTCCGTTCCGTTCAAACACCGCAACGAACAAGAATTAACACACGGCTGGCTGAAACTCAAAGTACCGGAAAATGGAACGCAGACCTATTAGAACGGTGCGCGTGCCGGTTACATTTATTACTGTCCATTAATGTAGCAGTATATAGGCTTCATGTGTTATAGGCATGACAATGCATGAGCTAATAGCAGGTTCAGCTGTTGCAGAGGGGCCGCGCGACGCTATGCATTGGCTGACTGATGAAATATTGTCAAATGCTGCACGTGTATGAATATGCCATTTTGTAAGACTTGAAGTGAATGAATAGCGCTGAAGAGCACTAAACTTTAAGGTCGCCATGATCGACCAGCTTGCTCACCAAATTTGCCTACACGCTCTACCGTTTCAAAGCTAGAATGGATGGGCCCCAAAATTTAATAAGTTGCTGCAGTTCGCGTCGTCGTACTCGTCGCTAAACATTGATCGTTTATATTCATATTCGCCAGGTGGCGCCCACATGTACATAGATGGATATAGGCCCTACCCCATCTAATTCATGGTTCACGTAAGTCTCTTCCAAATGACATCTCGATTGGTTCTGCCGTTTTGCAGAGCCCACTCGTGTGACCAACACACAGACACACAGAGCCCACGCTCTGTAATTAAGACATGCATATGAATATCTCGCATCTAGCATTGTCTGTAGTGCTGGCGATGCGGGCTAAAATGGTTTTGATACATGTCATCTATATGGGCTAATCAACCTATATTTTGTAAAATTTAAAAACCTAGCTTCAGCGGTTGAACTGTTACAAAGAAATAAACAAGGGCCAAGAATTCGCAAATATTGTAATTTACAGTTGTTACAGCGATGCGTAGTATGGTGATGTCATCGATCATCATCATTTATTCGCCAAATGCAATAAAAAAAACAATAAAATCACACAGTTAGATGAGATCGTTATTTCACGTTATGTAATAAATCTGCTGGTAAATAAGTTCGAAAATCGGCGGGCATGAGTAAAAGTAATGTTTCTTGCCGCCCGCTAAGTTCACTCCATCAGGGACATATAGGCCTAGAGACCGTGGCAAGTGGTATAAAGCTACGTCCGCTCGCCAGGCGTAATAGCTTCATCTGTATATTTCTCGTCGTCGCCAGTGTTGGCCGTGTTTCAAAAGACAGCAGTCATTAACTAACGGATGCGATTTTGATCGAAGTCCGGAACAGCGCCGGATACGATAAGGCCACCATGTAGCCAGCCAGCTGGAGCTACTAGGCCAAGGTCATACAAAAGCATTGCAACGTCTTTCACGATCACAGAATGCATTACCTAGCCGACCTGTGTGGGCCGGCTGCGTCTGTAACCGATCGTTGTCATGCATGCAGTCACGTGCAAAAAGCTCTGCAGTGTCTGCACGGGCTCACCATGGTGCCCTGGACTAGGTCATCTATTGGCCAGCGTGGCTTTCTTGTGTATTGGCTCTAGGAAGTGGAATGGACTACCACCAGCTCTGCGACTACGATCGAGAATGTCGCCAGCTAGCTCCATCTCAAAACCCAGCCCATCCAGTGTACGTGCTACGTGGCTGCAGTTGTGTCTCATTATACCGACGTCGTCCGGCGCTGTTGTGACTAGCTGGGAGTTCGACTCAATTTTAACTCCACTCAATTCAAAGTCTAACCACACTCCTGTAAAAGTAATGTAAAGTAAATGGACTGGAGTATTTTTAAAAAAAAAATTTCTGCCTATTAAAAATTTGCAGTTCACAAACACGCATCACTACTACGGGAACTCACCTGCGAGATGAGATGAGATCACAGTTACCTGCCACCTGACAGAGGTGATATTACCACCTTTATCCAGCCAGTTAAAGATGGTGCTCTCTTCAACGACTCCGAGGGATGCATCATGCAAGGCTGAGGTGACCTGGAAACTAGAAATCCCCCATTTAATGTAGCACCAAGCACTTTAGCAACATATCGAGAATATTTTATTGACATAGGTTCGTCGTATCAATATTAGTTTATTTAGCATTTTCATGCTTGCCATATTATCTCAATTTTGAAACTGCTCCACACGCCCCATCAAGCTAGTTTCGAGTACTCGGAACAGCCCTACTTTACTCGACCAGTTTAATACTCTTTGTTGCAAGCGGCAAATGTAAACAAACTGAAATAAGTTGTTAGTTACGCACTTTTTACTTATAACTTTTTTTGTGTACGCCGTACAGATTTACAGCAATAACACGACGTTATAGAGAGTTGTTTTGGTCAATTGTAAATGCCGGTGTAAATGTCTGTGTGAAGTGTGCACAGTATATTACAGCGATGACTACGGACTTGCCCGGTGCACTTGCTGTGGACTGCTGTGGTCTCGATCCTCTCTTTAATTCCTGTCTGAAACTGTACATTTGTGACGTGCTGACCATGCGGGAACACGACTCAGATTTAGGTGACTTGTTGCGTTTTTTACCAGTAATTGAGGGAATGACACGTTGCACTGACGACTGTGTGAAATTGGCGCAGAGGAGTCGACTACTCTTGCGGTAATGGTTACCGTGGTAGCCAATACCCAGCGGGCCAAAAAACCACACAGGGCGTCGATATATACGTTGTAAAGACAACAGAAACCACCGGAGAATTGAAATGTTTAACGTAGATCAAGTTACTTCTGAAGACGTGGACTTAGTCACCTCATGATACCATTACCAATAACACAGCAATTAAATAACATTTCACATAACAAATTCTTACCTCGTTTGGTTGTAAACAAGCGCAAACTGTGTCACGCAGTGTTTTCGTGCATGATAACCGATAAGTTAGCGTGATGTCACAAAAACTCATGACTATCTATTGTGGTCACAGTAACTGGTGAACTGCCTGCTTGCTGCCTCTGACCATTTCGCTGCTAGCTTGCTACATGGTTGCCTGTTAAACTAGTAAAATCCTGCTTAAACGTCGACCAACAGTAGCCCATATCGATGCGTCTGCAGCACGTGGCACACTACATTTTCGTCAGACTCAGATGTGGTCTCAAAGTAGCGCAGTCATGCGGGAAACTGCGGTACTGGCAAACATGGTCTCCATGGGCCTACGTTTGGTCCATTTACAGTGTGCTAAAGTATTTTAGTGAATAAACTGTGGATCTGTTGGACATGGACTGCTTTATGGATGCATGTGTGTATACATAACGAGTGGTTCTGGAATTAAGTTGAGTGTATTTTCCCAAAATTTTTAGAACCCCAGACAGCAGAACTATACAGTGGATGTGATAATGTTTCGGAGGTGTAACTGTCACTGTACCGAGTTTATTGGGCTATGTGTTTCTGTTTTGTTTTGTGTCCATTATGATGTTTTTCTTTCTTCGGAGCAGTGCATAAAATATACGTTAAATATTTGATGTCTGTGCAAATAATAAGCAACTATAAATCACTGCAGTTGTTGACTTACGGATTATCTTGCGTATCTAAGCATTTGCAATATGTCACACTTACTGATCTGAGCCTGACTACTGTGTTTTGCTGCATACAAATAAGATTGGCGTGTGTGTGTGTGTGTGTTGGTAGGCATCTATTGCTATGGAGCTCACTTTGTTGTCACTGTTGACATTATGGGTGTCATTGTTAGAAAGGACATTCGTGATAAAATAATAGTATATGGTGGTATGAGCATTTTTTTTGCTAGTAATTGTGAGCAGCAAGAAGAATATCATTGATTGTCTATCATGTGGAGAAATTGTGTTTAGTGTCTGATGGAGCCATTAACATGGGTTTAGTAAATTTTTGTTAGTTGTCTGGTGTAAAATCTAGTGATTTAATAACATAATACAGCTGTATAGATGCAGCTTTAATGCTGTGATCCTATTGTTATTGTGCTGAATATACAGTAAAGTACTGTTCTAGCTGCCACTTTCCCTTTTTGCCATGTGAAATGGCCTTTGCTCTGTATTTGGACTTATAGAAACCCGCTCTAGCTCTTGGTCTTTGTTACCCTTTGCTAATTGCCACATGACCATACTGCACGTGACTGAATTTATTGGTTGCCATTCATGATCAAGAGATAGCCAGCTCATTCATATTCAGGCTGATTGAGACTTTATGCTTTTTCTATCAGCACTTACCCAAATGTTAAAGCTTTAAGCATATACAGCAGAACATCTGTCGTTAATGGCAGAGTTAATGCGGTAGTATATTAAACATAATAAATTAGTGTAGTATTTTGAAATATTATAGGTAGTGCAGCAAAGCCGTTTAGTGAGTGCTGGGTTTTGTGATAGTATATGGTTTGTGCATACAGTTGATGATGGTACTGGAGTGATCAGTTGTTCATGCTGGAAAACACCGTATGGTGATCCGGGTCTTGATAATTTACGTCTGCTTTCAGGCAAGTTCATGCAGTCTGTACTTTCACAATCATTTGCTAGTAGAAGCAGACACTTTTTTTTTGTATTTTGCTGGTACAGTTTGCATCTGTCTTGTATCGCATTGAAGATACTGCAGGTCTCTGGTGCCGTGTATTGGACTCTGGCATAGTAAAACTTAATTCTATAAATTGTGAATATGTTTGAAGCAACCTGTATGTTTGTTGTCTAGATAAAGTGCATCATTGTCATAGTTTTTAACCACACCACACTATGCTAATACACCGGTATATGGGATGGTCCTGTCTGTGTGTCTGTCTGTTACAAACTTGTGCTCTGTCAAAAAGACTATTAACACAATTTACACAAACAATGCCACATGATAGCGCAGAGATTGTAGTATTTCAGTGCAAAATGTCCTGATCAGAATTCTGACAGCATCACTTCTAGAGAAGTGACAAATACTGAGGTAGGAAAATTTGCAGTTGTCAACGAATAACTTGTGATATCTTCAAAACAGTACAGAATTTATGCATAGTTTCTATGAAAGCTGAATAAGATGTTGAATGTACTTTATTGAATGGTCTGCAAGGTTATTTACCTATTGCGTGCCTGATCAAATTAGATTTTTGTGCCATTTTGCAGCAGTTGACAAAGTTTTAATTGCCATAGCATTGTATCGTCACCGTCACTTCACTGTCAAATCCAGGTCACTTAGCGCCATGCACCTTAGACAACATGGGCATGATTTTATCCTTCCAAACATTAAATATGAATTTAACAAGCGCTACTTTATTGCTCGTTCCTGTTTTGGTTATGTCTAAATTGTATGTGTTTGTTTTATGTCAATGTCTGTATATTTTATCATTTAATTTTATTATTTAATTTTCACTCATAGTGTTGTAGTTTTACTTTCTTTGTGTAAACATGTGCACTTATCATGTGCTTTTTTATAATAAACTTACTTACTTGACCCAATAGTCAAGATTCTTGTGTTGTGTTCTTAGTCCTGTTGTTGGTTGTTGGTTGTAGAGCACATTAGTGCTAAAAGTCTTCGTTCAAAGCTTGTCGAGCTTCAGGCATCTCGCCAGGAAGTAGCCGATAGTTTTGATCTGGGAGCACTGCTTCACATTCGCGGCAATATATCTACATATAATGGACAGCGTGAGATTAAAGCTTTTTACTGTGGTGTGTACACAGTTGATGGTGGACACTTTTATGACAATAAAACATTTACTACACATATAATAGTGGACAAGCACATCTTGCAGTGAGAACATGCCATCCTAGATGACAATAAATGTGCAAATAAAATATCAGAATCTACACAGGGATTCGAGCAAGGGAATTGAACTAATGTAGGACATAAGAACATTTTTGGTTTTGCTGGAAGTTGCTAATGTTTCGGTAGAGAACGTTATTTATAGATAGTATGTTTATTGTTCTGGGTGCAGCAAAACTGGCTACTGAATATTTATTCACGAGACTTTTGAATTTTGATGCATGGTACAAACAAGTGTTCATTGTTGCAGAACTGCGTGATGACATGAAGTCCCGCTGTGTGATTCTAACTTCAGTAATGTTGGCCATTCTGGATTCCACATAAAAATTTTGTCCACATCAGCTTTCCTAGCATGTCTGTTATGGCTGTCAGAAAAAAAGAATTTCTTTTCCAAAGTTTTAGTAGGCTGAGGGTTGCCTACTGTTATTTTTTAATGTAAACAGGTGTGGTTGCCTACAGAGAAACTTGGCCCATGCAGGCTTTTCTTTTCGGATTACCTGCTTCGTAAGAAGATAATTGGTGTTAATTTTTTTGTGCCAGTATGCCCTTGATGCTGCCATGTGGTGCAGAATCACTTTATGGTCATTATCATTTCTTGGTCCACCAACTAACCACAGTTTCAGCAATGTTTTATTGTTATTCCAGTAAAAACCTGCTCACATTGTTTATTACTCATGAATGTTTTTTACTTCTATAAATGCTTACAGATGTAGAATTGTAGAATGAAAAAAATTCTAATTTACAATAAATTGCTGTGATGCTAATTATAAAAAGAATATTTTACTTTTTTCTTATACTTATATTTCATTCTCATGCGGTTTTGCCTGCACCCAGTAACCCTTCAGCCACTCCTAAACAACAAGTTATACAACTAAAAAGGAACGTGTTTTTATTCTATGTTTAGTGTTTAATGTTTCTTATTGAAATATAAAAACATGTTTCTGATGTTTTTAAAATCTCAACGTGTATTTTGTAACCACTGTGCAAGTAACTTATGAATTTGCAACCACTGTGTCGACTCTCCTGTGCGAGAGATTTGTGTGCGAGTCACACAGTGTGAACATGTTGAATTTATTCACTGATAACTGGTGCTTGTGTGAAATTGTCCAGCGCCAGTTGAAGACCCGAATGAGGAGACACGTCGGATGCAGGAAACGTTAAGTCTTTATCGGCAGTTCTACGATCGTCCCATTTGTTTGCCATCGCTGCTTGCCTCGGAGCTGAGCAGTGATGCATCGTCAGACCCTGTTTATCAGCAGGTGTTGGCGGCTGTAATTTATTTCTTAATAGCTATATACACACCTTTAGCTGCAGTTGAACCGATCTCAGTTAACTTCGGCCATAGGTTAACGCAGCAGCATATTGTTGGCAGTCACAGGTAATGTTAGATATTATGCCATAGATAGCACATAGATTTGAAATAAATTTGGTTAGTTAAATAAGATTCATGAGTGAGCTTGTTGGAATTGGTGCTTAGAGCTCATTCTCAGCAGTTACAGAGCTAAATTGGAGATGCCGGTAGTAGCTGATTAGGCAGAACTTTCATAGTTAGGCTAGACTATAAAAAGTAAAGTTATACTGGCCCGACTGAAAGCGAGCAAGCCAGTTAAATAACAAAATGTGTTCCTTCCAGTTTGTCGGCATGTGTGTATGTTTTTCTCTGCGTGTCTTAGTTATCTGACAATGGCAGTTTCCGAGGTGTGGGATGGGCTGATCAGTGGCATCTGTGACTGTGTGTGCCTGCTACTGTATCCACACTTCAAAAGAAAAATGACTTGAGCTATCGACACTAAAGTTGGTACAGATGTGGTCCATGGCAGCGACTATTAGTGCTATGAATATCAGGTCAAAGGTAATGGTTACGTGAAAAATAAAACAGTCGAACGGTTAGTAGTGAAGTGTGAAGCTACCACTGTGTGCCGCTGGTGCTGGCGTGGAGCTGCATATCAGTAGGACTGTTTACATGGGACTAGTCTGTGTGCATGTTTGTAGGCAAGTTTGCTGCGGAGACTGACTGATGCAGTATTACGTCACATTGATCGTCATCGTCTTTGCATCACTGACGTCAACAGTCTGTCTCTCGATGCCGAACTTGCTCGGATCACTGACCAGACGACGGTAACCTCGATTGACGTTGTACAGGCGACTTGTTCCACAGATGAAATATCAGAATAGCAGTATCAGTAACAGTAATACCAGTGAGAGTTTGTGCATGCAGATTGTGAAGGAAGCACTTGTGTGAACAAGAAGCATTTGAAAAATGTTGGGCCAATTCGCCACTGCGAGCCGTTTTACATTGCAATTCACCAGGTGTCGCTACTGTCGCACGCCACCTGCGCATCGATGTCCACGACGACAACGCGTGACAGAGGGGACCGCTATGGCCCCATGGAATGGGCCCAATTAGGAATATTACAAGAGCAGCAAGCCATTTAGAATATGGCTGTCAACTATAGTTAGTCTATTGTCAAAGAGGGTGTGGGTGTTGCTTCCTTTATGCTGGCTGTCCAATGTCATTGCTCTTTTTGTACCCTCCTTCAGCATGCCACATTACCAAGTTAAGTGAAGTAAACAGGACATACTAAAAGTCTTATACCAATAAGACTTTTTACCACGAGTGAGATACTCATATCTCCAAAGTGTTCAAGTTTGGCGCGTGTCATACAACTTCACTTGCAACTCACACATGCATCCACAAATGGAACGAGCCAGGCGTGCTTTACTCTTTAGCCATGCAGCATTACCGCACTTTGGCCAGTACTCATTTCTCATCTCATTGACGGTAGGAGGCTGGTTAAGATAGTGAGGTGGTATGTTGATTGATTGAGATGAATGTGCTCTCACTAAGCTAGGATCATGTTGTAATGTATTCAGAAAGACAACATCTGGCAGGATGTCTTCAGTGAGCTGGAAGCGCGTGGACATCTGTATCAAAATCCGCAAATACACGGACAGTTTATCGTATGTCAACAGTCTGTGTAGTTCGTTGTCAAATTATCTTGCCTCTGGTTTCTCATTAGTGTAATTCTTTGTGGCTTTAGTGAGCTTAATGGTCAATAGTACAAAATAGTATCAACTTGTTGCCAACTGCGTGGTCTCTGCTTTGTTTTACTTATGCCGAGTTCCCCTGTTATCATTCTTACCTCCGTTCTCATCCCCATGTGTCGTCTTTCCATTAGGTGGCAACGTGCTTTGTATAATATGTTAATCCTAAACACATTTTGGTATAAATACTGTCATATAACTTACATGACACTTATTCTGATGTTTATCTAAGTTACTTGTACCACAGATGAAGACAGATAATGATGTAAAATTATTTCGATTCTTCGGAAATCACTCATTAGTCAATTAAAATCAGTTACAGCTAATGATTCATCAGAATGCAACTGATGTATTAGTGACATCATAAAATAGATAGACAAATCACAGTTACTACAGTTGTCTAGTTTTATGATGTATATTATGATATATTTTCAATGGAACAGAATTGCTAATTGATAAAAATTTTAAACAGTCAAGTAGTTATTAAAAATTCTAGCCCTGCTGTACACAGTTAACTGTTTCATTGGCCGCTTTTTACATTTGCGTGGATTAGCAGGCAGTTACGAAATGACTGACATAAACCTGCAGTGATGTTTTGCTGCTCATTATTTGCTGTTCTTGGTTTCCAGCCAACAGTGAAAACTTAAAACATGATATGGAACGAGTTTTGTGAATGAAACTATACTGTGTGAAAGACCGAATTTAAACAAATGAAACATTCATTTGTCTACGTTGATCAAGACATACATATCTATGATTCTGTTAACAGGTGGTTGCAAACAGTCGGCAACTTTGCAGCGCAGTGCTGACAATAATCAGCGAGCGTGTTGAACAGCGTCCAGGTGATATCACTATAGAGTCCTTGGAGATAATTAACAGCAACACTGCTTCGTTGCAGCTAATTTTATCCCCAAAGCTCTTCTTCAGGGGATGAAGCCCAGCTGCAATCTTGAAATAACTTGCAGTGACGACAGTTTTCTTGCATATTAGCAGCCCAAGTGTTGTACAGTTTGTATCCAGCAACATCCGTCTGCCACAAGTCTAGCAACTTCTACCGGTGTTATGTTCATAGCTACATAGTCTTCCTTGATGCTGTCAGTCCAGCCATTTCTTCAGCTCTTCACCGGTTTAGCTTAAGAAAGTGTTGACAGTTAAAGAAAACTGAACGTAGTATAGTGACCTGCGTGTCGATGAGTTACTGCACTGTTCTTGACATGGAACAGTCTCCCCACTGACACACAACCTGCTTTCTGACGCGCATTAAAGACTCATCTTTTTAACATTGATTTTAATTAGTTTATCATTTTTATCTGAACTTCTGTAATGCACAGTAGGTCTATTTTATGTATACTGGGCACTATAACATTTTAAGTATGTATGTATCTAATGCTAGTTATGTATACAGCTGCAGACGTATCCTTGTTTCTGCGCTTAGTACCATATCCTACAAGGCTTCAGTGTAGATTAAAGTCATGACTTAGTGTCAGTTTGCTTGTGATATTTGAGCCCAGTTAGACCAGGGTTTAAACTTCGAAGATTATCTTTACAAATTACATGTCCCAAGATATCTGGGGCCAACTGAACCATTTTACAACCCCCAATCCAGATTATTGCCAGGCCCTGTGTTTTGCTGGATGACATTGATGATGCTGGAGGAATGTCAGTCGGCAGCAAGACTGTCTGTTTCAAAGGTTTAAAAAAGTTGAAGTAAAAATATAAAAATGTTAAAACGTTTTTTAAATATTAGAACAGTTTAAAACATCCAATTTAAAACCTGTTTTAAAACATTCATAAAATTGAATGGAGTACACACTGCAGATGACTAATGAAGACACGAAGTAAGTAAAATAATGTAACTTCCAGCAAACTTTATCACTGCGTGTGCTTCCTGTACCGTTTTACCGTGCTGCATTGCACGTCTGTTTTCAATGTGTGGCAAAGGCAAAACAGTGTTGCAAAAAAATGCAAAATATCATTAAAATACTAATTAGAGTTACATTTAACTTTTTAATACAGTAATAAAATGTTCAAAGAATAAATAATGTTAAAAACATAAAATAAACGTGACATGAATAAAAACATTCAAGAAAGAAAACATTTTGTTACATCTATGATCGGTGTATAGAGTAGACTAAAGTAAGTTATCGGGTATACCAGTTTGCAAAATGCCTCACCGCTACAGGAACCCATGGTATCACAGATCTGCCTTTACTGCAGCCAATTGTAGCTGGTAATCGATGTAGCGACCCATGGAGGGATGCAATACTGAGTTGATCTAGTATGTGGTACGTTTGTGAACTGCAGCGGAAGACGGCTGTCATTTCTTGCATATTCACGACGAGTTGAGGAAGCGGCCTATCTACTGTCGACTGAACAAGGCTGCACTGCGTCAGTGTATCACAGAACTGGAGACTCGCAGTCAGATAATTGAGAACGCTCGCTGGCGATACATCACTGTACAGTGACCATTGGAACGTGTGCTGCACGTCGTAGACACTAAAAAAATATCCATCTGTCCACGTTGGAATGTAGGCCTGCACTTCTTTATTCCATCGATTTACTGATAAAAACATATACGTTACCAGTTACAGTAAAATATGGAAAACTCGCCACAAAATATGCATGGATATACGGATATTTTTTTCACAGTGCAGGCACTGCGAAGGTGGCCTGATTTCGCACTTCCTCCTGTACTGATAAGTAAATTACAATTGCACATGTAATGTGTCACTGTAAGTCAATCTGAAATGTTGTAATGATTGCAGGTTATTGAAGTCATGTGCATGAAATGTTGAAAACATCTGTTGCATAGCACCAAAAATATGTTTAGAATGAAGACAAAATTTTGCTTGTGGCTATTGTGCTGCCCCAGACCACAATGAGAGAATGAACGATGTTGTCTCAGCTAGATCGTCTAGCCGACTGGGGGAGGGAGAAATCTTATTGATTTTCACAAATACAATGAGAGAGTTTTTAAGTAAGCCTAGTGGGAACGGTATGCCCCTCTCCCCCAGTTGTTATGGTTTACTGCTCGACTCATTATGGGTGTTTTGGAACCCCTTGACCATATACAAGTGATTTATCCGAAATACAGGATGAGTAGTTAGCCCGTACAGCTATTTTCCATGTAGGTCCACGGCTGCCCCACAAGTTCAAATAAACAGTGAAGGTTTTGCGAGACGGGATTTAATACTGATTTAATTTCCCACTCTCCCTCATATTATACATAAATGACAGTATATATGTACAGCAAAGACAAAATGTGTCTCTGTTTCTGCCAAACTCTGTTTGCCAGTGGCGGCAAAATCAGCCATGAGATCAACATTTTATCCTAAATGTTTCATGTAAATGTTACATGTATTTTAACAGTTTTAATCGTGCTGTTTTAGTGTTGGAACCAATGTTATGCAGAAATCATGACATGAACTTATCACACAGTAAAATATGACAACATTTTTTTGAATCTGTATTCCAAAATATTACAAGGTTTACTTTACGCACTGTCAATGCCTAGAATAAGATGCAATATATCTTCAACGACTAAGTAATAACTAAGTTTGGAAGCACAAAATCACCTTAATTCTGGGATTACTCACTCATAATCCAATGTACATATCTGACACTATATATTCCTAATTCAATATACATCATTTATAGCCAAATATAAAAATATCACATAGGACTAGCAGCAAAGCAACAAGCATGCTGGAATGAATGTCATGTGCATGTAACTTTTACGTCAGCTAAGCTTTGTAAAATTAGTACCATAATGCAAATGCTAACAATGCCATTAAAATCAACAAACTGTCCGTGTAAAATGTGACGATCACCACCATAATTCAGTTAAATAGCACAAGTTATGGAAACTGGAATAAACATCTGCTACGACTAATACTGAGTTTTAGTAACTGTATTATGCAGACATATTAAGACAGTAGATTAAGCTGACTAATGACTATAGTCAGCTTTTGAACGCACTACAAATATTTCATTATCGTATCGTATATTATAGCTTTACATTTACAACCAATATGAGCTCAGCTAAGCGTTCAATCACTTGTCATCAGTGAACCGAATTGAACTGAATTAAAAGGCCCATTTTTGGTCGCTTACCAGAACCTAACAGGTATAGGTAATTGGTATGTAACCATGGTAGTCACATAATTAATATACCGAAAGCTGACTGAACTGATCTAGCGTGAAAAATAAACAACTAACAGCCACGCCCTGTTAGGTTGTTGCAGGCGACCAAAAACGGGCCTAAAGTGAATCTTGAATCTCTTTGTTTTTCCTTTTAGGTAAATTGCTCGTCACTGGTGCAGACGTGGGACTGGTTCTTGGGTGCACACACACACACACACACAGTCATCGAGCAGTGTACTAGAGTGGCCTAGGAGCGTGCAGGCCGTAGACCTCGTGTGTCAACGCAGGGACGTGATTGGCTCCCGGCGCCCAGTCGGCGAGGCCGGTGCCAACGCCCCACAGCCGGTGGACAAGGCGATGACTGACGGAATATCCGGCGGATCGTTCCATGTGCGTCAGCAGGATTATCACCTGCCTACTCAACATCACACACCACACATGACAATCACATTACCACGACCAGCTTCAGTGGCAGAATCATGGTTAAAGGGTTAAAAGTGGATGAAAAAACGTTTCTTTAACGTTCATTATTCTTGTGACTTTTTACGTTAAAAATTTTTTGCTGTCATTTTATTACACAAAATGTTTGAATAAATGTAACTATCCCATCTCTCATGGTGATGGCACTGAAACCCGGTCCAACATGTTGACAAAGTAGTATTTTAACGATATCTGGCATCATCTGCTATGCGGCTTTGCCTTTCAACCACACATTCAAAACAGATGGTCAATGCAGCACGGTAAAATTACAATACAAAAAGTGCACGGAGTGATACAGTATGCAGGAAGCTACGTTATTTTACTTACTTCACCCCTTCATCAGTCACCCCACAACGTTTTTATCACATTTTTATTTTTTTCAATGTTTATTTTACATCTATGAGGCACATGCATGGCTGGTAAAATGAGTCTATACATTACAAAGCACTAGAGAGATGTTTAATGGTTTAGTTGCTAATCATTGTTCTTCAAAAAGTGCTTCCTAACAGCAGTTCCGTGAAGAATCTGCCGCAAGATAAACACTGAAAATGGGCTGACTGGCCAACTTCAACTACAGTCTACAATATTTATGTCCATAAATTTCGGCAGCAATTCAGTTTACACCACTTTCCAACTTCCATGATCCATGGCTTTTAATAAGAACTTGTGATATAAATGGCACATGTAATGTGCCGCTGCTGCGACCCAACCAACAGCGTCAAGGCACTGAAGGAAACTACATGCAAGTAATGGAGATGAAGCTCAACCTGTGAAGTGCAGGAATGGCGTCGACAGTTTTCAGAGTGCCGCGTGTCGAGACGAGGTTCGTGCTGTCGGAGCAATCGCATTGGACGTGAAGCGCACGGTCCGGATGTCGGTTTTCGACGACCGCAATGAAACCGGCCCAGTTCCTCGTCAAGTAGTAGGTCGTCATCCACTTGCGTCCCTTCACACAGCAACAGCTTCACGGTCAGCATCCATCCAAATGCGGCTGTGGTTTCGCTTTCAGCTTACGGAACAGAATTTCAAACCCAAACTTCGTTTTGGTTTATAGCCGAATCCCGGCTTTCATTTTCTCAATGTGACCATACCAACCACGCAGCTATCAATCCATTACTGTTGCATTCTCTCACCGGTCTTTGTAACAACTTCCCAAGTCGTGACGACTTCAGTGGTCGTCTGCTCTTTGGTGAACGACCGGACTGCCGGACTACCACGTTTTGATTAGGGGACACTGCACAGTGATGCCTCAAGGAATCATTGGGGCTGGGCTTATCAGACAACGAAAGGCGTGCATACAGAGATGATCTCACACCGTGCAGACAGTTTTAACTTGTTAGTAATGGCCGTATCTGACAGTCCCAGTTTATATCTTTTACCACATTAAAATGCAGATACTGTAGTAATGACATGTTTTACAAATTCGTAACACGCAGAGCAGTCTGACCTCGTGTCTTTCGCCCTTAACAATTGCCAGCTGTATGATGGCGTCTGCCAGGCAGGTCGTCGACAGCATTAGAGATGAGACCAGGAGAGCTTTACAACTGTGAATTGTCAACATTGCATCGACACTAGCCTGGTCTGCACAGACACAAAGTAGAGATGATCCGAGTACTCAGTACACGTTACTGGAGACAAATGACTTCAGGCAAAGTGAAAAACGACACCAGACGTTTTATATACGTTAACTGCCAATAACCGATCAATACACCGAC
>Ga0209782_1000421_pt1 | contig 18062 bp, 6 predicted proteins | sample WorMetmaBAHAMAS1_FD_187390 | JGI IMG/M metagenome (GOLD analysis project Ga0209782, IMG submission 187390) | Marine gutless worms symbiont microbial communities from Max Planck institute for Marine Microbiology, Germany - Inanidrilus... | ecosystem: Host-associated > Annelida > Digestive system >...
GTTATGAATACTGTAAATAGTATTTTATAAACATCCCATGAAACACCGTTGATAGTCATTAACCGTCGAAATACCAACTTTAAAAAACAGTCCGGGTTTTTTTTGACCCACCCTGTATCTCTTATGTTCCTGGCAAATAGTTACTTGGGTTGTGTTAGATTTAGTTTCTGTGTTGTGTCTACTGTCTAGTGAGACATTAAACTTTAAACGTTAATAATCAATCACAGTGTAGCACGACAGTGCTTGCACATCAAATACAGTCTCACTAAAACACTACAGAATGACTACAAGCTACAGCGGCTACCTGTGCTGTTGTGGGTGGAAGCAACTGTGCCACAATATGGCTAAGATTCTCATACTCATTAATTGCGCTTTCGTCAGTATCCTGTTGACAACCGGTGACGCACGCAAGACCTGAGCTGCCTTCAGACTCATTTCTACACAAAAATATGTCACCGCAGTCAACAGCTATTCAGCTGAATATTGACAGTGCAAATGTAAACTTAAATATTTGCAAAATACCAACAATACCAGTTACTTTGTAAGACACTCAGCTATATGTTGTATGGTTATAGTAATCAAAAAAGCAAATGCACATCTGCATCAGCATTAGTTGATACTTAAAGCTCCATCGTACTAGTATAAAATAATTAAGATGGAAAGCAGTGGCATAGCTACAGGGGGTTTAGCCGTTCAATAAACCAGAGGTGCCAACCTCCAATAACACGACCAGCAAACTTTCTGAAGAGGTGCAATGTCCAGCATTGTATATGCTTTGCCCGCAGACTGCCAGGTGCATACTCCTGGTTACTACTGAAATTTTACTTATTCAATATTACTGAACTTACTGCAAGTAAAGCTTCAACGCCACAGGCCAATTGCAGATGGATTGCAGACATTGGTGGTACAACATCCCACCCCTCCCCTGTTCAATTCTTGAACTGGGGCCACACAACAGAACGCTATGCAACTGACAGCAAGTCACTATTTCGACGACTCCTATTCATCATGCATGGCATCTCTACCCTCTTAGTATGTACTGGGCTGCTGGCATATGATACAGCTATCCTTACTGATCTGGGCTTTCTATTCATCTGGGTACACTACTCAGCCGCATATGAAGACTACTCAATCAATCTAGAATTTGGAGTGAACTGAATATAATGCGATAATGTAGCACAGCGCTAACAAAACCCAGCTGATCTGTTTATACATTTAGCCGCAATACACCCCAACATTACAGCCTTGGACACACAAACCATGGTGCAAGTTATCACCATGGTGAGCTAAAAAAATACGTAAAGAATTCACTCACAGAGAATCAGCGATGGAAGCATCGACTTTGGCAGCATCCACAAGCATCTCTTCACGGGGAATGTCAGGCCACTCTGGATCATCAGTGTTACCAGTATCTGAAAGAGAGTGATTTTGGGACACTTCAGCAAATTCAGCAGACTTGTATTCCAGTTTGAGACTAAATTTTGCCAACTGTGACATAATTCTTTTTTTATGTCCAGTAAGCGAAATCCCAATGTTATCAAGATCATCATACGTAAGTACCGCACATTTATGCAGTGTGTCGTATCCATTGTTTACAAAAACATCCAGATACTGAGGCAAATGAATACTTTCAAGCCAATCCCGCAAAGATGGTTCATGCACTGAAGACATTACTACTTGTCACCTGCAAAAAACACAATCCAATCCAATGAGATATCGCGGGCGCAGGTGGAATCCTCTTTGCCCGCATCTTGTAATCAAGTTCACATACAAATTGGTACACTTCCGGAACCGGTTAGGTCGGCGTTAAAGTTAAATAAAACTTCTTGATTGAGCCAAGGTTTATCCAAGCGATTATTAAAAATGTTAATAGTATCAGCCTCCACCACATTATTAGGTAAACTATTCCATACGTTAACTACTCTCGAAAAGAATGAGTATTTTCTTCAATTATAATGACATTCACTGCACAAACTAAATAACATTTACTAAAGAAAAAATTCACTGGCAGCAAGTAATATAACAAGTACCACTGATATTAAATGTATTTACCGGCTAACCAATACACTGTAGTATACGCCTTATGTGATGTGTCATCATCGCTGAACATAACCACCAACATACCGTACTAGTACTTAATCACAAGTGAAATTCTAATTACCTACAATAATCACACTAAAGACACGAAACTGCAGCCTATGAATAACATAGCGGTTATGTCACGACAGCAAATGTACATCATATTCTTCGTTCGCATTCGTGCGTATATTACAGATTTCAAAAGTAAACAAGGAATACTTCCTGCTTGCTTGCTTCCATTCGGTTTCGGTCAGTAGTCAGAGTACTCCGTGGTTGCGCTAGTCGGTAGTCGGTACCACAGTGGTCGGTACTTATTGGGCCCATTCCATGGGGCCATAGCGGTCCCCTCTGTCACGCGTTGTCGTTGTCGTCGTCGTCGACATCGATGCGCAGGCGGCGCGCGACAGTACCGCTAGCGACATCTGCTGAATGGGCGTGAGGCGGCTCGCAGTGGTGAATGGGCCCAACATTTTTCAAATGCTTCTTGTTGAACATCATAAAGTTGCTGCATAACAAGGTTGAAGATCAAGGTTGCTGCAAAAGTATAATCATTCTTCTCAACACTGGAACGATTATCCTTTTGCAGCAACCTTGGCAAAGTTGGCAGTACACGATGTAAATTTCGGTTGTTAGTTATAACAACGGTATGGAATTAAATATTTTATGATTAAATGTAAACAAAATTTTTGGTACAGTTTGAATTTAATGTACGCCGTGATTAGATTGTACGTAATGTGGAAGGAACTACTATATAATAGCGAAAATTTTAGGCCAGTTCGGCGAACTAAGCCTAGCAAAAATCGTTCACTTCGTTTCTGTTTGCCAAAAGAATGAAAAGATGGCAAAATGGCTAGAAGCAGCAGCAAACTGGTATAATGCGGGCCTGCGGGGATGCGGGCCTGCTGTTTAGTAGGGTTAGTGTTAGGGATAGGGATAAGGTTGATGTTAGGGTTGGCGATGGTGTTAGGGTTAGTACATTTTACTTTTTGTCACACTAGCAGCCCGCCGAAGCCGCACGCCCGCATTTTACCCATAACCGCTAGGTCCACATAGACGACTGCGTGCATACTGGATACTAGGCTATGCTCAGTTCGACACAAGCCTACCGGCAGGTCTAATTAATAACTTGTTCGAAGGTGTCCATTCAATTACCTAAAAGACGGTAAAAGTTGACAAAAGACAGCGAAAAACCACGAAAGCCGGACGAAAGATAGCAAGAAGAAAGTGGGAGGAAGACGGCTAAAGTTGTCGTAGTTAACAAAAATGCACGCTCAATGCACTGACCAATGCGCACAATATTTTAATCACTTATAAAGGGACACACTGTCCATCAATATTGGCTAGACTAAAGTTACAGCCACACACCATGGCTATAGGCTAAGTCAGTGAGCAAGTATGTGTACAACATTAACTTTTTATGCTTTTTAGCGTGAGATGTAATACATACATCTCGCGCTTACGTTACGATGTCAGTGTCCGTCTGTCTATCCGTCAGTGTTGGAAGTCCTCACGCTAGCGTATTAAACCATAAGGCCAACTTACAATGCATTCATCAAGAAAACCAGATCCAAACCGAAACCTACCGTCAATGAAAATGTAGAATCTATAACAACTCTAAGTTCAAGTTTCATAGTACGACCACAGAAACTGTCATCTCTTGCAAGTACCTTGTGTTTATATTAGCTGCAAACTTTTACAGATTGGCCAAATTGACATTTTGGCAAAGAAAGTATTTAAGCCCCATCTACGCCATCAATGTATCGAAGCAGCATGTTAAAAGTAACAAGTTAAACAGATCTTCGATGAGCTGAATGTTGCTGTAACATTGTTGGCTGTTTTTGGTAGCAAATCAATCAAAGTTTCATCTTTTGAGTATTGTTTAATTTAGCACTGAAGCTTTATAAGCTGTTGTAATTTTAAATTTTTTTTTGCAAACTATAGTACATCAGTCCATTGTGTTCTTGTTATGTGTTTTCTAGAAAACTACAAGAATGAAGGAACACATACGAGAAATGGTTGTTGGTAAGTGTACATGAAGTGCAGTATTCAAAGTACACTTGCTATATATAATTTTATTTGCAGCACGATGTGTTGTTAATTATGATTCCAGTATATTTTGACCATTGTACTGTATTATGTCAGTTTAATCAACATCACTCTATGCATAAAATAAGTAAAAATAGGAACATATTAGGAAGTTTCACTAAATAAATGTATGGCTTTTGTTTAATTTCAGGATATTTGTTTTGGACCTTGTTTCAAGCACTGGCTCCAATGATTTGGTTTTATCCACTGAATGAATTAGAGATTTCTGGCTTTGAGATTTTTGCTTTTTGTCTCTTCAGTCCAGCCCTGATTGGCTTACCATTTACTGCACGCATTTTAACCAACCGATGGACAGTTGCCTTTCTCAGGTCAGAATTTTTATCTTGAAGACTATCACTGTCAGTGTAAATGACTACTGCTATAGGAGAGCTAGCATGAAGGGTACAACATTCGTTCTATTATCAGTTGTTGAGTCAGGATGAGGTCAGCAAGTGATCTCTGGTTGGCATCACTGCTGTGAGTTTTAATTCAGTGCTCTGTTGGTTTGATGGCAGAAGGGACATTCAGCCAGTAAGAAACCTTCTCCAGTTATTCACAAAAGTCCTTATTTTGAGGACTCAGTGTAACCCATAATAACTCCATAAAAGGAAGCCTGTTATTTAAAAACAGTTTAAAATGTTGGAAGTAATAATAGTACTAGTCAGTGATTTGTAAAGTAAGTTTGTCCAGGAGATGTTTCTTTCATCATTACGTGTTGTACAGATTACTTCTTTCATTTATGATTTGGCACACTGCATGATTTGATTATTTTTTGTCGTTTAGTATTGTTTTTAAGGCCATCTCATGCCATTATGTGGCATTGTTGAAGCAGATTGGCATCTGTGGCTTCCCTGGCTTCATTCCAGATGTCATCCACACTCCAGAGGCTTATTGTGTTGTCAGCCGGCTGTTCATCTGTTATGCTTGTCTTGTGTGCATCATTGTTCAGTACGTCTGCCAAAGAGAGGTACCACCCTATTTGTTGATGTGTATTTTTAGATAACATTTCGTAATGGTGCATTTAATGATATTTGTTTTTTAATATCTAGTTATTTGTATTTTGTTGTTGATTTTGTATTGCAATACAGTTTTACTTTTAACGACTTTTTTTACGTGTAATGTCTATGCTCTTACAGCATATGCTGGTGCCTACTTGAAGGATAGGAAGTGTCGACCAGTGCTAGAATTTTTTTTATTTTATTTATTGTTTTAATTGCAGTTGACTGGTTTTGTTTATATTGGGTATATTATACTATACTTTTAGATATTGGTTAGGTTCACCACATATATGATAAAAGCATCGGGTCTGTATTTAACCATACCCTTTATGGCCTTCAGTCCAATAAAGTTTTACTAGGAATAAATTTGAAGACCCTGTCTATCAGGCAACAACAAATTTTGGAAGGTTGAACTAAAGCTAAGAGTAGTAAATGTGAGTGAAGATGGTTTCATCGTTTGCAGGTCACTTACATGCTGGGGTTTAGTCCTTGGTTTGCTCACCTTTGTATCAAGTCGTATTTGGTTTACGTCATTCGTGCCGGCGTGGTGGAACAACTGGTCAAACACTGTCGTCATCGCAATATCGGCTGTTGCTGCGGTGGATAAAATATTTTCATTTCCAGGTAGTAAGTTTTCTTGTGACTCTGAGAGTTGCCCTGCATTTTGATGTTTTTGTAATTCTAAAATGTTATCGTCATATGGACCATTCTCTGTATTACACTGCATTGTTCACTGCTTTGTGTTGAAAAATTAATGGCATCACTACTGTAACAGATACTTGTTCAAATTATCACACATATGACATATTTTTGCATCCGTTCCGACTGCCTACTGTCATGATATTTTTCCAACTCACCATCGAGTCTGTTTTCTTCTAATTTCTTTATATTGAATATTTATCTTTTCTTATACTGATAGTCAGTGCTTAACCAATAAAGTTACAACTGTTATTGTGTGCTAAAATTGTTATTAAAGAGGTTGTAGAGGTGGTCCGGAAAAAACAAAGTTTATTGCGTCAGAACTTTGTATCTGTGAGTCACAGCATTACATGGTTTTCACCAAAATGTTAAGAAATTAATAACATGAAAATAGAGAACATTTTAATATTGCTGTTAGATATTCTTTGTTTGCAAATAATTAACCTACTTTAGAAGCATTACTACCAGTGACAGTTTCAAGGCAAACCGCAGCAAAAATTCAGTTTGCAACAAGCAAGATGCCACAGAATTAATGGAAGTGATGCTTAACATGCCTACCATGAGAACGAATGACCAATATCTGTCGTAATAACCACTAGTCAGTAGCACAGTTGCTTAGTTCTTGACTGGCATCAGCTGTTTAGAACCTGTTTGAGATGGTCAATGTCTGTGATCTCCTTCCAATATACCAGCTGCTGAAGAGTGCTCCAAATTAAATAACCCACACAGTTCAAATTAGGTGAGTTATGTGGCCATTTTGGCAGCTCAGTGAAATCAGTAACATTTGTCTGCAGGATGCAAGAACACAATGTGTGTTTCGATCCGTGCGACAGCACAGCATCCTGATGACGTGTAACTGCTTCCAGCTATTTAACAAAGAATATTTGATTGTATATAAAAATTTTGTGCTCATTAGTAGTAAGTAATTTCCGCTAAGCATTTTGCTGCAACCAACTTGAGTCTCCGGCGCATGGTTCATAAGTTATCGATGCAGAACTTTGTGCAGTTTTCTCAACTGCGGTATTACTCTTAACCGTGCTAACAATATTATTGCATTAATTTAACAACATGTCCAGTTACTACGATAATTATTGCAGTACTGCACATGCCCACATGGAAGTAGTTATCACGTTGCTCCAGTCTTTGCTCGGTGCGGATTTCTTTCAGTTTACTTGATCTCTGTTGGATGTGTTCTGTGTATGCTTGCAGCTGAAAAGCAGGGCAAAGCCATGTCCAGTGCAGCTGAAGAGAAGTCACGTACCCCTCCATCGCGTGCCAATTGGTTGTTAGTGGGATGTGGTTTTGGAAGTCTGCTTTACTTGACTCAAGCAGTTTTCGGCGAAGTCTCTCTAGTCTTGCGCTGGGTTGTCAGCGGATATCCCGATCCTGGTCCAATGCCTTATCCGTGGGGGTAAGCTAAGTTCCAACGGCTGATTTAGTAATATACAGTTGTCAGTTATTTGCACAGATACATTACAAGTGGTATACTTATGGATCTTACTGTGTGACTGTTGTATGTTGCATGAAAATAAAGATTTGCTGTTAGGACATTGGTGTGCTGAGTTGTAAGTTGCTTATGCTTTCCTGAGCATTCAGGCAGTTGTCGCCAACTTCCAGTGCTGATGCAGCCAGTGATTTGGGAATCTGTGGAAATCGAAGTAATTCATGTCTTGTTGACTGGACTTTGGCCAGTGCCTGTTGCTGTTTCTTTACATAATGCCGAACAATGCTCTTACTTTATTTATGCCGGAACTCTTATCAACAGAAGTTTAGTGATAAGGTCCGGTCTGCTAACCCAGACTAACCTTTTGATCGTTGCACTACATCAGTTTAAAGACTCTGACACATACATAGTTACTACTACATTTAATGTTGTTTAACTGGAACGATCTTTGGGTTCGGACAAACAACTTATCTCTGTATACCACTGTAGTCTATAATGCTGAGTTGACAAAATACTGTTTTGCTTTCATTCAAAGTACATGGTTCTAGTATAATTTGCCGAAGATCACCAACTTCCAGGAGACCTTATTGCCCAACACTGTCTACCTCAGATTTGTTCCTGGACCCAACTGGATAATTTCCATCCCCCCAGATTTCTGCAGAACCCCCTGTCTTTAATCTTGGATCCACTCGTGCAGTGTCCTTCCTGTCCTCAGATCATGGCATCACAGCGGTGATGGAATGCTGGGTAGTGATGTCTATACTTCACTGATGCAGTAATGATTCGAAATGCGGTGCATATTCTGTCGGTGGACAGATACGTTGTTCTGTTGGCGCTGTGTACTGGAGTGATGTTGTCACCATGTCATCGCGTCACTGCCAGCGTTTTATGGTGGATCGTTGGCTCTGCATCATTTCTTGTTCTCTACGTGCTGCCGACCTGGCAGGCATTTACAGGTAGGAAGGCAGCTTTGATCAAACTAGTGTTAAAACATACTGATAAAATAGTATTAATATGCTGCTAGTTATGATTGTTGTCTGTCAGTGACACCTTATAGTGTAATGTTGAGTCATTATTGTTAACATGATTCCAGTATTTCTGCAATTTATTGATAGGAATTGGCTGCTGAAGTAGAAAATATTTTTCATAGTTTTTGGGAGACAATATTGTTGGTGTGACCAGAGCCTGAACTAGTTCTAGTATAACATAACGTGACTCGTTTTGATGAGATTTTGACATCTGATGAAGGTGAATGGCTGATGTTCCGTCGCTCTTTCAGGTGGTCTAGTGTTGGCCGTGTACACAATGTCAGTCTGGCCACTGATGCTGGATCGTTTAACCACCTGTGGCCCAGTACGCACCTTGCTGCTGGCGTCGTTGGTGTGGCTCGTTGAAATTCTTTTCTCCGTGTGGACTGTGGCATTTAACTTTGTGCCTGGTGGGGTTTACACCCGTGAACATACCGGCTGGCTCATTGCGGTTGTGATGGTTACGCTCGGACTAGCCACGCTGTCGGGTAATGCACGCCTTCAGAACTTGTTGCTTGTCAGTATTTAATTTCTATGTTCTGAATTGATCATAAGTAATGGCTGTAAACAGTTTTATCATGCACCTTTTTAGTTTTTGTTTTCAGATTTACTCTTACAGTACTGTGCAGTAGGCTACTGTTGCTACCCATCAGTATTTTAACTCATGTTAAATATTTCTTGTAATATCAAGCAGTATACACTTGTCTGGTAGTTCCAGTGCTGAGTTGTACGACTTGTTGCGTGTTTGTTTATTTATTGCTTATACACTTTTATGCAGGTTCTGTTAGTAGCATTTCCGTACATTGCACTTAACCTATTGTTGACACGTTTGACAATTTCACGGCTTTTTGTGGCCCAGATTGCGAATGTTGCCTGTAATCTTGAATACAGTACTGAATTCAGTGTCTCGCGTGTTTTCAGTCCTGAACATACTTAACAGTCACAGAGTGATGGTGACAATTGTTAACATTGTTAGCTTCAGTGCTCTGACAGTGTTGGTTTGGCAGCAGGAATTGTCGTCCTGTGAAAAATGTGCTCCAGTTTCACTCCAAGATTTTCTTTGAGAAACCAGTCAAAGCTGGAGTAAAGATCTCCACACATGTGAAGTAAAATGAAATAAATGCTGCAAAATAAAATAAATTAAAAATTTGCACATGCTAGCGCAGATTTGCAGCCTTTAGCAATATTTTATTGTGTTGCATAGCGGTGTGATCTGTTACTTTATGCATGGCGTACACGTACAAAAGTGAAAATTAAATTATTGGCCTAGGCCTAACTTCGATGTATAGCTGTGCTGCGTGACAGATGTAGGCCTACGGTCTATATGTGTTGTTGTTGGTTGAGCATTCTGACTTGACTCTATTAGACAATATTATTATTATTATTAGCATATGCCCCACCCACTTTCTTGCAGATTATTATGAAGGTGCTGCAGGCGCTTTTACAGCATTACTTTATTTTATTTTACTTCTGTGGATTGTTTAATACAATAAAAAGACCTGACAAATAGAACCACAAGCATTAGTAGTAATCATTGTTGTACGGCTGTATAACAACGGTGCTATAAGTGTTGTCGTGTCGTTGGACGTAGGCCGGGCAACATGCAGTCAGTCTCACTCGGTGTTTATTCAGTTTAACGGACGAAGCAAAATGCCTGACGGTGACACCTATTTCTGTACGTGTTATAATATTTGTGTTATTTTATGTGTAATTATATCAGAGATTTTCGTTGCTGTGTAACACTATTGCGAGCACTATACGTTAAGTGAAATCAGTTTGTTTGCCATGCTCATTGAATTTGTCGATACTGTTAAACGTATAACTTTATTCACTAGGTTGTATCTGCATCTTAATAGTTTTAAATGTCAGGTATTGTTGTGAAGTTGTGGGCTATTTATATTGTTAAGTTTTTTATAGTTTGACGATCAGTCGGCTTTGAGTAAATTTATACCATACATAAGAAAGCTTTGCATGGAATGTCATTCAATTTCTCTGAGACTTAGTGACTTATTCCAGCCTCATGCTTCACAACTGTCCTCAGTCACAGTTATTCTCTTGCATGTCTTTCCATTGCAGAGTCAACTAACTGACTGCTTCTATAATAGGATTTTTAAAAAGTTTTTCTGAGGCACATAAATTTGCTCAGAAGCCATTCTTTCTCACAGGATTCCCGCAAACCTGGAAAACCTGGAATTGTCGGGGAATTTTGTAAACCTGGAATAGTCAGAGAATTTGAGATATGGTCAGGGAAATTTTTATGACATGTCATATTTGTTGCGACTAGCTGATCGATGAGTTGATTTTTGCAATGTTATATGTACATTGAATTAGCTTAAACAGAAGATGATACAGATGTCATAGTAAAATATGCTAACAGACTGTTTTCATGTAACAACATTTTCAGTTACTGTTGTAGATAGCTCCGCAAAATGCCTGGAAATACTTCAAAGTTATCCGGAAAAGTCAGGGAATTTTATTTGCCTAAGCTGTGGGAACCCTGTCTCAGTACAAGCCAAGAGATTGGTTGGGACGATCGACCCCGAAATGACCTATTTAGTGTCAAGTGGGACGTTAAACCTTAACTCTGTCAGAAGCCATTCTGCTTATTAACTGTGTTTTTTGTAAATATGACGCATGCAGCCTAGCTCTCAAAAGCATCTTTTTCTTTGTAATAAACACTGCACTTACTATTGGTCAACGTCGCGAGCACTGCAAGACGCTGGCTCTTGCTAAAGATGTTGCAAATAGTGTGGTATCTGTGTATGTGTTGATCATACTGGTGGGCTGTGCAAAAATGGCTGAACTGATTAATATGCTATGTGGGACTGTGGGTTGTGGACTCGTATGGTAGGCATGTCTGAAAATCGCGAATATGTGATTTCCGCATATTTGGCACTTTGCCGAATTTTTGCATATTTTAGCAAAGTGTGCATATCGCATATTTTAACCGCATATTTTGGCGGCATTAAATATTCTATGTAGTAATTTTTTGGTTCAACATTCATTGTTAAGTGGCTATAAATGTACTAAATTACGGCTATTCTATCAAAAACGTACCATGTCAGATTAACAAAGAATATATAATCATGGCCTATTTCCGCATAGTTTTGCCACATATTTCGCCATGTTATGGTCCGCATATTTTCAAAAAAAAATTACCGCATTTTTCTGACATGCCTAGTATGGGCCCAATGAACCTTGTGTCAGATTGGCTACATGTGGACGCCACCTGGCGAATATGATTGTATAACTTATGTGCAGCAGTGATGTGTGCTGTCACTACCAGTACTGTAGCAACTGTTCTTTGTAATTCTGTAGATGTCTGACATCAAGATGCTGTTGTTGAGGTTTTTAACGTTTGAGATTCGTTTGCTGTTGTTGCAGTGCTGCTGCTAATTGTCACAGCTGGATTGTTTGGCTTTGTGTCTCGTTATCCAAAACAGAGTTTTGCTCATCCGCCAAAGGTGTGTAATAATTTAACATCAAACATTTAGGCCAGCAGTAACTAGTAACATAAATACTGCACATCATCACCGATGTTTTGTTTGATTAACAAGTATCGGCTAATTTGTTAGTCTAAACCCATGAGGTGTAGTGTTTTTCTCCTTTCTTCTGAGACAAATTGTGATTTTTGTGTACAAAAATGGCTATTTTGGTGTACAAAAATGGCTGTATTTGGATGGTGTTTTTCTTTGTCAGTCACTTTTATCAGTCTTGTTTATCTGTTCACTTTCATCAATCAGTCAACATGAATTTGTTTAGTTGGCGCCATATGTCACAGAAGAGTGAATCGTAGGCGCTAGAAATTGATTTTTGCTTTATGTGCCATTTGATTCAGCTAACTAGCCATTACATGATTAAAATTGGTTTCGGTGACATTTGCAACTGTCCAGAACATACTTGTACTTTTGGCAGGCACATTAGTGTTAACTGTTTACCTGAACGTTTTTTTTGTGATCTGCTGATGATGCAGCTTATTTGATGTATCACATGTACTGGTTGTTATATGCTTGCAACGACTACTTGCAACGTGTAGGTTCATCCGCGGGCCGACTTCTCGGCAGCGATATGGACATATCACTTTGGCTATGACAACGTTGGATGGCCTAGTCTGGAACGGTCGGCAGAGCTTCTAAGGGACACAGGAGCCGATGTCATTACTCTGCTGGAAAGCGATGCTTCGAAACCATACCTTGGTAACAACGACCTGGCAATGTGGCTGGGCGAACGACTGCAGATGTATGTCGACTATGGCCCATCAACTCGGGACCACACGTGGGGGTAATGCCGTGTGTATGTGTGATTGTGCTAGGAGCCATAATGCTGTAGGTTTGCCATGCAGTGGAAGCAGTTGTCAGTGGTTATGAGAGTGAAATCGTATCTATGCAGTTTACATTTGATTCTTGCTGATAGCTGTATGAGGATAGGCATCTGACCATTATTGCTCGGCTACTCCAGAAAAGTCATGTCGTCTGTAGCTGTGATAGGCTACATGTGTAATAATCCATTGGAGTCTTTGGCAGTGACACGATACATAATTGATATTTTTAATTTACATTAACATTTTGCTTAATACTTGTTGACAGCCTCTCTGAACATTATGCTGCACAAATGCTTGTGTATTTTAATCTGAACTGACATATTCTCACGTTAAGTCACTCTAGGATGTAAAACTCAGCCAATTAATTTTTGACATTTACATTTATAAATATAAAATTGATATATTTAAACTTTTCAGGAATCTCATCTTGTCAAAATATCCATTTGTGAAGTCAACACATCATCTTCTTCCATCGCCTGATGGTAAGTTATGTTGATTTTCACAAATTGGTGTGAAATAATATTTCTAAAGTTTGATGACAGTAACTAACAGTTTGAAGGAGCTGATATAGTTCTCAATTTTTAACCGGGGCTGCCAGCTGACACAGGTTGACTTGCATAATGGTCATGAAATGGTATTTATTGTAGTTTTTCAATGTAAAAAATACTTAGCAGTTTAAAAATTGGTGTTAGAAGGTCTAAATCAGCCAAAAATCATTCTGTGATTTAGTATGTGTAATATCATAAACTACTCATAAACATATGCACCATAAACTGCTTATATAATAGGAATAATCCTAACGTAGATGCTCGCTAAATGTTTACCGTGCTAGCCCATACAACACTACTTATTGCAATTTTGCTATGCTTACATTTCAACGAATTGTGATTGCTCTGTACTGTGGGCCTACATTTAAAGTATAAAATCATATTAGTGCTGTGGTGTTATCGGTTTGGGTCGGTGTTTAAGATAAAGTCGACTTTTCATTGGCTGCATCACAAATGAAATATTTTTTAGTAAGACCTGTTACTTCTGCAAGCATCAGCGTTAGAACCCTTGCTATTTATAAGTAGTTTGTGGTCGAAAGTAATTTAGTCGAAAACACTCAGAAAACAGTAGTTATTTCATGTTTTTTTTCGTTCATTTTCATTGTAAATGATCACTGCTGGTGACATGCCATATCTAAATTTTGTAACAATTTTTATTGCTAAAATTTTACTTGTTCAAATGTCACAATTAATTATTAATTTGCATACGTGTGGTTGAAGCTAAGGTGTCTGTGTTACAGGTGAGTTAGCGCCGGCCATTACGGCGACAGTGAATATGTCTGGCCATCTTGTCGACTTTGTTGTCACTCACATGGGCAATGATCGGGATGTTCTCGATAGAGAGCTACAGGCCAACTACCTCGCACACGAACTCGCCAATGCGTTAGTATACATTTCAACGTTCGCCGTTAGTCTCTGCTAACTCGTTTGCAACTTCTAAAATGAAGTCTTTGATAATTTTCATTGGACTGATTTAACAAATCACTTACTGTCATTGTTTTAATATTTTGACTTGTTGTTTCTAGTGTGAACCCGGTTGTATTTCTTGGGTACGTGACATCGGCACCATTCAGCCGTGACTACAAGCGTCTGACCGAAGGTGGCCAAGTCAGAGACATTGATGACACTGATCGGCATCGCTGGTGTGAATACATCATGTATCGCAACCTTATCAGGTCCGGTCAGATATTGTGGCATGCAAACTGTACTTTTTCAGATACCGGAGTAAGCAGCAAAAGTGACTGTCGGCATTTTGTGTATTTGGGTGAAAGTTACGGTGTCCCGTACGAAGGTTTTGTCTGATATGACGTCAGGCTGCATATTGGATACAGCTGGGATGGGCAAACTACAGCATCAGATTGGATCCAGCCCTCCGACAGTCTCACACATTCTAACATGCCCACAATGGAATCTTGAAATTTGTACAGCAATCAGCCTCCCTCCCCCCTCCCAAAAAAGATGTTGCATGTTTTTTGGTCATTTCTCAACTTGCTGAAACTTTGCCACACGTTTTATAGAGCTCCGACCCTGGAGAAGGACTTGTGTATTTTAGCTGATCCATCAACCACTGATATTATGACTGTGCCTACTGATCTTTAGCTAGAATTAATGGATCGGCAGAGTGTATGTGTCTTATGAGAATCAGTTTAAACCAGAAGGACTAGTGGAGATTTATGTTTTGCTGCCAAAAAAAAGAAATATGAGAAACTTTGTGATGAAATTTGGTATCTTTGGTTCAACTTTTCTGTGTTTCATACAGTTTACAAGTCACAGTCACATACACAGTCTGTCTTTATGTAAGAAGCAATGTATGTCAGCACTCCGTGGACCATAGTAAATGGCGAGATTAATAACCGCAAAGATGGATTCAGTTGCTCTGTTACTGTCTCTCCATATTGTCCTCGATAAAGGGACATTAAATGGGTTCTTATTGTTCATGCGCTAACATGCTGTTTTTTCCATAACATACTGTGTAATCTGTGGAAAATTAAATGTGTGCTTTATTACGGGGTAATGTAATGGTCGGTTACGTGGCAGCTGTTCGTTTGTGTGCTGTTCAGGCTCGGCTATGCACGTATAACTCACGGTGGTTTGAGCGACACAGAACTGCAGGTCGCTCGGTTTCGTATTCCGCACGACCTGTCGTCATTTGCCGACAACGAACGTGTCACAACTGATCCACAGGATGTGGCCAAAGACGTGCAGTTTAATCCCAGGTGAGTGGAATCTCAGAGCCAGTCCATTTTGCATTTCATACTCTTGAGTTCAGTGCATTCAGTATGTGTGGTTATACGTCGCACAGGAGGTAATTTTGAAATTTTTTTGCATTATGAAAAAGTTTCTCTGTGTCTCATCAGCTGAAGTTCTGAAGAACAGATGGCTGTGAGCATTGTTTGCATAATTTTATATTAGGTATTTCATATAATGTGCTAAAAGTTTTATGTGTTGTCATTCTAGAGTTAGCTGTTCTTTACAGTAATTAACACAAACGTATACTGCGTGAAGTAAGAAAGTAAGAGTAAATATATGTACAGCATTAAATGTACTTACCTTAAAGTACTACAAATGTTGTTATTCTTACTCAGCGTCACATTAGAATACTCATTATTTTAACATATCGATACAGACAGTACACAGTGTTAGTATTTGTTGAAAGTTCCGTGTCAAGATGTATCTATTCTAGGATTTCAAGAGTTTAACAGTGAGAATATTTTACTGATTTTATGCTTGATAATAAGTAAGAACAAATATAGTAAGTAAGTGAGTGATTAACTGTTGATTTATCTAGTGTATTTACATACACCGTCCCTCGTATCTGGCTTGCTATATTTATGACACACATCAAGCCATCTTGATAATTTTTGGCAGAAATACTAATGTGTGTTGAAGTTACAGCAAGCCACATTCTGTGTGCATATAGAGCACACCTTGCACTGTTGAGTGAAACATTGACACTGAGCCAACAAATGCACTTTCAGATCTTGTCAAAACTGATAAGTCCCAGCAGCTCAGCAGATGTATAGATAGATAGATAAGTTTATTTATATAGCGCCTATAATTCAAAAGAGTCACTAGATGGGCGTGGTATTTCTGGTATCCTGTGTCTGCGTGTTCTTTTATTCAGGTTTGGTTCATACAACGAAGGCCATAGTTGGCTGCCAGCGCATCGCTTCCACATGAGCACTCCAAAGTACTTCATAGCTTAATCTCTGATTTCATTCCACTGGACAGCATCGCTAGTGTGAATTACAGGAACATGGCTACAGTGTACTGTTTGTGTTAATTTGTGTTCGCAGTTTTTATATCAGTATTATTTAACATGTTAGTTCTAAAGTTGACTGAAGTTTGTTAATGCGGTGTTTGCATTAAAGACCACAAATGCATTAACAGTTGTCAGATTTCTAACAGCAATGCTATACATCTATAAGCTGTATTAACGGCAGAAAGAAACAAAAATCTTTAAAGTACTAAAAGTTATTGAAACCATCTGTGTTTGTTTGAGAGAAATTTTCTTGTTAGCTATTGGAAAAGAGTGCATTAGCTACGACATCGATATAGGCATTTCTTGTGTTTTTCATTGTTGTGAACTTGCGCTGTTTGCAGTTTATTTTGTTGATGCTTAGTATTGTTCAATGTGTTAGTTTTCATGAGATGCTCGCATTCTTACATTTTACCCTTGGCATTCAGTTGCATCACTTTTTTAATGACATGCTGTTACAATTTTTGCCGATTTTGCACATTGCCTTACTGGTACTTTTTGTGGAATATGGCCACGTTCCATAAAGTTGCGCATGCAAATCTTCCAACGTTGCTGGAATATGATGTTAACTCATCTGGTGCTATTCCTGGTCCTCACCCAACAGTGTCAAGAGCTGTTACTGTTATAGCCAAGATCACTGGAGGATAAAAGTTTCCGAAGTTACAAGGGTTTAACCACGCGGTTAAACGTCCCCTAGCGGCGATACTACGAGTCGGGTGGGACATGTTTTAGACCGCCCAAAATGGGGCGGACCTCCTCTATCATCATGCCAAGTTTGGTGACGCTGGGACTTTGCACGTCGCCAGGGGAGCAAAAAGTTTGATGTTTTTTTGTTTGTTACCGTCAGCGCGTAGCACCAAAGGTGGTTTTGCAATTGCTCGGGGACCCAAAATCAGTTTTTTGCACCACAGGGGCGACTCGTTGCACCGATTTTTGCAAAATTTGGCATGGAGGAGTGGATGCCAAATTTTGCAAAAATTGGTGCATGGGTGGAGGCGTAAGCCCCCCAAAACTGAAAATTTTACGAAATTTTGGAATATAAACGTCAATCAGGGGCGTTTCCCTTGCTCGATTTCTATAAAACTCAGCATGCGGAGTGCTTTCTGATTGGTGCTTAAAATTTGGTTGAACTAGGTCGAGGGGTTCCAAAGTTATAGGGATTTAACAACGCGGACAGCGTTTTCCCCAAAAATTCTCAACACCCCTAGCGGCGAAACTGAGTCGGAGGGGACATATTTTAGACCGCCCAAAATGGGGAAGACCTCCTCTATCACTGTGCCAATTTTGGTGGGGCTGGGACTTCACATGCTGCCAGGGGAGCAAAAAGTGCAATGTGTTTTTTGTCCGTCACGCTTTTGGAAAGTCAGAGTTTGTGAACGCCATATCACCATGAATGTGTTGGAGTTGAGAAACAAATTTGGTACCGTTGGATATTGGAAGGTCTGTTAAAATTCGAAAATTACTAATTTTTTTGGGGGGGGGATCGGCTATAAGTGGCGACAGAATCAAGCGATGAAGGTAAAATTGGGCAGTTTAGAAGAATATGGGGGCCTACTCCAGTGTACCAAATTTGACCCTGATCGGTCGAGGGTGGCTGGTAC
>Ga0209782_1000422_pt1 | contig 18052 bp, 12 predicted proteins | sample WorMetmaBAHAMAS1_FD_187390 | JGI IMG/M metagenome (GOLD analysis project Ga0209782, IMG submission 187390) | Marine gutless worms symbiont microbial communities from Max Planck institute for Marine Microbiology, Germany - Inanidrilus... | ecosystem: Host-associated > Annelida > Digestive system...
CCCGAGAGATATCTCAAAACCAATGTCAGATTAATCAATCATCCCCACCAATATGTGTGCCTACCAAATTCTGAGATTGAAAGGGATATGCCAATTTTTGTTTATCGTCCAAAAGTAAAAATTTCTCCTAGGCTACAAAACCAAAGTTTACCAAATTTTTATCAACGCTGCTAATAACTTAATAAGTCAGACGTCTGCATTGCGATATTGCAATCCATTTCGGAATGCCAGTGCGACAAATAAAGGTGGGGTAGGTGATTTTGCCTTAAAATTGGTTGTCATGCCATGGCAACGTCCCTTAATAAATAGCTTAGTCCTGAATGTTTCATAATAGGGCCTATACCTACCGCATAACATGACGATCAACCAGATCCACGAGAACAGCGGTCGACCCATCGCTGAGTTCACTCACTCACGCCCAACACTCGCTCTGCAAGTTTACTACTCACTGAACTATTAAGTGAACTATTCAGTAAAACGTCAGCAAATAGGCCCACAACAAATGTAAGCAAAATCCTAAATAACTTCTGCTTGAACCTAACCGCGATACAAGCTTCTTATAGGCCTACTCAGTAGTCACCAAGCTGCGTGCATGAGTGCCTTCATGCGTTCAAGCGGTGCGTTATATGAAGTTACTAGCTATCGCTGACAGCAGCTGATGTCCTGTATAGCCAATCCTCTATATGTGCGGCAGCAGTGCGCAGCACTCTGAATGTGCTGGTTAACTGAAGGCTAACTTCCACGGTAGCAGCATCCTCGTAACTTCCTCGTTACATCTTCGTCCTCGTAACTTGTTACAAGGATTCATTTTTTAGGATACTAGTGACTTCCCCGTTCAGCCTGACTCACAAAACGCTTACGTCTAAGATGGCTCACAAAGAAACATTACAGTGTAGCACGGCAGTGCTTACACTGTTGTAAGATCAACCAGCCAATCCTATGGAGATGCAAAATTTCGAGGTGTCAGAACTCCAAAACCCCTGAACCGATTGACAAAAAAACTGGCGTGGGTGATTACGTCGGCGATGACTCTCCGCACGCCAAAACAGAAAACGATCACCCCACTGAGGGCGTGGCGGCGTATGCGCGAAATATCACCATTGCGTGGTTTTCCTATCTTTTTTTGTGACCCCAAATTTTGCTCGCATCCCGAGACTAAACTGTATAACCAATTTTTGTGCAGTTTGCTTCATATGACGTCAACTGTGGGTTATTGAATTCCTAGAGGGATAAAAATGCAGAATATTTCCATTTTCCCATTTTTACCAAAAAAACGCAAAAAAGGGCGTGAATAGGTGTTTTTGGGCCAAACGCACAAAATATTCTAACTTTTGTATTATCCAAACGACTAATGCGATTCCAACCAAATTTTGCAGTGATACAGACCACCAAATTCTCGCTGTGGGTCTTCCCAAAATTTGCCCCACAAATCCAAGATGCGAACGTCCGCCATTTTCAAAAACGTTAAATGTGATATCTCTGCAGCCATTCTACCGATTTTGATAAAATTTGGTATGATGATGCATCTTAGGCCTCCCAACCTGATTGGAAACCAAAAATTTAAAAATTTCAAAATCCAAGATGGCGGACGGCGGCCATCTTGAAAATCGAAAAATCACAATATCTCAGAAACCATTTGGCCGATTTTGACGAAATTTTGCATGACAGCACACATTAGTCGTCCTGAGCTTACCAGTTGTTCAAAAAATCAAACTTTTAGAAATCCAAGATGGCGGATGGCCGCCATTTTCAACAAGAGGGCCTAGCAGTGGCTAGGATAGCGCGAAATGACCCCCTCCCATCTTCCACCAGAAATCCCGGCATCATCCCATCCAACGATCTGGGTGAGGCATTGTCAGTAAGTAGCAAAGACATCCAACTATCCAAGCATGCAAAGGTATCCGGGATCCATTGCACCTTGTGACCACAATGCACAAACGTCACAGACAGACGGACAGACACTGACATTGTAGCATAAGCGCGAGATGAATATATTATATCTCACGCTAAAAATGGTTTAATGCAATATCTCAGGAACCATTTGACCGATTTTGGTGAAATTTGGTACAGCGATGCACATTACACCTCCCAATCTGACGGTCGACCAAAAATTTAAAAATCCAAGACGGCAGATGGCGGCCATCTTTAAAATGAAAAATCGCGATATCGCCAAAACAGTTTGGCCAGTTTTGACGAAATTTGTCTAGCGATGCACATTAGTAGGCCTAGTTTCAATCCGATAGGTAACTAAAAGTTTGAAAATTTAAAAATCGAAGATTGCAGACGGCGGCCATCTTAAAAATAAAAAATGTGATATCTTGTATGTCTGATTTTGACAAAATTTTGCATGGTGATGTAGATTTGGCCTCCAAGCCTTAGGCATAACTTAATTGATAACCAAAACAGGTAAAGATGGAGATTTGAAATAAAATTTTAGCAATAAAACAGCAAATATTTATGGTAAAAACTTTCAATTTTAAACAAGTGTAAGATCGACTGCTGAGTCGTAACTCTAGAACAGCAAAAATCAAAATAATCGCTCAATTATAATCACAAAACACATGTGCTGTAAAATTTAAAGCTGTCAATCATCAGTGCATGTTTGATTTTTGCTGTTTTAGTGTTATGACTCAGCAGTCGATCTTACACTTGGCTGTAAACTGGGAAGATTTTTTACCATAAATTTCTTTTAGCACCTGCTGCAAAACACTGCTAATTGTTTCTTGTTTTAAACAAAATATTGCATTGATTACATGTGAATGTTTTCCACTGACGTTCTGTTTGCCACTTACATTAAGCAGTGTGAGTACACATCAATATGCACACAAAACTTTATTAGTGCCAGTTAAAACATTGCAAAATAATTCGAACCACCGGAGTCAACTTGTCCCAAACATTGTGAGGGTCTCACCCTTTCCTTCTCCTCCTCTCTTCCTGTCTCCATTATTTTCTCCTCTTTCCAGCCCAGCCACAAAGCAGATAAGGGGTTTTATGGGAATGCTGCAAGCTCCCTCAGTGGGATATGAGGCAAAGCCCCCAGCGCACTCTGATTTTGGTGCATCTTAACCTTCTCAGAAGTACACATGAAAAATCTCATAACCCAAAATGTTACCGAGTTCAAAAAATCAAGTCACATTTCCCTGAGGAAAACCACTGAGGAATTTCTGGCGAAAGTGTACGAGGGTCTGAAACAGGGGACCACCATGGGATCGACGCCTATGATTAAACGGCCATATTTTAATGACCACAGGTATAATGCAAAGTAATCTGGAAAAAAGCTGCATCACCAACCGCCACCGCACATGCACAGCAGATTTACTTTGCACGTCTGTGTCACTCTCGTGGTAGCAAAGACACAAGTTCGTCTGCTTCACATGTCAGGCAGGTAAACAATGTACAGTGCCCACAGCAGATGAATGAAAGCAGTCATCCGCAGATACATTACAACCGGCCAGCACTTTTCCGTCAAACAGCTCCATTCCATGGGGATTCTGGACCCCCATGACCCTGTCTAATACAAGGTTACTTGGGCCCACAATGGCCTGCTTCAAAATTGAACTTGAATGTTTTTTGCACAGCTGACCGATGTGCCCAACACAGAGACAAACAGACCATGCTAAATGCAAGATCCGTAGCAGCAGGCTGCATCTATGCACGGCATGCAGGCAATGCAGCCTAATGCCGTGGTTTCATGTGCAATTATTGCATGCAACATGCTGCAACAATTGCACGTGAAAGCATGACATAAGCACAACAAACGTAGCTGTTGATTTTTTTCGTGCAACTTTACTGTCACAAAATATTACCCATAAAAAACAACAACATTAAAACAGTTGAATCAGCTGATCTTCAGCTGACATGCTATACACGTATATATGTACATAGCACCATGGCTTGAGCCTATTTATCAACATGGTACAACAAAAATAACCAATTTGGACAAATAATATATACAGTATTTACAGAAGCAGGCACCAACCTCAAAAACCTGCTTACAATGCGTGATAGGCTATACAAGGATCTGGATACTGAACATTCAGTATTTTCTCAGTTCATTAGCATTGGAGATGCTGTAGAAAAACTCTCATGTTAAGCATCATTGATGCTTACATTTACATTACATTCACACTTTACCACAATATCAACCAGCATTCACAACTAATTGCAGCAACAACACCTGTTTAACAGTCAGTTATTCATGACTACCTGGCTAAGTTGGTGTCAAAAAGGTAAATTAACCATTCCGGTGTAGTATCAAATATCTCGCAGTGCAAAATAACTTCATCTGTGCTATTGCGCATGAGCGATCTCGCAAAGTCTCGTGCGCAGGTGTTTATTTATTTAATATTTATTTCTTCGGTTACGGTTAGAGTTATGATTAAGGTTAGGGTTAGGGTTAGTTGTAGGATTAGGGTTAGGTTTAATAATTCTCACATTGTCGCGCAATCTCGTACTGCGAGTTATTTGGCAATGCGACATATTTGGCATGACACCTCATTTTAACAAAGCACAAGATGATGATGTGGTAGTGGCATCAACTAGACCTCCATATGCAATGATTTTCTACAGACAGATAACTATGCCAGCACCTTAACACTCAATATTTTAACTGACCGGTTGCTCTTCAGTAAGCCCAACCAACAATGTCAAAGCACTGAAGACAATTCCCAACTAATTAGTAAATAATAAAGCATCTGTGTAGCATATGAGTTCTGGAAATACAGAGACACAGAGACACACAGGCATAGTCTAACAGAAAACACTGTTACTATTTTTGTGGAAGCTGTAAACTGGTAGTTACATAATGGCATAGCCTATCACAGTCCATTCAATACCATGTAGACACTGGATAGTGGATAACAAGGAAAATCAGATCACTGAGGCCGTAACAAAACTGTACAGTACAGTCTAAATCAAATGACACAGATGTTAAATGATAGATCCTTGATTATCACACAGCTTCCTTGCAACTCTGCGATGCATAAATTGTACAAAATTATCACTTCTTAACAGAATATAAACAAAAGTATAGGATCAGTGAATTTAGTAAAAAAAAAACAAAAAATTTCAACCGTACCTTTGCTAAGAACTAGTAATAACTCAAATGGCAAATAATCACAGATGACTGACTATAACAGTGGAAGTGTTCACTGTACAGCGTTCACAACTCAGACAAATAAAGACTAATTTGGTTATTAATCATTATTTTAAACAAGTTTTAATGATTAAAATTATTATAATGAGTCATAGTAAATCAGCATTTATTTACTTAAAAACCACACTGTTTAAGTGAATACTGCCAATTTACAGATAGTTCTGATAATCTCAAAACAATAAATAAGAAAACCTGAATTCAACATCAGTATTTATCTGTGAGTTATCTCATACGTTGTAAGTTAAGAAATTTTAATCATTACATGCAATTTGTTGAAGAAGGTCCATTTGTACTACTACAAACAACAAGATTCTACAGTGAAATATGGCATAAATCCAATACTGCATAAAGCATAAGAACCTAGTCCTCGCTTTTGACTTGTAACAGTTAGTCATATGTATTGACTTCAGACGGAACAGTCTGTTTCATTTCATCGTACAAATTCTTTGCATAAACAATATTCCTTAAAACCTGCAACACAGTCCAAACAAAGCATAAAACCTTAGAATCTTATATGCAGTTCCATGATGGAACAAATATTAGCCAAGATGTTCACTGTATTAATTTCTGTGGCAAATGAAGCAATCAGTTTTTATTCACCGTAGTGTGCAATAAATTACTTTAGTTCGATATACTGTATGCACATTTATGTAGTAACAATCTGAGTCATGGATGAAAAAAAGTTGGAATTAGTTGGATATAAGTTTAATGAAATATATTTAGTTAACTATTTTTGAAAAATAATTAGCAAGTAAAAGTTTAATAACAAATTTTAGTCACAATTTAGTATTAGTCTAACTAAAAAATTTACAGTTAGTTGTTCATTTAAGTTATGCTAATATTCACAGGCAACAGCTGCTTTATGAATTCACTACTTTGCAGTCATCACTATGCATAATTAGTTACTTGTAATTTTCCCTGTCAGCCATTTTGACTTTTTACTCATTAAACAACCAAGTACATACACATTCTCTTTTAAGTCATTTTCCATGTAAACCTGGGTTAGCTGGTTGCCACTTGATTTTCCGTAAACACTTCAGGTAATAACTGGCACAGGTATTTTGCAGGCACAATGCCCTTCCTGTCACCTAGCCGATAGGGCCGAAACGAAGAATTGAACTCAAAGCACTGACTTCCACCAGCAAAATTACCAACTGTTCTCATCATTGCCTAATTTCAAGAGCATGTGCACTTTGGGGATATTCGATAATTGAATCCGGTTTCAGATTCTTCATAGTGAATCTAGATTCGGATTCAGTGATAACGTGCATTCTATTAATGAATCTGAATCCAGATTCGGATTCAGTGAATCCTGCTCGACTCCCGTTTCACCTGCAACGTGATATCAGCAATAAGTGCTAATGATTATATATAATTTAAGAAAGATATCTATAGCAATAACGGCTGCAAACAAACAACATCTTGGCTGTGAATAATTAAAATGTGCAAAACAGGACCGAAAACAACATACACAAACAACAACAGTCATATTACGTCACTGTTGTATTTGATTTGCCAAGTAAAGCCGAATCTTGATTCACTATGAATCCAAATATTCCCTTGGTAGCCTTATCTAAATTACTTTGAAATAACATTCCAAGTTTATCTTAGGTAACTGGCGATGGATACACTGGTTAATCTATATACAGCTTCCTGTTACTGGTCAACAATGATCAAAACTTAAAATGGTATCGGTTTTAAAAACTAAATGCCTATATTTTGTGATTTTCTTACATTATGCAAATAAACCTCTCAAACCATCAGTGATGGCAATATTTCACAGCTCATATATGATTTCCTATTCATCAACAGTAACAACCTTCTGTTTTCACTGCATTGCTTTTTTGGATAGTCAGCATTTTTAGCGCGAGATGTAATATATACATCTCGCGCTTATGCTACGATGTCAGTGTCCGTCTGTCTGTCCATCTGTCTGTGACGGAAGTGCATTGGCGCATTATAGCTAATTTAGGTTTCAAATTCCGATCCAAATTTACCGCGCATTGTGGTCACGGGAGGGGTAATCTAAACAACAACATCTCGCGCTATGCTAACCACTGCTAGGCCCTCTTGTACTATATTATGCAGTGACTGCAACTGATGCATCAGGGTCTTCATAAATAGACAGCTGCACTGTAACAGGCATTCTACAACCTCCCTAAAACACACAATAACTAACAAGCATAATACAAATTTGCACAATTTACATCCATTTATACCGTTTGTGCTGTACTTTCTGAGTCGCATCGGACTTGTGGTCGCTTCTGTGGAATATCTGCCAAACTCGGTGTGTTTATGTCGTAAGTCATAGTCAATTCAATGTAGAACTTTCCATCTGTCAATGACAGTTATTACCAGAAGAATGTCACACAGTCATGCAATTCATAACAGAATAAAAACTAGAAATGCGTACTAATTACTAATCACCCGCTCAGCATCACACTATTACCCCCTAGTGAATACTTATGAAAAACACCCAATTACTAATCATGAAAGTGCCTATCAGCCCCGCCCACTCGTGAACATAGCTGAAGTCACTCCAGCAAAAATTTTCAACGCCGACTGTACTTCTTACGTCTAAAATTTCGGGGGTCACTGATCCGAATCTCACCAAATTTCCACAAGATGTACAGAAATGATTGCCGATTAACCTGCTGAAATCAAAATTATGATATTCCAATGTGTTTTGGAATGCCAGCGTGTCAAATAAACGACGATCGTAAAATTGCGGCTAAGTCGTGGCACAATTTTCATTTTTTGCTCTCTTAAACTCTGAAGTTACTGGACTTATCTTCACCAATCTTTTACATGATGTAGAGGCATTAGTGCCACTATTAATGTGTGCATTTACAAAACAATGTTGCATTTTGTTTCAAAATGCCAGAGCAAAGAGTGAAGGCGATCAATTTCGATGTCTGTAAAAAGGCCCAAAAGTTAGTCGGTTACCATATCAACGTCCTTCGACTACTGCAAAACTTATTTTTCAGTTTTATAATCCACATACATGTGTCTACCAATGCTAAAACGTTGGTGAAGTTCGGTCCAGTACTTGATGAGATATTTCGTAAGATATGTCAATTTTTGCTATCTTGTCCGAAAAGTTACAGAAACTCCCGACGTAATCTCTGGGAGCACTAAGAACGAATACATGACACAGGTGTGTTTTGCTGTACCGGACGTCCTTCCTGTCATGTAACCAAAAGTGTCAAAGCACTGAAGGAAACTCAAGGCAAATAAGTCCAACCAGTGGCCTGGCTACATCCTTTCTTATCTATCATCAGATTCCTGATGAAAGAGGTGCTGGTCCCTTTATGCTGACTCTCTGATACTGTATCAGGCTAACTGCAACATGGTAACGTTAACTAATACAGCAGCTATACATGACAGATGTAGATAACTGGGTTTAGTTTTACAGGTTTACTAGAAAGATGCATACAGAGATATTGCTCAGTATTCAATTATTCAATAACGGGGTAACAATGATACTGGCAGTATAGTGGACGACTTACTTCCTGCAATGATTAGAGAAAACTCAACTGACAGTATGACAGACTTACCTCGGCTAATACACTGACAGTGTAGCAGTTCGTCGAATGGAACCAGCAGCACCACATCATAACTCCGTCCAACAAAGTAGAGCTTCCGACTTGAGATGAGAACTTGCAACTCATCTTCACCGGCACGCAGCGATTCCAGCGCAATAAATCTACCAGCAAATTCACCGCACATCAACAGCCCAATCGTTTACTGTGGAATACACTGCATTCAATCGAGATTAACAGAAGCAACAGGTTAGCTGTGTAAAATATCATACACTGTCATAAATGGGGTGACGATGTTAAAGATACGACATAAATGGACAAACATTGCTTCGTCAGAAGTGTGATGGTGGATAAAGAATAAATGAGGCAAGGCCACCGAGTTTTCTTCAATGCTTTCATACTCATGGTTGGACGACAGGGAGGGTTAACAGTGAAAATAAATACAGAATACGAGTCCTGACCAATATCATCATCAAGCATTATCTTGCAGCTGGAAGTAAAGACGACAAACCTCTCAGCATAGTTGTGATTGTTCAGCTGCAGCAACTCTTCCTGCGCTTCAGCACTCTGTGTCGAGTACGGAGCCAGCAGGCCACCGTGTCCGTAGCAACAGCGCGGGCGGCGAACACGCGCCGGCCGCCGGTGAATGTGACTCTTGCTTGTGTCGCGAATGGCACTTGCTGTGCCGGAAGCAAAGTCGAGAACGCCTGCAACGGGTTTGGTAACCGTGCCAACCACTCCTTTGCCCATGCCACTCACCGCACCCTGTCACACAGTCAGGCACAAACAACTCGTTGTAAGTGTATCAGCTGTATCAGTCGTCTGCACCAGCACATCATGACAATAAACAACGCTTGGTGTTATGAAAATACTCAAATAAAATTCAAATGTTGTGCAAATACAGTTATACAGCTACATTATACTACGACAGTGAAACCAAATGATATAATTTCAAACTTTAATCAAAGAAATATGTACAATAAAACTTGTGGAACTTGCTCATGCCTAATACAGACAGATAAGACACATAGCAATTCTACGACACAGAAAAAAGCAGTGAATCATGCAGTATAATAAGCAGAGAGAGAAGTGACATACAACAACTCCTTCATCTCGAGCACCGACTATGATCTGCTGTGGTATGGAAACTACGCCTCCGACAACGCCGTGAACTAAGCTGCGCAGACCGGCACGGAACGGATGCGTTCGGCCGCCGTCGACGTGCGTCGTCATAATCTGCTGCCGCTGTTCTTGATGCTTTTTGTCAAGTGTTGCCATGCCAACATTGTCAGACAGTGTTCCTGTCAGCTGCACAAGCAAAAAAAAGAACTCACTGATTGTGTACTACAAAAGAAACACTATACGTATTTAGAAAAATTACAATAAACAAAATATACAAACTGACCAGTAATGGGAGCTTGGTGTAAAAAGCAATGCCCCTTCCATCAGAAAGTCCAGTGGTAGACAAAGGAAGAATGAGGTCAGGCCTCTACACTGTAACAAAAATATCCGTATATCTACAGATATTCTGTGGCCCACATGTGGACCCCCGGCTTCGTTATTCCATCGATTTATGGAAAACTGAACACAAATAGATACAGAAATATTTTTTACAGTGTAGTTTGTCCACATAAGTGTTTCGTGTTTCCTTCAGTCATCTGACATCAATGGTTGGGTGATGGGAAAATCAACATGTTGTGCCATTTATCCTTAAATATTTTCTACTAACAAATGGAAAATGAGGAGAACTGGCTAACCCATATTTATCTGTAAAAACAGCCATTAAAAATGAATGAAGTTAGATAGAGAGTGTGCCTTCAGTGCTTTGATGCTGCTGGTTGGGTTGCAGGAAGGGCATACGGCCTGTAAAAAAACTGAGTGACGGGGTGCTGGTGTGGTTATCTGTCTGGAGTGAGGTGCAGACTTGCATGTGGCCCAGCTGATGCCACTGCCACCCACTGTCTCTTGCTTCAGTAAAATTCATATTGGTTTTACCTTTCTGGTACCAGCTCACCCAGGTAGTCTCGGACAAAGGACTGTCAAACAGGTGTGTATATGTGTGCGTGCGTGCGTGTGAGGTACATAGAATCTACACTGGCACAAAAATAACTTAAAAGTTTCGCTTTGATGAAAAGGTCATGTAGAAACTATAAGCAAGTACTTTGGCAGCAGTGTTGGAAAAGCCGTGAGTGACGTTTGAGAGAAGTCCTCCAAAGTTCAACTCCAACAGGCCTGACATGCCCTGTGCAACGTCACTGAAAAGACCGAGCGGGTTCCCAAGAAAGTCCACCGAGCCAAGTATCTTTGCCGCCTGGCTCCTCAACTCCTTGGTGTAGTGAAGTCGAATTGACTCCAGCAGAAAATCAGTTGTCTCAAACAAATGCAGTTTAACAAAAGCATCTACAATACAGTCAACACAACGAGCACCAGTTACACAGCCTGTCATCACTGTTTGGGACACAGTGTATACTGTAACAATCTCATAACTTCAAATGTGGGACAGCATGGTACTGAATGAAGACATTATGCAACAGATCTTACCTAATTCAACTTTGGCATCTTCGAAGCGTATGAGTGGAAATCGCAGAGACTGTTTAATAGCCTTGAGGTCTGGAGGAAGACTAGAAGACGTCAGCATACTGAGACTGACTTCCATAGAGTTGATCTTCATTGTGCCGAAGTAATGTCGTCTAAACTGGGTTGACGTTGTCGACAACAGTGCTCTGAAGAAAACAGCATAAAATACTACAGCTACACAGCTACATGTGACGCATGCACTGTAACATTAGTACAGTAATATGTCTTTACAAAGTATATTACACATTATATCTTAATCTCTATCATCAAATCACGTCACAAAACTTAACAATATCCTCATCCCATCCATGCAACATTCATCTCCATTCCTCACCATTTTCATTACTAGTGAGTACAAGATATGTGACATGTGTTAATATCAAAATACTGATGACGGAAATTTTAGTTAATTTCTTCCTGATCACCATGACAACTGTTACTACGTCAGTCTGTACAGTGAACTGATAGATCTGTGAGGAATGTTAAACTGACCGCTGAGAGCCAATATGAGCCTCGTCCATAGTTTCTAGCTCGGACTCTTGTTGACCGAAACCAAAAAACAGCAGCAGTCTCCACAGCAGTTTCTCCTCCACTTGCAGCGCCAGTGGACGCAGTGAGACGACAACATGCTATATATGCATAGAACAAACAATCCGTCATAATTCACAAGTAACATAAACATCAAAGAAGTAAGTAAATGTGAGTTCGCCTTACTCCTTAAAGAACTATAGTCAAGTTGCTCAACTTCCTACTTTAGGATCGATTCTCATCCCTTGAGAGTAAGAGGCTGAGCTGACATGAGTGGCTGATTACATACCAAGAGAGCATACTCGATCTTTACCCATCTCGGTAATGACCAGGCTCAAAGCAGAATAACTTTGTTGTTGCGAGCAACAATGCAACCACTATGCCAAGCCGCCACACAAACATATAAAGCCGACTGATAAAACATCGTAGCTGATGAGCGACACCTAATTAACACATCAGCCTATCAGCTGTTGCTGCTATCATGTGCATTTATGATCAATATTTGATCAGCCAATGAGTAACTGAATACTAAAGCAGTCGGTTAAGTGAAGCTGTTGCACACCCCTACAGTTTGGTCTTATTACCACACGTCTCAACTGAAAGTAAACATACAGCAAATAATGCCAAATTTTAAGGATGTAACTGATTTTTAGGCCGATAGTGCTGAGGGACAAACAGGCCGATGGACTGGTCACAACGTAATGATTACGATCAGTAATACTCCATATATAACACGTAGCATGTTAGTACGTCAATTAAGTAGGCATTTGTTTGCAATCCAGTTACTCAAAAAAAAATAGTAAGATAAAGTGCCAAAAAACCAATGCAAAAAAACTTGACCCTACAAATTCAGTCTATTTTAGCTATCTACCACGACATGTTAATCAGTTATGTTAATCAACTTCCAATTACGGCACAAAACTGCAGCAATAAAATCACAGACAAAAACTTACCGAAGCTAAAGCCATAAGTGAGGACTAGTGATAAACTAAGTACAGAGGCAGAATGCAGACGAAGTACCTTGAAAACATTTGCATCCCAGTTGCGGCTTGGCATACGATGTACAGCAAGCGTAAGAGCAGGTTTTGTGTCAACTGCAGTCTCATGCTGCGGCGATGTTGGCATTACATAGAGCAGCACTGGCTTGCAGCTGCCAAACAGCTGATTGTCAACCTGCCATTAACCATCAACAGTAACAATCACACTGCCAGCACATGCACTTCAGTGTCAGTAACAAATGCCCAGCAGTGAGTCATAATTTTCAATACTATTTTTCCCAAACAAACATATAATTAATCATTATTTAAAAATGTGTATGATTGACTTCTTAGAAACTGACTACCAGATAAAATCACATTTAGCACATTTCTACTGTAAAGATCACTAAATGAAAAGCTAGCTAACGATACATGTCAGAATAAATGTGACACCAAATAACATCTACTGTGTCCCAACTGAAATGACATTAAAATTCAAATTCGTTTAAATGCACTGTGAAAACATAAACTGCACTTATTAAATTACTAACTATTTGTTGTAAAATGTGCAAGTTTCCACAAAATACACAGAGTAGTTTCTGAGTTACAAAAGTTTTAAAAAGTTGAACTCAAAAACATTAGTCTCCTATATGTGATCGTCCACTGCTAAAAAATAAAACAGTTTTAGATGCAAACAAAGATGCAGCGTAAGAGACGGTGCAGTTTTTATCTCAAAACATGCCAATTTCTCTCTTAGAACTGATGCGGCAGTAAAATTTCCAAGAACTGAATCCAGCCAACTTTGAGGTGTAGGGAAGTTCTACTACACCATAACGTCACCCGTCGGAAGCAGTGTCTGGCCAAAGAGTGAAGGCGTCACTTCACATTTAGAAATTTGGTGATCAAGCAGTGCAACAGTGGCATGTTCATCTGCATGCTTGTGTCCGTGAAAATGGTGGCCATTCTGAGCTCAAACTGTGTCCGATAAAAACTTAACTGACAGACTTGATTTCATTCAATGTCTCAATGAGTTTACATGTTTGAAACTGGCATTTGCGAGCTAAATTTTTTAAACTTATATCTCAGAAACTACGCAGCATATTTCGTTAAAACTTGTACAGTTTGTGTTAAATGAACAGTAATTAGTGTAGTTAAGATTGCACATGTTTCCATGAGTTATGTTGTATTTAAATGAATTTGAATTTGGCGTCATTTCCATTGGGACACAGTGTATCAGTAAACAAACAAGCATCTACATGTGCCACAAAACTTACACTTTTATGTCCCACTCGACAATAACAGCTCATCTCGGAGCTGTGTTTCCCAGCTAATCTCTAGACAGTCACTGAAGAAACAAAACCCAACACACAAAAGGCAAGTAACATAAGAATAGAACTATGTAAGCTAACATAAAAATACACAAAATGCTAAAACTTAGAAAACGAAAACAAAAAATTAAACAATGGGTGAGGTCAACTTCAACTAAGTCTAAAGGCTAAGACTAAAGGCTCAGACCAAAAGATACACATTTAACACAGGGAATTCCCAGGTTAAGACTGTTTGGTTCAGTTTAGCCTTTACACTTAGCGTAAGTTGACCTCACCCAATGTGTTGTGCCAAAAAAACATAACATCTATATGTGCCTCTGATTCATAGGTGGATGTAGTTTACTAATTTACTCACTTAGTACACTGCCATGCGAAGTTTACATAGTACAGTGTTATAACGTACGGAATGTAACACTGCTAACCTGAAGTGAATGAACATCGGCTCTCAGAGATTGCTCATCATTCTCCTGTACATATTCAATGGTAACATCACGGAACATGACATAGACGAGTTCTTCTGGTGTCTGATCAACAAGAGAGATGCCAAGACCCTTGTTCAACCGAACTATGACCTGCAGATGTATATGCAGTGATTTAGAAAAATGCGATATTGCAAACTGAACAACACAACTATCTATTACATAGCTCTCAACATAAAGACTGTAAACACCCACAGCAGTCATCAACATCACCAACACCAAATCCAACAAGAAGGCCTAGCAGTGGCTAGCATAGCGCGATGATCCCTTCCCTCGCCCCGCATGCACTGCGACCGCAATGCGTGGTAAATTGGGATCTGAATTTGAAACCTAAATTAGCTATAATGCGCCAATGCACTTCCGTCACAGACAGACAGACAGACAGACAGACGGACACTGACATCGCAGCATAAGTGCGAGATGTATATATTACATCTCGCGCTAAAAATTGTCAGACATTGTTGATTTTTGTATTAACTTGCTTCTAAGAAATATTAAAAACTGGACAAGGTGGAGTGTCAGAGAAAAGTTAATTAAATCAAGATAGGTAAAAACAAACTTGAAATTGATAATTTCTAAGGCAGAGAAAGGCATTTTTTTGAGTTGCTATTATTACCAGCTAATGAAAACATGACCCCAAAGTGATGAAATTGTCGTGGTTTGAATCAATTACACCGATGCAAAATTAATTATTGATCGACTGGGTCAAAAATCAATAACTGTAGAAAATGATTAGAAAGTGAGTGACTGATTGATGCATAGTGTAAGTGTGTTGCATCTGAACGACTACTGTAACACATTTTGAATACTGGGTTAGTGCAGTATCAATCAAGTAATGGGTGATAATGTCCCACCAGCTGCATAGCACTTTCTTCAGATGCTTTATGTTTGGAGTTTTCTGGCAGTACATCAGCTGCTGTAGCAATTCACAAATCAAATAGATGACTGAACTACGATTACGGCTGTTTAGTGGCAAGTTATTGGATTCACTGACATTGTGTACATTTGCTCTCAGAAAAGAAACTATGTGTTTAGATGCGTAAGATAGCACAGGCATCTCGTTAAATGGTTTCTTACCGAACATTTGTTAGCTGCCAGGCAACGACTTCATCTTTCAACAGCATATTAACCAGAAACTAAAAAATACAGTTAAAACTGTCAGTGTGATACAGTCTGTCTTTTGGACTTTGTTGCATGTACCAAACTTGTCAGGCGTAACTTTCTCTTCACTCTCAGTAACCTTCTGAACACGCAACAGAATTTCTTGAATGGTTGGTTCGATACAGTGTATTGAACAATAAGGGATGTATTGGACACCAGACAGACACAATACTTATTTCCACACAAATGCAAACCTCAAAGTTGAGCATTTTTGCTGCAGATGCTGCCACCGTAGATGCGTCAGATTCCGCCGTGATTGCTTCCACGGCTAGTTCTGGTTTTGAAACTTTCTTGTGAATGATCATCCAATCATCAACAGGCGTGCCACGTAACTGCTGGAATACCAACATACACACCCGCAGTCAGTTCTACAACAGATGTAGCCACCAAGGGCGTCGATCTTACAGGATTATTGGGGGGCATAAAAGAAGACTGGGTATCTGGGGGATGGAAGTCCCCCAGCGGGGTCCAGGAGCAGAACCTCAGTAGAGGAGGGTCCGGGGGACAAAGTCCCCCAAAAGCTGAAGCTTTTTTTGTGAAAATACACATAATATTTGCATTAAAATACAACAAACAACAGCTGTTGCTGTTACTGGATGAAATAAACTAGCCTAAATGACATCACTTCTAAAATATTGGGGCGGACATTATCATAGACGTACCCCTTCATAAATATTGGGGGGACATGTCCCCCCTGTCCCATAGGGATCGACGCACCTGGTAGCCACCAATCTAAAAGACCGGTATAAACTCAGCAGACTTAAAACAGAACAGCTACTTCTACTGCTTCCATTTAATGGTCATTTTTCTAGGTTACCTGCATTAACCAGTACCCAATCATAGTTTCTAGAACACCATCTCTGGAGATTAGTTCATGGCTCTTTATGTATCGGAGGTAAGGTGAGGTAAGGTAAAGCAGTTTGTGCTAGAAGCCACACTGCTACACGAGCCTGCATGCCACCTGGTAGATGCGGCATGTCCTGCCTTTACCCCAGCCGGTACTCGTATTTATCCACCATTAAGTATGAAAGGCTCAGTAGACCTGAACTAATGCAGGTAACCGGCTTGCCCAGACTCACTACAGAAGTGCCGGCTATACCAGGTGTCACCTAGTTAAGCCAGCCTTCTACCACACTAAACACAGTTAAGTGTGAACAACCTTCCCACAGTTGTTATGCAGTGACCGGCCTCAGCCGGATTCAAACCCGTGTTTTTCGAACACGCTGTCCACTCGGCCACCACACTACCTGGGGTCCACCTGGTCCTTCCTGCCAACCAACCATCATTGTCAAAGTACTAATGGGAACATGAAGCACTAACCATAACCAGTTGCCTGGTCACTTTTTTTCATCCACAACCAGACTCCCGATAAAGGCTCCTTTTTATTGGCTCTCCGATGCCAGAGCTACATGGGAAATGATACTACATGCTTTCGAGGAATAGATTCATTTGGTTGGTACACCGATTTATAAAACATCAAGGTAATTAAAGAATTTGGCTGCGATTTATGAATTACTGTATGTAAATTGATACCACATGCTGCAAAGCAATGCTTAATAAACGAAAATCTGTTTTAACACATAATATTACTGGAGCCTGTAACTGCTAATGTATTACAGTCTGGTGTCAACATCTCTATCCAACTGCTGCAATGCTGAACAAGGAGATCACGGCATGTCGCACCTGCTGCGTAACGTCAGTTATCTGTAGGACCCTTGTTGGTCCATCGGTTATCACTTTGACGCAGAGCACGCCGGAACCCTCCTGACTCTTCTGGCGGTCTACGGCCATCTCAGGCGAGACTTCAACAGTAGCAGCTCGAGGTGACGGCTGGAACGACGCTGAACCCAACACTGCTTCACCTCCTGCATGCAGTGCATTCAACCACAGATAATATCGACCGCCAAGCGCCACTGTATCACTTGTGATTTGTTCATAACATTAAATGATCTATACGTGTGCTTGTATTTCACTGAAAATGTTTAAGCTTTTCAACACATATGCAGAAGATATTCATACACACTGCAAAACAGCAATTTATACTTTTATAAGATTCCAATTTACAGCATTGCATTTGCACATTTATAAATGCAAGCTGCTTTAAACTACACTTGCTACAGCACAGTATTTTTGTAGTATAGTATTTCACATCACAAAGGAGCAGCTACTCACGCTAAAACTGCATGAAAATATGTAATAAGGATATAGAAATATTGCAAGAAACATGTAAAAAAACATATAAAAAGTTTCAGAGTACACAAATCACAGAAAAATATAATAGTAAAAGCAATTATCAACACTAAAC
>Ga0209782_1000423_pt1 | contig 18049 bp, 11 predicted proteins | sample WorMetmaBAHAMAS1_FD_187390 | JGI IMG/M metagenome (GOLD analysis project Ga0209782, IMG submission 187390) | Marine gutless worms symbiont microbial communities from Max Planck institute for Marine Microbiology, Germany - Inanidrilus... | ecosystem: Host-associated > Annelida > Digestive system...
ACTTACGATGTGCTAAGATTATTTTTGAAAATTAGCTTACGACAATCTTAGGATAATCTTAGGATTTCCTAAGTCCCTAAGTTACGATAATTTTACAATAAAGATACGACAGTCTTAGGAAGATCTTAGGAACGTTTGTAAATCGGGCCCCAGAAACCTCAGATATGACCAACTGATGGAGTGTCCATATCTACCCATCCTTTACCTATTGGTGTCAAAACAGTTAACTTTGAAAACATTTTTAGAACGAGTGTTTGTATTAAATTTTGTTTTAAAATTTAACTCTGTTGTTTATAATGTTACAGTAACTGTATGCGTTTATTGGAGAATTTTTTGTGATATGGTGTTGTTTCAGTTGATATATGATTATGTAAAAAGTTTTATGAGTTTCTGCAATTTTTTTCGTTCTTGTCAGACATTTTGGACTTTAGATAGCACTATAGCACTTTAGATAGCACGTCCTCTGTGTGTTTTACAGCCAGAAAGAGTGTTGCCAACCCCGGGCAATGAAGGTTTTCGAATCACGTCAGACGTGTGGAGTTTCGGCATAATGATGGTAATAAGCATTCTTTGTGGACGCAACTCTCGCTGTTCTCTCACTTGACACTTGATGGCGTTTATCCCATCTGACCTTATTTCATCTGAACTGAGTCTGGGCTGTGATTGGTCACAGCTGTGGTGAACTGGGTTGCTTGCAGTGCACAACTCAGTTCACCATGGCTGCAACCAATCACAGCACACTCATTTCAGAGGAAATAAGGTCAAGTGATATGGATGATGTGAAAAGATGTCACAATGTCATCTCCTTTTCACCATAGATAGGTTCATGCTGCCATCTAGGCTGCCCTCGTGGACTTCAGAATATCTATCTGGACTATATTACTCTGTTCTTAACAGAATGTAGAGCAAAAGTATGAAAGTGAAAACAAATAAATCTAAAACGCTGACTATTGTAAGGAGGTGAGACTACCGTGAAGGCGGCCGTGTGGTGTTGGTGGTCGTGGTAGTGAGTGTTGGTAGAAATGGTTGTGTAACAAGTGTCAGCTGAAGGTTAACCCGTGATTAAAGCAAGCAAGTGTTTGTGTGCAGAAGCCACACAAATCAATGAGCCAGTGTGGATATTGGCAGAGATCCAAGTCTGTGCTGAAATCTGTCTGTCTGTCTGTCTGTCTGTCCCATGCCCATAGCTCAACAATGCGGCATTTAGAGCAATGAATACTACAGAACACTAATAGGAAGACTCGCGGTGCAAATTGAACACACTGATCAGTGAACGTAGCCATCACCAGTGCTGCTTCAGAAGCATTCACTAGGTGGCCGGCCCTGTCAGACTGCCATCTGCAGGACGCATATTGTTTAGCCATACGAGGTCTTGTTTTTACTTACTTATTGATGAGTTAAAAAACAATACATCCACATGGTTCCTTCCTACGATCGTAGTGTTAAAGATGAAGCTCTTGTTCTCGTCACGTTTGGTTTTGATTCGATATGTCTGTTCACCATTGAGTTTATGTGCTTGTTAGATGACTGACGTGTGTTGTGTGATGTGTGTCTTTGCTGCAGTTTGAGGTTTCAACCGGCACGTTTCCATACAGTGAATGGCACGGTCTGTTTGAGCAGATCCAACAAGTGGTTCATAACAATCCTCCACGCCTGCCGTCCGACAAGTTTTCACCGGAGTTTGAGGACTTTGTCTGCTGCTGGTGAATTTGTCTCGTTGTCAATCGTTGTCTTGAATTTACTGGAGTCTTGTCGGTCTTTTTCTACGTTATCATTAACCTTGTAGTACCGGTAGTTCTTGTTGCTTAGGCCATGTCAAATATTTTCTCTTTGACAGATTAGTCTTAAATTATTTTTATGATTCTTGAGCAAATTGTGCCTGAGCAGCTGAACTGATTGAGAGAAAGATCTTTGGAGCATGAATTGCGATGCTACGTCATTGAGCGTGAATCTGTCTGAGGCGGCCAATGAAAATAAACCTACTTACACCTCACGTGGATGGCGTGGCCTGCTGGCGACGCCATTGGTCATATCAGTCAAGTTACTCTCTGTGAAACGGGGATTGGATAACACTGACATCAGTGACCATCCGTTGGTACTTCTTAGCATGTAATAGCCACCCAGGCCAACTCAGCCTCCTATCCTCAGTGGGATGAGAAAAGAGTACCGGCGAATGAGCTGTGAGCACTACAGGCGGCGAGGTACAAGGAAGGGAGATGTGCACTCAGCCTACACTCCTGTCTGGACTATAGCACCATTTTTGGTTGACCTTAGTGTCGTGCCTATAACCCAACCCCACAGTCATGATGTGCTGTTTTGGCATTGTTGGTAGTTCACAGAGCTGTGAACATAGCGCTAAATGTGAGACTGTTTTCATGATGAGTTGAAATGAATTACTATGGTCGTTATTATTGTAATGTACATGTGAATGTTTGTAAAGAAAATGATAATAATATTAATAAACATTCCGATCGTGCTTTTGGTTGTAACTTCAGCGGCTTTTGATGATGATAGCCATTGCAACAGGTTCTTGTGATGAACACAGTAATAATACACATATTTGTATAGCGCCTTATGGTCGTAACTTCAGAGGCTGTGAATGTAATATCGCCGCGGACTATGCTCAGCCATTGTGACTCAGCCTGTAGGCTGCTACCGTCCACAGCCACCATCGCCATTTATTATTATTATGCATTCCAGTAGCTTTTGTTGATCACAGTATTGTGATGTTAAGTGCTGAAATTTGTTGCATTAGCATGTACATACGTGTGTGTGTGTGTGTGTGCTTCAGCCTGCAGAAAAAGCCGGAAGATCGACCAAAATATGAAGCTTTGCTGAAGCACAAATTTGTCAGTCATTTGATGACAACGCCGATCGACATTTCCATATTTGTGTGTGACATGCTCGACAGAAAGCTCACGACCAACATGTCAGATCCAACTGTATGAGACGAGAGTTAGTCGGACAAGTGGTCGACCTGTAGAAATTGTTGCTGCCATCTTTCTCATGTTTTTTTCTGCATACACTTGTCTCAGTTCATCACATGGCACGTCCAGCTTTGTGTACATGCAGTCGGCATTGTCCAGTGTGTCTGCAGTCGGTGAGACTTGGTCAGAATTTACTGCTGCATCTTGTAGACAAAGATTTTTTTAGAATTGTTCAGTGTTTAGTGGTTATGAGCAGAAGTATAGTGGCATCTTTTATGATTCACAGTGACTGGTGTTGTGTGTTTTTTTCTGTGTCACCCTGTGTGTATAACATCGTGAGATAAGCTAGTGCAGTGTACATGCGTATTACGTTTTATTCAGTTGCAGCAATGGCCAGTTTGCTTAATTAATTTGTAATTAGCCTAGCAATGTGTTTTTCACCAGTAATATCAGTCACCTTGTGTCATACTGCATTCTGTTTTCTGCCTGGCTACTGAATATTTTGACACGTATTAAACTGTGATGTAAGTCGGTGTGATCACATAGTTTTCTTATTGTTTGGCTGTAGCACTGACCGTCGCTGTGAGTTGTTCACTTGAATGTAGCCTACTAGTACCAGGTTTCCCGCCACCGCTAATGTCAGTCATTCAGCTCTGACATAATGCGATCCTCTACTTCTTCTGATTGGTTTCTGAACCACAGTTAGACTGCATATCATCAGATATGTAAACAATACAACACCAAGACCTCATGCTCAACACCAAGAGCAAGACCTCATGCTCAACACCAAGACCTCATGCTCAACACCAAGAGCAAGGCCAGTTGTCTTGTCGTCAATCATTTGTTTTGTGCATGCAGCGAACAGTTTGCCGACTGAGTGTGTGAGAGATTTAACAGCATAATTTGGTCACCGTTGGTTCCTGTAAAAAACTGATTGGTGGGGTGCTGGCGTGGTTATCTGTCTGCTGTGAGGTGCACCATTGCACATGGTTCAGCTGATGTCACTGCCACTCACTGTCTCTTGCTGCGGTAAATCAAGATTGGTTTTACCTGTCTGATACTGGCTCACCTGGATAGTCCCGGAGGACAAATGGCATTAAATGAGTGTTGTTAGTGTCTTATTATTGACCGCTTAGCAGGGGAGATAATACGTTTCTTAGTGTCCATGTGTGTGTCCATCCGTTTGTCTGTGGGCGCTCTCCTGTTTGAACCATTTGACCTTTGACCTTGATTTTTGGCATGAGGGTCGACCTTGACCTTGGCTAGCCTGGGATTGTAGGTCAAGGTCAAAGGCCAAGGTCAAACAGTGAAAATTGTTTATTCTCTCCCGTTTGGACCAGTGGTGTGGAGCAGGTCGATATTAGGACTCGGCTTGCCGAGTTCAGCCAATGGTAATTGCGAATGACAATTACCAGTCCATTGAAATTGTCTGTTTGTCAGTAATCGGGGGGCGTTCAGTGTGTCGCGCGTAAGTGGTTGATCAGCTGTAATTGCTATGTACTGCTGTGTGTACATAATGTGATAAACTGCTGGTTTTGTTGAGCAAGTTGTGATAAACCATGACAATCATGTTGTTGTTGACACAATCATAGAGAGCACAGATATTAAACTCTAGTGATGTTCATGATTGCCGTGCCACGTGCAGCACACACACACACGTTGTCTCCATTACCGTCTGATGCCTTCACTACTTTATCTGTAGTAGTTGTTACAAACATTGAAATGTATTTTATTATCGAGGAAGTTATGAATTTTTAAATGTTTTTTATTCTCTGAGTGCATGACGTTTCTTAATTTTTTTTATTACTGTGACCTCGAGAGGGGTGCAGATTATTGTGATGAGTATGTCTGTTTGTCTGTCCACTCACATAACTCAAAAACCACAAGGCCGATCTTTACCAAATTTCTTATGCACGTTGCCTGTGGCCGTCGCTGAGTCGTCCTCTGATGGCAGTGCGATACGTTATGTACCTCTGTTTTGTGGCTGACGTTGTGTACTCATAGCATGGGACCAATTGGCCAGAATCAAGCATGATGTTATAGTTCAATGAAGTTTGCCAAGTGTCAGCACTAGTTGGATGTGTTTGGTCGAGTTCGTCAGAATGAGGCACCGGGGGCAAAGTCAGCTAGCTACAATTTCTTTATTTTTATTTACATGAAAAACTTGTGTTTTGAAGTACTTTTGTTTTAGTTCTAGCATTCCAAACAACTCTGCTTTCATGCCTGGTTAGTCCCTAATTGCTCTTTAAATCGCTCATCATTGTGGTCTTTCACGTCTATATCATATTTGCTGTAACTGCTTGCACTGCCATGGCTTGTCATTCACACTTGCTGCATTCTACTCGCATTGTCTCTCAGTATTACTCTTCTCGTTGTGTGTGTGTGTGTGTGTGTGTGTGTGTCTTCCAGTCTGTCATCATGTGTGTCGTTTAGGCATGCATGTTTACAAAATTACACGGCAGAATGTACACTAATATGATGGCAATACAAACTTCAGTGTTAAAATGAAGGAAAGATTAAAGCAGTCAATAGCACAACATGATACTTTTGTGACTTACTGCAAAATTAAAGTGATAATTATTGGAGCGTTGGGCCCGGAACTGATCCCGGTGTACAGGCAGTCAGCCCGCACTGCAGGTGGCTTTAAGCTACACACCCGCGGCGGTAGGCTGCCGTTACTTCCCGCCAGGCCTGCGGTTACCTTTCCAGCCAAAGAGTGTCACCGCTTATTGGCCAGTATTAAATTAAACTGCTTGGTGAGAGAATCACATTGGTGTGGACAACTTGCCCAAGGTTGCTACTTGACAGCACGGCTCAAACTGGCGACCACTGAGTCGTCACCAGTCCGATGCCTTAGCCACTAGACTATCGAGTCACGTGTGGTTATTGGGCGAAAATCGGCCTACGATCTCCATTTCCAAACGCGTTAAACGATTGAAATGTCGATGGGCGCATTTAAACAGGCGACGGTACACGTATATATCGTATAAATTTGGTAGGCTTCTATCCAGTACTTCTGCAGTTAATTTGGCTCAACTGTGTACAGTAAGCATCGATCAGCACTTGGGTTAATTCGTCTACGATCAATTTTCGAGCACGTTTGTGTTGCACTACTAATTGCTATGGGGCGACACTGCTATGCCCGGCGGGCTATATGCTAGGCTTTGCCACGCGTTTGTAGCTTTATATGCAAAGGTTTAAAACAACAAAAGCGAAATACAAACTCACTGAAGGTCACTGCTATTTGTATTGAGGCTAGACCGACCGCGTTACCACGCCCACACGCACTAAACTCCGCTTTAGCCGCGCTAGTGTGCAGCTGATGATGTGACAAAAGGTAAACTTCTCCCATACTCGTTATCGAGCGTTGGGCCCGAATATGATCCCGGTGTTCAGGCAGTCAGCCCCCAGGTGACTAAGCCATCCACCAGGCGGTAGGCTGCCATTACTTTCCGCCAGGCCTGCGATTACCTCCGTAGCTTTCACCAGATGGCGCCACATGGTAGCACACATCCGATTCCATCTTCTTGCTTACTTATCGACCACGAAAAATGAAAAGCTGAGTTGGCCTAATTGGATGACCTGTAGCGGATGGTTTACTTACATTAGTGGTCACCGCGCGATCAGCTGCAGGTCGAGCGTGGGACAGGGAAAGTTCGCCGGCCAGCGACCAACGTTCTACCACTGTGCCACGCAACCACCGTGACAGTAAAAACCTAATATTACGAACGACAGTCAGTACTCAGCCATGACCTTGACCTATGACCTAAACGAGCTAGGGTCATACCCATACACATACAAAAACTCAAGATCAAAGGGCAGTCAGTTCAAGAGTTGAAACTAGAAATGCGTGGCAAAGCTTAGCGTATAGCCCGCTCGGCGCCGTAGTGTCGATCCCGAGCAAAATTTTGCTCGTTAACACCTGCAAATCGGAATTGCGATATTCGAATCCGTTGCAAAGTGCCGGCGTGTTGAATAAAGGTAATTTTGCATATTTTGCTCAAAATTCACACCGGATCCGGTGTGAAAGGACCTTAAACAGGGTGTCAACAATAGTTTGAACAAAGCATAGCGATCGCGCTGCAGCAGATGGCGTCGATGGCATGGTTTATAACGGTCGACGGAAGGAAGAAGGCAACTAACTAGAGAGGTTGAATAAGCCGAGATGATGCAGCCATGCAGTGGCGCCGCCTGCCGGTCAAAGTCTCAACTATAGACAATGCGCTCAACAAAAGCTGGCGTCGCAATGACGTGACATTGTACAACGTTGTCGTTGTTTTTCAGTGCTCGAATGCAGCCGCTCAACACTGCAGTGCACTCACTGCAGATTGAGACATCTCAGTTACATCTGCTCAGTGTTCAGCTGCACTAAGTGCGATATGCGGCTACAATTCCTTTTGTTTTGAACGAATGTCGTTAACAAGACTAAAAAGTCTCCACTCGAGGTCGCCTCAGCCCCTTACCTCGTGACCTTGAAATGTCACAGTGACCTTGACCTTCGAACATAGCCTACATCGTGTCACGACGAACCAGCATGCATGGCAGAGATAGGCCTACACCGTACACGTCAAATCTCTCTTCGTTGAAAAGTTATTCTCCGGACACACGTACAGGCGGACGCACACAGCGCGCAGACTGATTGATCTACCTGGACCACGTGTAACGGTGTTATGCTACTGCTTGCTTCCTGCTGAAAACTGATTGATATATTCACGTCCCTGCCTAAACAAAAATTCTTGGCCACGCCTTTGATCAAGAACCTGAACTCTAGTCGCTGGCTGCCAGGGGCAAGGCCACGGAAATGGAGGGAACACGTCCTGGGAAAGTTTAACACCCTATCTGCCTCCAGGGTTAGTGCATTGGTCACCCGTAAGATTTGCACAAAAACGGCTGAAAAATTTTGGTACCCCAGAATACAATTATTAGTGATAGACTGCTAATAGGCTAATAATTGTCTTGATAGCTGTAAAAAATACACCAAAATCTGTAGAATTTAATGCCACATTCCAAGAATTTGTGAGACAAAACCCCAGATGGGGAAGGCCTTAGGCGCCTCCCATAGACTTCACCCCAAGCAGCCCCGAGTGCCCACAATGGCCTTGCCGCTGCTGGCTGCGCCTTTGCTTGCTAGTTAGACCATTGTGTCGTAACTAGGTAGTAAACATGAGGCTGCAGCGAACAGCGATCGATGCAGGCTGCTGCTGCTGCTGGTGGTCTCTTCATCACTTGATAGTGGAGTGAATTAGGAGTCAGTGAGTGAGCGATGTCGTCGGCGGTGGAGGTGCACTTGATGACGACGATGAATGGCAGCAGCGTCCAGGACGTTCCAACTGACGCTGCCGACGTCCAAGTCCACGATGACTTGGAGCTGTTCAACTTGTCAGTGTTGTCAAGCAACGATCTACTGCCAGACCAACTGACGCACCAGGTCCGTACACGCTATATGAACCTTATACTGCGGAAGGATTTAATGGGCTGCATGTACAGCCGCGCCATCATATGCTACCTTGCCCTTCTATCGCGCGTTACAAAATTGAGAGATAAGCTTTCCAAGCTGGGTCCGGGTAGAACCTCAGTCGAAACGCATTCCAATCCTTCTGACAGTGAAACACGTACCCTGGTGCTACAGCATTCAACTGATTTTCGGCCTTTCGGAAAAGATAATTAGTTGGTGATGATAATGATGATGATGGCTGGTGATGATGCAGGCGAAGGTGACGCTGACGTTGGTCTACTGCGTCATCATCTCTACGGCCGTCTGCTGCAACCTGCTTGTCATCGTCGTCATCACGTCATCACGCCAGCTGAGAACCAACGTCACCAACGCGTTGTTCGTCTCACTCGCCGTCAGTGACTCGCTGCTGGCGCTCGTCAACATGCCCGTCCAGCTGCTGTACCAGCTGCACAACCAGTGGAGCCTCGGCGAGCCGCTCTGCAAGCTCAGTGGCTACGTGCAGGGCGTCGTCGTCGTATCGAGCATCCTCACGCTCACCGGCATTGCCGTCGACAGGTCACTGACTCACTCAACACTCGTCGCTGAACCAGTAACAAAGGTAGAGTTAGTATACTGTAGCCCATGAGGAGCGGTGGTGGGCTGCTTATTTCCGGTGCTTCGTTGGGCCTTGAGCCTATACGTGCATGGTAAACCATGACGCAGTTGAACGTCGTCGGTTTACCATGCACGTAGAGGCTCGAGCAGCAACCAAGCACCGGAAATGAGCAGCCCACCAGCACTTCTCACGGGCTACAGTATACTAACTCTACCTTTGTTACTGTGGTCGCTGGTGTGTGTAGGTACTACGCCATCTGTCGGCCGCTGCAAGCGCGCTACCTTCACACGGCGCGTCGAGCCGCCTGTCTCGTCGTCGTGTTCTGGGTGACGTCACTGGTCCTGCTGCTGCCGCAGCTCTTCATCCAGCGTCTCGACCCGCTGCTCGAGGTCAAAGTTCATCGCGGGCCTGACTGGCCGCCGACCGCCGAGGTGCGTCTGGTGCATGTCTGTGTCGAGTTCTTCGTCGACTGGCGATGGAACGTCGTCTACACATTCGTCTTCTACGTCGCCATCTGCGTTCTCCCGGTACATACAACGAACCACACTGAACCTCTCCATCTTAATATCGCAATGATGCCGCATTCTCGGCGCAACATTTTCACCCGTTTATACGATTTAAGCATAATAACAGACCGGGGTGACAGAGTGTAGGCCTTGCTAGGCTATATAGTATATGTTACAGCCATTTTTAGCGCGAAACGTAATATAATAGGCCCCTATACATCTCGCGCTTATGCTATGATGCCATTGTCCGTCTGTCTGTGACGGAAGTGCATTGGCGCATTATAGCTAATTTAGGTTTCAAATTCCGATCCCACTTTACCGCGCATTGCGGCCGCCGTGCTGCTTGCAGCACGGCCGCCGTGCTGCTCGCCATGCTGCTTGCGGGCGGATCATCTTGCGCCATGCTAGCGAGTGCTAGACTCTCTTGTTCTCTGGCCGATGCGACGCGACGGTCGAGCGGTGTGAATTGGCTGTTAGTCACTGACTACGAGTGAAGTGTACGACGTAAAGGAGCGCTCATGTCATTTATCTCACCACATCCGAATTTTTAAAAATCTCAAGTGAACGCGCTGTGATCGGTCGCAGCCACAGCGAACTGGGTCGCGCGCTGCGAACCGACCCAGTTGGCCGTGGTTGTGTCTGCGATGTCCGTGTCGTTCTCGAGCCGACACCGACATCGTCGCGAGGAAATAGCGTGTGTTGGACGTAAGATTGTAGTCATGTTTGGCGAGTCGATGTCGTGGAATTCCAACTTAACTGGACTGTCGAGTAGGCTATTGTTGTGTCGGAGTGTACTGGTACATGCTGGGCTAGGTTGTGACGATGCTGGTGACGTACGGACGTATTGCGTACACGCTGTGGTTCGACACGACACCCGGTGAACTCACGCTGACTGTGGTGGACGCCGTCAAGCGACTTGACGAGCGGAAACGCGTTGTGCGCATGCTCTTCATTATCGTTTCCGTCTTCGCTCTCAGCTGGTTCCCGTTCTTCACACTCCAGGTCATTCACCGTGCATTGTCCACGACGTATAGGCCTAGGCCTACCTAGCCTACACGTAAGCCGTCGTAGAGTATATAGGGCGGCTTATCATAAAAGATGACGCAGAAATGATGGTCGAATGGAAACGACAGTTTTGCAACTAAATCAAGTCTTGACTTTGCAGTTTGTGTATACAACACTTAACTGTCGTCGTCGCAAACGGATGTGCGGCGTTGTATGTCATTGAAAATGTAGGCATCTGGCTGTTAAAATGTTGTCAAGTTGTCAACAGAGGCCAACATAATTGAATGACAGAACGCCTGAGCGTCTTATAGACTCAATATCCACTCGTTCGATTTGGTGTGGATTCGTTGTTGTACAACTTGTACAAATCGAACCAATGGAATCTGAGCCATATCCAGAATACATGTAATTGTGTTTTTGCATTAGGCTATAGTGACACAGGTAGCCTATACCTAGGTATAACAATTACGGTTAGCAGAAAGCTTATTCTATGTGAAAGCAACAAAAAGTCCAACAGTGAAATCCTTCAATATGGTCACGTAGCACATGGCGAGCGCAGAGCGCGAGCCTATAACGAGGGTCTGGGGGCACAGCCCCTGGTCGGGAGGTCAGGGGGCAAAGCCCCCCCCCCCCTGAAGCCTGAAAGCTTTTTTTCTGCTTAGGGCCTATGCGTTTAATAACGCGGGCATTGTGCACAGATTTTCGGTATGTGGATGTAAAATTGTACGTGAATTCTACCCTGTCTTTGAATAATAATAAGAGGAAGTGAAAAAGGCAGGGCAATATGGACAGTGGACACTGCAGGGACTGGCGCTAGTGCGACGTACGTATACGATTGTCGTAGTTTGACGTACGTACAGGTGAGTTCGTTGTTCTATGAGGTGAGTGCCACGTCACGCCGGACTCTGACGACCTGTCTACACCTGGTCGCCTACTCCAACTGCGCCATCAATCCACTCGTCTACTGCTTGCTCAACGACCGCTTCAAGACCACTCTGAGGACACTCGTAGCCGCCGCCAAGTCATCATGCCGGCGTCCTCATAGCGTCCACGGCCAGCTGTCGGCCGCACAACCGTTGAGGATTGCACTGCTTCTCAGCAGCAATGTCGCCATGACGACCAACTCTGCTCCAACTAGACCGGGAATGACGTGCATGCACGCTGAACCAGGCGGTCACCGGCGCTGATGAATCACACGCGACACGAGGAAACCACCCCAATTTTTGCATCTTTCGTCACCCTTCATATCTTCGTAGTGAGTAAACATAGAGACTTCATCGTTGGTGTACAGGTTGACCGTAGCTAGTCCCAGCCTATGGACAACAAAGGTTCCCTGAAAGGGGCGTCGTTACGTCACGTGATCCGTTTTAAGTTTTGGCGGCTCCGTCCATATATCAGGAATGGCTGAAGCTAAGAGCTGTCAAATTTTGTACAAAGGTAGACTAAGTCTTGTCAGAGGGATGACAAATCACAAATAAAAGGGGCGTGGTTTTGATCACGTGACACATTTTTGTATGCTCAACTGTGGACTGTGATCAACAATGTCGTTGACGACGGACTACTGTCATAGGCGGCGAAATTATCTGAAAAGTGGGTGGGCCAATCACACTCGGTGCCTTGACGCTAAAAGTCGATGGAGGTGGGAAATGGGGAGGCAGTATCCCCCTCCGCAGCCGACTAAGAGGCCCGGGGGAGCATTATAAGCTCCCCCAGCTGAAATGGAATTTTGTAATATCTGAATGCCAAAGAATCAAAATTTGGTGGCCCAAACATGCCCAGCTAGTGAAGCTATACTTGTGTCCTTTACGGATTGCTTCGGCCCTTGGCTGTCAAAAGTGCGAGGGCCAGAGATAGGAGTGGCCCACAGGGGCCCAATAGCTTCCGCCGCTTATGACTACTGCTTATCACACCTATGGCACTCGAGGCCACATTAAGGCTTATGCCTAAGCTCCATCGGTTCGATTTGTCACTGTACACGTATTTGTTGCGAAGTTGTCCCTGATATAGCCATATATGTGTGCTGAAAAGGGATGTTAAACACCAACTAACTTGATTTATAACATACAGACAACAAATCGACCAAGTGGAGTTTGAGCACTATCGTTCAAATATGTGGTAATAACCGACATTTCTCAGTCTGTGTAGCAGTGTGGTAATTAAACTCAGTGGGCAGTGCGATATGGTCAATTTTGCGTTAAGCAGCGTTGCGCGGTCCATCTGCGTTAGCAGATACACTTGTTATCATTTATTGCATGTAGCATTCTGATGACCTTAAATCTCGGTAGAACTGTTGATATGTCAAGTATTATTATGTCATTAAAGTCAACAAACTATAAGTTAGTCCAAACAACAGCAACATTGTGGGGGGGCGAGGGTATTTACAGCTGTTTCCCGCAATGCAGCTAGCAAAACGGTTTTGACTATTTAAGTTAACTTATTGTTCTAGAAGTGTATTGCATTAATGCACTTTTTCACCTGACAGACCTATGTATATTATCACTATTTCATCCTAGCAACTTCAAAGCCATTTCCCCGTTTACATAGGTCCTGACGTCAGTGTACAGAACTAAGCATCAGCAACCAACATGGTGGAAATGATAACAGGAAACTCCGCTGAGCTGTGAGACTTGAATTATTATTATCTCCATCACACAACAAGAGTGTTAATGTGTCCACGCGTGCAGCAGACAGAATGCCGCCGCTGCAGCAGTAACAGTGCAGCCAGGCTTGCTGTAATGCTGCCACTCCAGACTGAGTTCTTAGTTCTTGTAGCCTCGGCTGGCACGACGACCGCGAGCACGCTCAAACTTGCGACCCTTTGAACGAACGTACGGCCTGCGCAACACAGCACACAAATCAGTACCGGCATTAATTGGCTGCACGGGTAAAGACAGCAATGTCACGTCTGCCGGGTGACAGGTAACGTACACGAGTTCTCGCAGCAGTGAGGCATGTTTGTGAACTGCTATATCTGGTTACTCTACTTTACTTATTTACAAACAGTAAACTACACTGTTATGTTCTTTAACCGGAATGCTTTGCATGCTATCAACAGCAAGACACTGAAGCAACTGAATGTGTCGTTACTTTGAGCTAGACAGATGCACCTGTGAGGCTGTGACGGTCAACTGCAGCACGGTATATGCTGTTCTACACATACAGTGAGTGAGTGGCCCAGTGGTTTGATAGTCAGGCCATCGGCTTGTCATCTCGCAGACTCGACTAATAGGGAACGGCCATCAATAGCTCCCTTGCTCTTTCATTACTGACTCAAAACCTCCTAACTTTTTCGCTAAAGTCTTCCCACCACACAGACTTTTCCGTCTCACAGGACTGACTTCATGGATTCTCATGCATGTCACTTGTCAATCTGACATTGGTGGACTGTGATCACACATACAGTGCAAGAACAAGTGTAAATAGGTAATGACATGACAGGTTGGTCCGTCACACACAAACACCAAAGCCAACCCAGACTGTAGCATCCTGGAATCCCGAATTTTACAGATAAAGACGAGGAGTATGGAAGAATATGGAGTTTTGAATTTCAGCTGCAATAATCTCAGCACCCAACGGCTCACATATCATGCTATCTCAGCATCTACTGAGCATCTTGTTCAGGTAATAAACCTTGTTAGAAGATGTCTCTAATTCTCTCATTTTTTACACATGCAGCACTTTATTGATAGTTATGCAATTGGCAGTTGCTCTACCAGTTAAAAATGTCATTACTCGGGTGAGCCGGTACCAGAAATATACAAGAGGGCCTAGCATAGCGCGAGATGATCCCTCCACTCTTCCCGGCGATGTTCCCTTCCCTCGCGCCCGCAATGCGCGGTAAATTGGGATCGGAATTTGAAACCTAAGTTAGCTATAATGCACCAATGCACTTCCGTCACAGACAGACGGACACTGACATCGTAGCATAAGCGTGAGATGTACATATTAGATCTCGCGCTAAAAACCGATCTGGATTTACTGAAGCAAGAGACAGTGAGTGGCAGTGGCATCAGCTGGACCATATGCAAGTCTGCATCTCACTCCATACAGATAACCACACCAGCACCCACCGCTCAATTTTTACAGGATGAATGCCGTTTCTACAGCCCAACTGTGACAAACAAGCAGAATTTTGAGATTTTTATTGTAGATATGTGACTGAGAAGAAAAGAAATAAAAATACACATTTTTAATGTCGCCCAATCAATGCCTTAAAGCTGTCAGTGGCTCATGAATTAGAGTATTTTACACATAATATCACATGAAAGTAAAAAAAAATATCAATAAAACTGCACTCACTTTGTGTGACTGTGTGGCACACCTGGTGCCGGACCAAAGTGACGGTATGCCTCCCGCGCTTTACGAGGCCCTGCAAAGTTCATCAGGCCCGTCACTAAGTTGCACACTTTGCAATAAGACAATCTGTTTACATCTTGGAGCACGGTACAAGTTTTTAATTTTAACATGCTAGAAACCCTTCATATTTCCCAACCAGACTACAAGGAAACAATCATATAATGAATAAATGACCCCATAACATGTAAAATACTAGAAATGCATGGAAAAGCCTAGCGTATAGCCGGCTCGGTGTCACTGTGTTGCCCCCTAGCAAATCTTTATGAATCACACTTACATGTACTTATTGCCACAGTACCTAGCAGCCCTGCCCCATAGTGAACTTACCTGAAGTTACACCAGAAAAATTTTCGGTGCCGACCGTACAAATTCTCATGTCTTAAACTCAGGGGTCATTGAACCGAATCTCACCAAATTTCTACAAGATGTACAGAAATGATTACCGATTTCTCTTCTGAAATCAAAATTGCAATCTCAAGAGTGCCAAATGAAAATTGATCCGGAAATTGTGGCCGAGTCGCAGCAATAATTGCGCATTTTAACACTGTAAACTCTGTGGTTAACAGACATAAGTTCACCAAAATTGTACACGATGTAGCCAAATTATTGCCATTTAATCTTTTGAAAGCAGATTCACGATCAGCGAATCCGTTGTCGAACGCCACAGCAAAGAGTAAAGGTCGTTCGTGTCGACATCTGCAAACTGCCCCCAAAATAAAGTTATTGCAAAACTCAATGATCCCCATACACACTTTCATAAATTACTGCTCACACCCAAAACTCACGGTGACATTACATGCATTATCAACCAGTGCCCAGACTGACAACACTGACATTGTGACAACACACACCACACCACAGAGATGACGTACCTTGCAACAGAACGGTGTTGCGGCCTTTTGGTGCCTTCAACGCCAACTGGTCGAACGTCAAAATCTCTCCGCCAGACTTGAGTATTCTGCCGCGCGCCTTCTCAGTCACGCGCAGAGCACACACCTGATAACACAATCACCACGCCCGCCCGCCCCGCTGCTGCTGCTCAAATATCACACAAATAACTACCAGACAGTCTGTCTCTGAAAAACTGGAAATTTGCACTTTCATCTCTCTCAAACACCACATCATCTAGTGGTTTGCTAGCAGATAGGCATGCCAGAAAAACGCAAATATGAGATTTCTCCATATTTGGCACTTTGCTGAATTATTGCATATTTTAGCAAAGTGCGCATATCGTATATTTTTCCGCATATTTTGGCATTTCGGCGGCATTAAATATTCTCTGTAGTAATTTTTCGGTTCAACATTCGTTGTTAAGTGGCTGTAAATGTACTAAATAACGGCTATTCTATCAAAAACGCATCATGTCAGATTAACAAAGAAAAAGGAATCACGGCCTATTTCTGCATATTTTTGCCGCATATTTCGCCATGTTATGGTCCGCATATTTTGAAAAAAATCCGCATTTTTCTGACATGCCTAAGCAGAGGTAAGTTTTACAGTCACATGCTGAGTTGTGACATTGTTAGCTGCTGTTAATCAGCTGTGAGTTCTGTGAGTATGCAACATGCAGACGCTCAAGTCAAGCTGCTGAGTTAGTGTAAATTACTGTGTTATAATAACAGTTCTATGCTGGATTACAGCAAACACGCCTGATACACTGGCACATGCGGAACTAAGCCACAATCTGCCACATACTGTATAATGAGAGTATTTTATAACTGACAATACCGAAATATTTAAAATTATACTGCAATCATGCAGTGACCGTAATTTTAGTTTTTACTCACTAACTGTCTTCAATCATCAGTCCATCTCCTCTCCCATCATAGATTACACTAGCCCTCCAAATGCTGCCTTAGAAACAAATGTGAAAAAGTACACTTGTTCTCACTGTTAAAAAGGTAAAAAAAAACCGATGCAAAGAGGAGAAAACTGACGACTAACCTTCAACTTTGGTATTTCAAAGATACGTGCGTCGTCGGTGATAGTTCCGACTACGACGGCGATCTTGTTATCACGACCGGGTTTCTTCATCATACGACACTGACAAGCACGTCCACACTCACTCAACACTCAGTCACTGACTGACTGAGTGACTGACTGATCGAGGGTTAACTTGACACACAAAATGCGGGTCATCTTCCAGCCAATCTCTTGGCTATTACTGAGAAAACAAAAATCAAAACCAGGAGAAACAGCTACAGAAAATATACCATAAACTTAAGATAATACAATAGTAAATCTATGAACACAAACAATAACTCACCCATGGCACAAAATTAGTACAAAATACAATAAGATAAAACATTATTAAACCAGGTATAGTCATCTCTTACGACATCCGGCCTAAAATGGAGCGGGCCTATTCTCAAGGAAAAGCAACCAAAAAAAGAAAAATAAGCGAGCTGCGAGAAGAAAGAAAGCAAGTGATTACGTAAAACAACACAAACAATCTATATACACAGTGTAGTGCTGAAATCAACGATGCTTCTAGGGCGCATTAGGTACTGCAGGTGGCGGCCAGCATCAGGTCTCAAGACTGAACAATTAATGTTTCATATCACACTTCACTCAGAAACAACAACATTCTTGCTGTCTGAAGTATCTGAGGTCTGAGAAGAGGCTCGAATGTAGCATCGTTCTACTCTACATCTGAGGCACAGTCTTGATGAAACTAACCAGTCTGGCAATGGACAGCGGAGGTCGGTTGTTTTTGCTCATGAACAACCTCTTTAGCACTATCTTGTTGAACTTGGCATTTGTCCTTCGTGCAAGAAACCTATACAGCTACAAACACACCATACTGACCACTGTAACATTGTTAATAATCATGTGCCATTGCATTCTGAGGTTAACAGAAATACGAATGCGCTTGTCAAATTTAAATTAAAATTGCAAACGACAGCCTGGGACTATCATTTTTTGTTGCTAAGTAAAGTACAGATCCTTATGAAATTCCAATTGGATCACTCCTGAAGGAACTACAAAGGTCGACTGGGTAGATAAAAATTATGTTTTAACCAATCCAGATTTTTCTGGTTCATACGCAGTACTGCTGAAAAGTTGTATTCATCCGCCACAATCATTCATATAAACTGCGCTGGTGGAACAATATGCATTATCAACAAAAACATTCCATCGTTTACGTTGATGGCCAGTTTCATTGTTTCAAGCAAAGCATTAAACTGAACCGACATGTTTTAAT
>Ga0209782_1000424_pt1 | contig 18031 bp, 7 predicted proteins | sample WorMetmaBAHAMAS1_FD_187390 | JGI IMG/M metagenome (GOLD analysis project Ga0209782, IMG submission 187390) | Marine gutless worms symbiont microbial communities from Max Planck institute for Marine Microbiology, Germany - Inanidrilus... | ecosystem: Host-associated > Annelida > Digestive system >...
ATAAATATATTCAGATGCAATTACAATAACCACATACATACTATACATAAAATACAAAGATATGGGATAAAATAAAATATTACAATTGCAGTAAAATGCAATTGTAGATAACAAACTCAAACTGTATACATTACGTATACGTTATACACTCTCTTTGAATTGCTATTATGCGCAAACTTAACATCATCCACAAAAACAAAAGTACATAACACACTGCAAGACGGAAGCACAGCCATAGGGTAATATGTACCGCAATTTAGAATTTCAACAAGTAGTTCCTAATATATGCACGTGGACAGACAGACAGAGAGACAGACACACTCATTGCAATACTCCACTACTCTAATCTACTGAGGACAGAGCAATAATCACAATGTTAATGAACTGCCTTGATGCAAAAACAGTATACGTTCATATCTATATGAAGCATAGCTTAATTACAAATGCAAAACCCAGCTGACACCAGCCGGCGAAAGGCACCAACAAACTGAGTGAGTCAGGTTGGAGGCCAAGTGACTGACGTGGCAACATTTGATACAGCAAGTGTAAAAAGGTAACACGCAATTACTGGAATCACGACATACCTGAAAGTGACGTCTGTCATGTTCAGTTTCCAACTCATCAGCATTCGGCTCACTGCCACTAATAACCAACCCACTGCATCAACACACGCAACAACACAGCTACGTCATTCCTTGGCTGTTCAGTCTCCCTTCAATGTACGCAATACACTGCTATTGATATTATTTCAGATACACAACGCCCGTGCCATTCCCAGCAGTCATTTCAGTACTTGCGTTTGTTGCCTGTTCACTTTCATATCAAATTCAGAATAGCAACCTCAACCTATAAGCTTATCACCATTAACCAACCACCATATCTCAATGACATGGTTGCACCTTACACTCCAGCTCGAATTCTCCGTTCTCTAGACAAATGCTTGCTGTCACACCCTGCAGTTTCAAACGTTATATGCTGTCGAGATTTTAGTTACACGGCACTTTAAATATGGAATAAAAATCCCACTAAAGTTCACAACAGCCATTTAATGATGTACTGGAAACTGGCAACTGTGGTATGTTTAGTGTTGACTGTTGACTGACCACAAGTTTGTTGACAAAATGCCAACAGTTGTCAGTGTCCCACCTCCCAGTCCACCAATGCCAATGCCAATGCCATAGATGGTGCCATGGGAATGGCCACTATGGTCATACCACTTCTACAAGCACTGTGACCACCAATCATTTTGGCAACAGAACGCTTTGCAGTTGCGTACTAAGCCATATTGCTTTTCACTGATAATCAGATAAACAGATGTACAACCACTATAGAACTGTGGCAGAAAATTCAGTGAAACAGATGCCACCAGATGGTTTCTTTGGCATTCAGGTCTTACAAAAACCAATTTTGGCTGGGCCTCTGCCTCAGATCCCACTGGGGAAGCTCACGACATTCCCCAGACAGCTGGGGAAGGGGATTCCCCCTCCATTTTCCACTCCCCCTTGCTCGCCTTCGACGTTAACGCTACATACCTTTGGAATCGAACGTGCTCAAGGGCCTGTGGCAATAGCACATTTCAAAGCATGTTGCCACCCTTGGCGAGCACCACGATAACTGTCAGAACCGTAATTACAGCTCAGTGGTCAGCTGAACTGCCATGCAGTCACAATGCCTCTCACACAGGCACTGCATCATAGCAAAGCATCACTCACTCGGCAGAACCAGCAACTATATCATACAAAGCTAGTCTTCATACTCGATCTGGACGCTGGAATCTGACTCTGAGCGGCAGAAGTCGTGAAGTGTTTCAACACAGGCACAGATGATGCCAGCAAACCGATCCAACACACACCTATCAAATGCCACAAATATACAGTGGCACCACTTTCAACACAGTGGTAATTAACAACACATTGTAAAATACACCATAAAGTAATGGATAGTCAACAGAAACTATGCACTGTCCACCGTCAATGGCAAGTATACAGCTGACACAGTTAAAGGGCAAAATAGGAGTTCACAAACAAGCCATTGTCAAATCACTGAGACAAAACTAACAGCAAGGAGCAAAATGTACTATTTCTGGTTATCGTGAGAAACAACAGTTGGTGACTTCAATAAGATGTACAGACAAACACTGTAAAGAGGACATCAGCGAGTGACCTACAAGAAAAAACAAACTCAATCGGAGCATTGTTTTAATACAATCATTTGGTCAGATGCATGCTTGTCTTCAAACATGTGTCACTGCAGTGGATAGAAACTCTGATATCTGTATCAGGTAAGAATGAATGTTTCAGTAAAATACCATAAACTGCACAGCCCAGATGCTAGTGAGAGGAGATCATCGTGTACTTACATGCAATATGTACAGTTAAACAAGCCAATTCACTATTCTAACTTACATACTATTAAAACTTAATTGAGTTTCATTTAAATTTAATTCAAAATCTTATAAAATGCAAAGTAACTGTTATCAGAAGAGACATTTGTTATGAAACATGACTTCATCACCCACATAACTTCAACAAATGCTTAAATACTACAGAGCACACACACAAAACAAAACTTTCGGCTTATTAGAGACGTATGCCACCGAGGTTGAAAAAAATTTTAAAAAACTAAGCAACAGTGACTGATTGAAGTCATGAGTACATACGGGATGTTTGATGTAAGCATTGATGCAAGCGCCAGCACCGAGAGTTTCTTGCCAACAGCATGAACAACGTTGTCCAATGCATCCAGCCAGCGGTCAAACACGGTCAACATTAGCTCTGAACTCTACGCAGCAAACAATCAAACGAAAACACAGAAACGTATTCCACATTTCATCAAATTGCATTGTTGGGCAAACAAAACATATATCAGCTGATGCACGCCACACTCCGACATTACACTTGAAAACTGCTAAACACACAATGGGTCACGTTATCTGAAGTCTAAAACTTTAGTTTAAGACCAAAAGTCCAGTCTAAGACCTAATTAATGCAGAATGTGAAGTGACACTAAACTTTGGTCTCAAACTTAAGTATAAAACCATAACTTACTGTTAAGACCAAAGTTTGGTCTTAAACCAAACTTAATCTGAGCAATCCAGTCTTAAACCAAATGACCATAATGCATTTAGATAGGCAGTTATCATAAATCCCTTAGAGTTAAAACTTTAGTCTTAAACCAAATCACGTCAAGTTTCGTTCACTGTCATTGTGAACTGCATATTTTTCATGCAGTTCACAATGATATCAGAGTATGCTGACACATCAATTACTGTTTGATACACAGCAGAAAAAAAACAACTGATACCGTGCAGCCATATTGCAATGCCATCTTGTCAATCAAGGATGAGAAAAACAACGGAGTGTTAAATACGAGTCTTGAGAGCAATGCCACATAAGTAGCTGTTAACATCGTTGTACTCTACACAAACATCACTTCATTCACTTATCAACAATTATTACCTAACCAGGGTTACCACTCTTTTGGAAAAAAATCCAGGAATTATCCAGGAGTTCTTCAGTCTAATTTTAGAATTTTCCAGGTGCTTTCGGTCATAGTTTGCAGCCGAAATATATAAAATACGAAACATACATCATTTACATTCACCATTCATTCCTTTGAAACACGAATTAACATGTACGCAATACAGCCATTACAATGTCAAAACCAGCTAGATCGACTTATCATACCAAAAATTCCAGATCTAACGTAAAATTCCAGAAGTTTTCCAGGTTTTCTAGGTGAGTGGCAACACTGCTAATGAGAAAACAAACATATTTTAAAAAATGGTAACTGTGACTGTAACCATTATGGATTGGTTTAAAGTGAGATGTATGCATAGGAAACAGCTAATATTGCACTTCTTTGTTGCCACTGGAACACAAATCACATCATTTTATAAGTACACAGGGGAGTAATAGTAAATAGTATCTGACTGGTGAAAAGACAATTTCTTGCTCTGAGCACTTGCTGAGTGCTTGATATGAATTATAATAAGTCTGTCAGATTTCTCAAAGTAAAGGGGCTACTGTTTACAGGCGAGATGCACTCATCATTTAAAATTTCTGACATCAAGTTTCCTCAGAAATCAGTTTAAGAATTTTTTAAATCGGCTAGTTTTCTGACCGAGTTGTTTAAAAAGATACATACAGACATTCATTTAGGACACAAAATATTATCCATCTTCTATTACGAAACTGACCAATAAATGTTGCATACACATTGTACAGACTTATCATGGAAGTGAAATTAGTTCAATTTTAGTGCAACATTCCAATTTGTTGTATCTCTTATAGATTAGCTGCAGATAAATATATTTTGATAGGGCAATACAAAGCAGAAATTCAGAGTGGAGAGAGAATGTCTAGGTGGCAATATATAAACTACATAAGAGCAGTATCTACACTCAACTAAACATGCAGACTTATATACAAACCACTTGTTCGATGAACGACTTAAGAATGTTTGCAAATACAGGACTAAACAGCTGCGCGCCTTCATCAGGACGAACTTTTAACAATGTTTCAACCAACTAGTACACAGCACAAGAAACAACAAGCACCAACTGCAAGACATATTCTACGGAAATGAACACAGACATACACGCACACTTTAACAGTTGCCCAAAAGATGACACTGGGATAACTGGAACATATTTTTACAAGCGAGACAGCACTGAGGGAATGAAAAGCACTACCACTTCCGCCATCTTCGTTTTCACAGCTGTTTTAACCAGTTTTGCTCGGCTCTGTTCTTTGAAAAGGTTGTTAAAATGGAAGTAGTTAGCTAATTTAGCCTTTAATACTCTCTGGATATTCTCGATATGGATAGATACATACTAATGTCCTCCACAGGAAACACTGCTACTGTATAAAAGCACAAAACTAACAAATATATCTATATACATAAATACACATATCAATCTACTTAACAACATGTGTAGTAAAAAAGCATACAACTCTGTCCTGTTCACAAATCTCAGATACAACTATCATCAACAGGCTGGAACTCATTATGATCAAGCTACATATCAAATTTGAGTGTGTATCTATGCCCCTACAGAGATAAAAAGCTGGTGAAAAAAGTTGAAAATGTGATGTTTTAGGTGGTTATGGGATACTCCAGGTCACCCACAATATCACCATTTGGTAGAGTGCAGTTTAGGCACTGTTTGCCTTTCATGGCAACTATCTTGTACCACTTTTAAAACCCAGCAAGTTATTTGACAAATGACAGATTTTAACCTACTTCACCTGCAAATGGCACCCTTGTTGGGTTTAACCATATTCTAATTTCACCGAGCTTTTGCATCAGAAAACCAGAGTCCCGGGCTATTGTATGGCTATTGTTTATGTGATCCTACAATTAGCTTTTTGACAGAACACCAATCTGTGATGGATAGACAGACCCAGTGCCACAGCATATACCACTCACTCTAGCATAGCGTTGTGCAGATGTGCCTAAAGCTGCAACAAAATGAAATAAATAATGCAATACTGGTAAATCACCTGCAACAAACACTTATTTTGCTGCAGCATTTATCGAATTTTATCTAATTTATCTATTTTACATATGCAGCGGCTAGAGGTAACAAAAATGAGTAGTGAAGTAGTAATTAATGTGGCAATAAACAAGATGCAAGTGCACAATGACAAACAAGAACAACGTGCAAACCCGACAGACAAGTTGTGCACCCTCGTCCTTGATATCAGACAGAATGTTCGTCACCGACGACAGCAAACTGTCACCATATTTCTAACACACAAATTAACCTTACAACACTGCATAATTCATGTATGGTAATTGGTAAGTAGAGATTAACGATGACTAAACACCCACAAAATACACTTACCACAAATATACAAACTAAACGACGATCTGCCTTAAAATGATACACTTCATGCTTGCTACAAAATTGATATACACTGACCAATTTTGATGATTTTTTTGACAGGAATCCCACTGAGAGAATATGCAACCAAAATATAGTAAACCACAGATATATACTGTATAAGTTAACAACGATGTACAAAAGAGAGTTGTTATGACAGTTTGTAAGAATAGTTAGCAAGTGCTATTCAGTCTCGCTTCAAAGAAAAAAAATCTGTACAAAACACTCAATGAACAGCAGTCTATAAGCTGGTCTGTTCGATATCTTCTGACTATACTAGAGCTATCATGCATCAGTGACAGTGAATATGATAGATAAGTCACTTATGATGCCATCACACATACCTGGAGAAATTCATGCGAGTCGAGCAGTAAATATGCCTCGGTGATGTTTAGACAAGTCTTGAGCGTTTCTGATCCCAACTCTACATCACGTAACAAAGCTGGATCTGACGATGGTTCACACAAGTAATGTTATAAACTAAGTACAAACTGCCACCAAGCTGACCAAAACACAACAGATGCGATGTTCCTGACGTGACGTGCTAGATAAACCAACCAGCAACAAACAAACGAAGCAAACAGACGTGCCTGCAGTGTATATCTACTTCTATAATTAATGATTTATAACTATGAACAACTACTGTATCAAAGCAATAATACAAGGAACAATGGCAGGTGCACACAGGCGAGGAAGACCACGCACAGCCTGGATGGACAACATCAAGACGTGGACAGGACTCACCATGGAAGAGTTAATCAGAATGGTAGAGGACAGAGATGAATAAAGAAAGTATGTTCATGGTGTGGCCAACCCAAAGATCGAGGATGGCTGATGAACAGAACAGAACAGACTGTATTAAAGAGTCACTAAAAATTAAAAAGGCAAAACTAAATAGTGTCAATAAAAGAAAATAACTGAAAATTGAAATAACATAATTTGTAAGATTCTGGCATATTATGTTTGGAAGTCTGGCATTCATTACTAATAAAAAGTATTTATGAATTTTTTAAAGATGCATCTGAAACAGATTCTAGAAAGATGACATAACGAATCGTTCATTCAATCAGCCGCGGCACAGAACAGCGCACCAACCGAACAGAGCCGGCATGTGTGAGTAGAGATCAAGCAGCGATGGAGTGACGTTTGGTGAACACTGCAGAGTAGCAAGCCACAAATCAAGAGCATCTTCACAGAGATAGACGTGCGCCGACTGTTGCACGTCCGTGCTGTAGCGTATCACGGGCAAGAGGAGGTCGTACATGTCAACGCATGAACTACCCACACTCTACACCAGTGCGCACACAAGCAATAGAAGGTCATACATGTCAACGCATGAACTACCGACACTCTACACCAGTGCGCACAAACACAGTCCGTCTCACAATGATGACAACTTTACCAACAGTATGAGTACATTAATATCAGTGTTCTGAAAGACTGTCGACACTGAACATACTAAAACTAGGCAAAATGAAACGACTAAGTGATTTCTTCAGTAGACAGTTCTCACAGATGTTTCTACATACTGTAGTAACTAAACAAAGGTTACACAGCAACAAACGTAATAAAATAAACAACAGCAGCAACAGGTACACAGACTGTCTTAGCAACACAACTTCAACCAGTAGGCAACAAACGACAAACAGACGATATGAGAATATATGAATACTAATTTAGTTATGTATACTTGGTAATGACAGTGACAGATTACAAGTGATCACTGTGTTACACGCAATGTCACTGAATGCAAGATGATAAGATAAAGCCCTTAACTCATTACAAGTGAACCTATCTGTTACTTTATCACCACACATCCATCTAATTATTCTCATCTCAGCCAGCTCAAGTGTCAACTCATTCTCTGTCATCACTGGCCAAATAACACTCGACAACTAAATAATAATATAGTTTAAACAGACAAGCACGTCATGCTTTCAGTGCTTTGATGCTGTTGGATGGGCGGCAGGTCTGTAAACAACTGAGTGGTGTGGTGCTGGTGGGGCGAGGTGCAGACTTTCATATGGTCCAGCTGACGCCATTGCTACTCACTGTCTGATGCTTCAATAAAATCGAGATTGGTGTTACCTTACTGGCACTAGCTCACTCAGGTAGTCCTGATTGTTAAATTGGTGCAGTTTAAACACACAAGCAGTAAATGTGTCAACAACTGCTGTGATATCATAGCTAGTAAGAAAAAGACAACAGAGCCGAGGCAAGCAGACCTGGACGACGGTGGTGAGAGTCGAGATGATTGCACAACACAGCATTCCATGTTCAGTTGACGAGTCCCACAGCGACGGCAAATAACGAACCAGACATGAGATGTGCGGCTGAATTTCAGCTTGCATTCGTTCAATTACCAACGACATCACGTGTAACACAGTCATCTAGACAGCATCATACACACACACATGCACATCACAAATGATGCATGCCGCTGATCACTTGCCAACCTCAACACACATGTGCAAGCATCCACATACTCACAAGTTTAATAGGCTATATTGGACATTTTTCGTGTGAACCTCTGTTAATCAGATGCCTCTTGATTTTATTCCTACATTCCTACAGCAGTTGGGGTCGCAGATGTAATCACCTATGACAAATATTTTGACAATCAGTCGAGGGATGTAGTTACTGTAGTGGGCTCAAAAAGCATCATTTCCCACCAACAAAGCCAGTTGCTGTAAAAACAGGCCACACAGCCGGTGATCATCACTCTATTATTATACTAGTACTATAAGTTACACACATACACATGACGCACCATAAGGACCCTTATGTGAAAACACAATGTAGTCAACATAAGCAGAAGTACAGAAAAAGAAAATATTGCAATGCCACCAGAGTACAACCAAGCTATGGCAACATTTAGGTAAAATGCATAAAGAGTTGGTGAGGTTCAGGTGTGAGGTTTCTGAGATATGTTAGCACATAGACAGACTGACAGAAACAAAAGACATGCTCCTCAGTCCTCACAGTACTCTGCACTTCTACTGGCAGCGAAGTAATAACAACAGATGACACAACATTGTTTAATGGAAATAACGAGAAACAGACGAGTGATCACACTCAACACACACACAGTGCCGTCAAGCATTCCACCACAAGTACACGTGACATGCATGGTGGAAATTGCCTTGTGAGTGAGTGAGTAGTTTCTTAACAGCACATAAGCACATTATACAGGGTGCACCAATAAAAACAATCCATAGAAAAAATGCTGTAGTACGAATTTGAGCAAAACTTTCAGACTTTGTATGCGAGTATTCACATAACATGTCCTGCGAATTTTATTGAAATAACTGATATAGTTCCTCAGATACAGCAGTTTAAATTTTAATGTTCACTTTTTCAAGTGAACATGCAGTTGCACATTGAATATGCATGAATAACAAATCAAATTTTTCACAGCTTTTCACCAACAGTTCAAAGGTTTCAGTTGAATGTCAGATGCCTATAGCTCACTTTTTATTTAAACAGACTGTTCTCAGTGTCAGTGTCCACCAGTTGCAGCAACACATGATCAAAGTCTGTCGCAAAATGATACAAATTGTCTTATCAATGATCACGTGAAGCAAATCATTCTGTATCGTTGACAAAACGGTCTTTTATCTCAGCATTACTTGGCATGCGTCTTTGATAGTGTTCCAGCATAGTACCTCACACACGATAATCGATTGGCACATAATGTGTTATTTTTACACCAGAATTGCAGTTTAGTTATTGGTTCACTTAGGAAACTGTACTTTTAAGTTCAAATGGTTGTAATTTTTAAACCATAGCAAATATTATAAGGAAATTTGCTGCATATGTGGCACGAATCCTCCTCTGAGAAAGCTGTAAATTTGATGAATAAAATCTATTACAGTAACTGAGATAATGAATTTTTCTAAGGGATTGTTTATTGGCACACCCTGCAGGCTATTCAGTGCCGGGCTTACCTTGCTATCACATTGTGAGATGTCTTGTAACAGTCGAAACAGAAGACTGAAACTGGCTTCTAGATACTACACAATCAACAGTGAGCAGGATTCCTTAAAATTATGAATAATATTTGGGGAGGATATATTTTTTTATATCCTCCCCAAATATCATTCATAATTTTAAGGAATCCTGCTCACAGATATATAAAGCAAAGAATAAAAGACATCAAACCAAACTTATCTCATTACCTGTGATATTCACATAGGTAAATATATCTGGCAACAACAAATATCATAATAATAAATATAATGAAGCTTGCACAAAGCATGAGGAATCATAAACCATTATACAGAAGTAAAAACATTTTATAACGGATATCACTGTAACAAACATTCACATTCATCTAACAATGTAAAGCAAGCAAAAGAAGTAGAATAAAAGGATACTTCCTGCAAAAAAATAAGGTACTAAGTTTCATTTTGTTAACAAAACATCTGAAGCTAATCAGAAACAAGCAATATCTCAAGTCAGATGCAACAAACTAACCGGAGTGAACTGTTGGACGCTGAACTCAAAATCATCGGCTAGTGTTCTCATTAAGAAAAATTTAACAATCAAAGATGTACAAATGCACCGTTCACTGACACTGAAGCTAAATTGTACCAACAAGCATACACATTAACAAGACACGACTCTTTCTATAAATCCCAATGAGTGTTTTGACATAAGCAAAGGATATCAAACTTGAGGGCCTGAGCTGCTTCAAGCCGGACGACAACATCTTCAGCTGGCTGCAGCAACAGAATGATGCATTCATATATAGCTGGCCTCAGATTCGGTGACACTTTGACGCTGATCCAGCACCCAACCAACCACGCCACCCGCCGACGAATTATCCGGTAACTGTCCACAAATAATACAAGAGAGCCTAGCACTGGCTAGCATGGCGTGAGATGATCCTCCCGCAAGCAGCACGGCGGCCGCAATGCGCGGTAAAGTGGGATCGGAATTTGAAACCTAAACTAGCTATAATGCGCCAATGCACTTCCATCACAGACAGATGGACACTGACATCATAGCATAAGTGCGAGATGTATATATTAAAATCGCACTAATAACTAGAACATCAATCGGCAGTATCATTCTACAACAAATACGGTAACGAGTGATGAGAGGCTAATGTAGTTAATGTCTGGAGTAAATGATCTGCATATTGCCCAGATAATACCACTGCCACTACATCATCTACCACTTCATTAATTTGTACGTTTCTGTCGCCACGCAACCCAAACTGTCCTCAAATAAAGGTCATACGTTGGGTGTCTCTACTGTCTGTCTGTTAAATGCAGTACAATAACCTACAAAATCCCGTAGCATGACTAGACAGGCTGGCAGGTTATTATGTCTAAGTTGAGCACTCTTCAGACCTTACAGCCATGTAAGCAAACCAGGAAATGAGTTGCACACAAGAGCAGAAATTGCAGCACAAAAAGTGGCTAGAGAACAAGAATATTCAGTAATTTGTAGTATTTCAATCACTACTATTCATTGTATGTTGAGAGTCACTCACTTTGAGTGTGAGACATTCAAGTCTCCCATGAGATTCGTTGTAAACCAGTTGTCAAAGTCGACAAAATCATACAAGTCGTACGATGCAAGACCGACTGCACAGTAGACTGAAATCACACACATCACATCAATTACAAGTCATCACGCAGCAGAAATACTGGCAACATTTCAATTCAACTAAAACTATCTGCAGATTACACAATTCACTTGCTTACAGTCAAAATCCCTCACAAAAAAACTCCAATGTCACTGGTTTCTGCTTTTGCAAACATGATGCTGACATGGTAAACATGGCCTGAGAGGACGACTATACCAGCAGATTATCACTGAAACAGCTATCAAAGTGCATGTCACTGGTATATGGAGCTTAGCTTAGATACAGTAAAATCATCATGATATACTATAATAACATCATCACAGATACATGAGAAATGGACCAGCTTGCTTTCATGTGCTAATGCCAAGAAGCAACAAAGATGACTACCTACCAACTGAGAATTATATACCTATAATGCATTGCACAGATCGACAGAGATATACATCATAAATTCTGCAGGTCATCGAACAACACTGCAACTATATTAGCAGTATCAAGTGACGAAATTTATGCCGTTAATCTTCTGCAAGTCACTGCTCGCATGACTTGATATATTCTTTTGCAAAAACTTGCATTCTACATTACATGCAGTCTAGTATTGTCAGCAGTATGATTATAGTAAATTTTGTAGAATATTAACTGTTGGAGTAATGTCACTGGGGAGCCAATAAGAAGGGTACAGCATTCATCTGTTTAGAAATAAAATAATAACTAAATGTTGAGGATATTTAACTGTTGCTGCACAGAAAGTACAACATCTCTTTATTCTACTACAACTTCAGTAAACAACCCAATTGCATTCACCTGCATCCTTGCGCAACACTGACGCCAGACTGTCTACGTCAACTACGTCTGCATTCTCTCGAACCATCTCCATTATCACTGGCGGGAAAACGGAACGGAATTCTTTCACAAGTGTTGTAAAGAGATTCTCTTGACATGGCTACAACATCCAGAAAAAAAACATGTTTTTACCACAAACATGCCATACATCGACTGCAAAATACTGAGGAGAATATGATATGCAAGTACAATATCAGTATTACTCAGCTAATAACACACACACTCCCGTTTTGTGGCCCAAGCTAATAACTCTCATTAAAAAGCAGCAAAACAAAATATAAATGTCACCCTATCTTAATCAACTATCAACTACACATATAGATTATCACACAAAACTGTAATCCTGCTGAAAAATAATCTTTGCACGTAGAACATGTATCATGCAAGAAGTCTACCAGCAATGACGACATCCACTCTGATAGCAATCAACAAGTTCTGTATGAAAGAAGGCCAGGTTAACATACTATGCAAACTACAAATAACATTGCAGGTTTGAATACACAGTAGACTTATCTTTGTACAAAGGGCATTTATGTTTTATACTATTTAAAAACTCTTTTATCCAAAAACATACATCACAACAATTCTGCAGTCTAGCAGAGAGAGAGAGAGACAGAGAGACTGACCCGCAAACTGAACTTGCATGAATCTCCCGACTCATCAGACACTGCAGCATTACAACACACGACACACATCGACTGTGCACTCTGACGGTGACATCAATAATGTCTCATACATGACATGTGTCCAGCCAGTAAACACACGACGACATGGGTTTAACTACGTGATGCATCGGCCTAACGTTGACTATTGACCTATTGACATTCAAAGCACAGGAAATCAGTTACTTCCTTCACATTTGATGTCATTTGTTGTACCGTATCTTTATTGACACATGAGAAGCTGGTTAGGGCAAACGTTAGCTGATTGGAACTATGGGGTGATAGACCAACAGTGGCCATTAGGCCAATGTATCAAGTAGTAACACCCTGCACATGTACAGTGTAGAGTACCAGCTATCGCACATTAATATTTCTAAGTCTCCAGGAGACGATCAGTACTAGACATCCAGTAGTTAGGTCATTGATAAGTTCTAGGAATAAGAGAGGGCATCAACTTCTCCCAGATCCAAGAGAACCATTGGTCACTTCTAGGCTTAGGTCACAGACGATTTAATTGACAAACTGCCGGTGGAAAAACGACATCTGAGTAAATTGATCATTATCTGCCGGATTTAATGCCGGATTAAATTAATGGGAGATTAATTTGCTGTGGAAAAACCGGACCTTAGAATCTATGAGAAATATCACAGATTTACACTTGTACCAAACGTTACTGCTCCTTTATTCATCATGCGCTAAATCATTATCAAGATAGTGTATCAAATTCTTAAAAGCTGGATTAACAATTTCTCCCACTAGTTTTTTTGTTACTAAGGTTTATTTCTGTATAGGCATTGTAATCTTAGTCACAGTATACATGTTATTTGTAGTTTGCTTTTTGTATTCTTACTTTCATTTACTGTATTTTAGTATTTACATACATATTCAGCTCCCTTTAAAGGCTGCAAAAGTAATCAATAAAATCAGTGTTCAGCATTGAGGGCACTATCACAAACATGTTACTCACTGAAATTTTCTGGATCTGTCAGCCAACACCTGAGTTCATCCTCACGCAGTGGAAAGTAGCTGAGCACTAACTGACGGCACAGCTCAGTAAGTACTTGCACCGTGAAAAACTCGGCAAAAATCTGATGAGCCGACAGAGTTACCTCACTCTTTGTTTCTGCACAGAAGTCACAGACACACACTAATACGAGTGACACAGTTGATCAGCTTCAGTCGTCAGTAAACGTAAAGCACATATCATTACTGTGAATGGTAGGATTTCACATTTTAACGAATAAAAAATAAATCATTTCATGGGTGATTCAATTAAACTATAAGCCTTTAGCTATAAATAAGTATAAACAAAAATGTCAGTATGGCATATAAAATCATTCAATTTGATTTTTTTTAAACCTATAACTGGCTGACATCATTAAAATACAGTATGCCAATAATAATTTCATTTGAATTAAAATAATTAACTGTACATATGTACAGAGTTAATAATAGAATCCAAATTAAAAATAACAAATAACTGTCATTCTATCAACATATCACTAAAACACGCAATAAAGTATACCAGAATCAGAAGTTAACGGATCTGACCTTCAAGAGTTTTAGCGGGAGTATATGCCTCACATCTCAAGATAGAACGCATCAGATTCAACATGTTGACAGTGAACTGTTCAAATATTAAACCTTGTAAATCACAATTTAAAACACATACAAATGATACTGTGTATAATGCACGATAATACAAAAACGTTATTTTAAATGTTTTACATGACACATAAACAATAAACACAGGCTTAAAAGAAAATACATAATAATTAATAAATCTGCCAGAACTAAAGGTTAAATTAAACTACTTTAGACCTACCTAAATAAAGCCGATGGCAAATTACAAACAACACAGTGCAATCTGGAAAACTCTATTACATATGACTTTAAAAAGAATGCAACAAATGAATGAGTGAATGAGAGATGATGAAAAGAGCAGATTGTTACCAGTTCCATGAGAAGTGAAGTTGAAGAGCATGGTGACTTCAAGAGATCGTCGAATGAATGGTACAAAGTGTTCCGCATGATACTCGACGACATCAAGCAGCTGCAGCCAAACACTCCACTAATTACCAGCCAAAAGCAACATATCAATAACAAGGCAATCACAGATAGCAGACTTCACAATACTCACCCACAGCATAACTTAAAGATGTAGAAATACAGATATATGATACTGACACAGAGAAGCTGATCACAATATTTTGCAACCTTAACTGACAGTAAAGTACACGTTTTCATAGTGGTGCAGTGCAACAGTTATTCCTTCTCCGAATCAAACAGATAAATAATTCAATTATAATTTAAACTATGTGACTATCCTGAGCCGTTTTTGAGATACAGCAGGTTATTTGTCGCTAATTTCAACCTACTCTACCTGCATTTGGTACACCCGTTGGGAATTACCCTGTTCAAATTTCATCAAGACCTCTGGCATCAGAAAACTAGAGTTCCTGGGCTATCACCTGCCACACATCATAAGTTTAGCCATTTGACATAACACCAGCATGTGACAGACAAACACATACAGACATAGACAAAGCTCATAGCTAATACCACCTTACTACTGAGTTGCAGTGAGGCATCCATCTGTAATGGTAGATGTATAGGCAGAGACAGACAGCTGCAGTGCCGACTGCCCTATCCAAAGCTTGCTATCGCAGCCAGCAAGCGACGCACTGGTTACTTTACACCGAGGCTATAAGCTGCTAAGGAATCCAGGGACACTGTACATTTCCAGTTTATTAGCTCACAGCTTAATGAATCACAGCTGCAAGCACCATAGGCACAAGCAACTGGCTCAAGTACAAAGTGCTAGCATAGCAGTGCACAGGCAAAAATTAAACTGTAAACTGAAACTTACTATTTTAGAGAGCAGCTCAATCATATCTGCTCGTCGAGAGAGCAAATGCTGATCAACTGCACTCATTGCCGGCTCTACAGACAAACAAATGTGTACCGTTGCAGCTCATCAGTTCTGTAATACAGCAGTAACTCATATCATTAACAGAGTGATAATATACCGCGAAACTATACACAAATCAACACTTCCTTTAAATGGCCTCACAGGGTCACTCACCAATGGCCAAAATTTTAGTCTATATGCAAAAACAAGAAACTCAGCAGATGCTGCGATAGCACGATATGCGAGCCATTGGATCCACAGTTTTCAAAGGGCCAAATGTTATGGGCTGTGAACATGATTTAGGGCACTTACGGTAGCCATAGATGCCTGCAGAAGGCATATTTGAGTCACTGAATGCAAATTTCCTATTAGTGTTCCATACTGATCTAACACATAGCTTGTACCATTTCTGATATTACTGCTGCCAAAGTGCAACTCTACAACTGCCATACAACACTGGTCTTCCTGAGTAGAATTCTGGACTACAGAATACTACTATATGGGTTGGCCTCCACATGCAGGCACCCAAGACACCAACCTATTCTTTCATGTGCGGATTTCCATTTTTTGTTGCACTATTTAATCACAAGCCACCAATGTTACAGATGGACATCATGCTCGTAGCATAAGCACGACATGCAAATATCGCATGTCTTGCTGAAAATGAAGAAAATGCATTAACTTTCAGGTAGAATGGATACAATATAATACTGTGATCAGTCGTGTTGATGTGCTTATAGCAGACAGTTCTACCAACTAATAATCATATACTGGAAGCACTGCAAGTATTATAACAGAAAGTGTATCATCTAAATGGCTGCTGTGCCAGTGTGGAGACTGCTAGTATAATGGAAAAGTAAAACATCACATGGTGAGATTTCCAGACACTGACAGTGAATAGAAAAGCTACAACATTAATATAATATAAATGAACTATTACTATCTCAATTACTGACAAACTACAAAATAAACCATCTGATACATTGTACATTGTGATGCAACTATATTGTTGTTAAACAGCTGGGTCGGTGATTCTGACAAAGCATAGTGCATCAATATCTTGCTAGCTTAACAGAAACACACTGCCACCATACTAGCAGTCCCTCCAATTCATTTATGTAACAACATGTTTGTTTATGAACTTACGGCTGATGCTTTTTGTCATAATTCTGTGTTTTAACATAAGACATTTCAGGATAACACATACTGGCGTTGAGAAACTGTTCAAGTCGTTCAAAAACAAGTTTCATAAATGCCGACGCCTGTTCATTCTTGTCCAGTTGAGTGACGCCAAACACAATGAGCTTCCGTAGAACTACAATAGTATGCACACCACCAGCTATAAGCTATAACATACTTACTCTAAATATCATCAGTGTAAAATTTAAGAGCAGACTTATAACTGTACATAGAAGACACTGAATACTGTAGTTTGCCTAATACTATAAGAGTCACTGGCTAGCATGCTGCTGTCTGACAAGCACACATTGCAACACATCTATTTAACACTGCTTTTAGTCCTCAATTGCTCACTGACATTTCTAATACATAGTTGGTCTGTCTTTACGAGCGACTAGCCAATGTGATTTACTCTAGTGTACCGTATCAGTCCATTCAACAGTGCAATTCCCAACATCATAGCATAATAATAAATGAATAAAAAATTTAAAGAGAAATCACAGGAGAAAAACGGCCATAATGAAGGCTGTGGCTAAATGATATGACATAATGTCCATATGATGTCTGAATTATGATAGCCTCCTACCATAACCATGATGGTAATATAAAATCACCGAACCGAGCAGATGTCAACGAAGACAATAAACAAACCTTTGAGGCAGAGATAAGCACGATCACAGAATGTGACAGCAGCTGCAGCATCGTGCTGTTTCAGACAGTCACTGAATCCAGCATTGTTAACTTCCCATAATTCAAAGATGTAACCAAATATGTTTCTTGTCAGCTGTATCACACAGAATATCAACAGCAGTTGTAAAAATAATGACAAGTAACAGCTGCGAAAATTTCTGATGAAGACAGACAAAAAGTAACTGGCATGCCATATTAGCACGCTTTAGTGCAGCACCTCACCAACGTTATGTGAACAAGCACCGAGGACGACATCGCAAACC
>Ga0209782_1000425_pt1 | contig 18020 bp, 10 predicted proteins | sample WorMetmaBAHAMAS1_FD_187390 | JGI IMG/M metagenome (GOLD analysis project Ga0209782, IMG submission 187390) | Marine gutless worms symbiont microbial communities from Max Planck institute for Marine Microbiology, Germany - Inanidrilus... | ecosystem: Host-associated > Annelida > Digestive system...
AGTAGTAGTAGTAGAAATGAATATTATTAAGGTAGCAGACCCTTTCTGGCAGAATAACTCGGGTCTGCTACCTTAATAATATTCATTTCTACTACTACTACTTTGTGCTATGACAATGAGACAACTGACCGTGTCTAAATGTTCTAAACCAGCATGCTTTGACCAACCTTAACACAAACCGGCAACAACAACACCCGTTCAACGGCCTTTTTGTATCCAGGACTACCCAGGTAAGCCAGTACCATAAAGATAAAACCAATCTGGATTTACTGAAGCCAGAGTCAGTGAATGGCAGTGGCATCAACTGGGCCGTATGCAAGTCTGCCCCTCACCACAGACAAATAACCACACTAGCACCCCACCAGTCATTTTTTTTATAGACCAGAAGCCCTTTCTGGTGCCCAACCAACAGCATCAAAGCACTGAAGGTATGAAGGCAACAATATGCCCAACAAGCATTCACTCCAACACTGTCACAGTGAAAACTGTTAATAGTAACAACGGCAATGTCACAGAAACAAAAGCTGCAGTGAAACGTACTGGGGTTAAAGTTGCCGTAGCCGTGTGGTCCTTGAAGACCCGCGGCAGCAAAGTTGGCACCAGCCAGCGACCTCTGAAAGTTGGCCAATGGTCCAAACTGCAAGTCCTCAAGTAGAGGTCGTGGAGGCTCAACGGCTGGTAACTTGTGCCTGTCACACAGAAACAGTGCACACTGACACACAAGAAAAACTAGCAGACTCAGTACACATAAGTTATTCTTAATAAGTGTTCAATTACATATTCATATCTATCGACAAAACAGATACATATGCACAACCGTATTTTTATAATAATAATAAAATGCAAAATTTCCTTTCCAAACATTTTCTCAGGGGAAGGAAGGGAGAAGACTCGACCCAAAGTAAAGTAATATTAAACAAAATTTAACAGCATGTTTTTGATCATGTAGCAAAGTCATACACCATGTAATACTGTAGTTTTCAGTACAAACTGAATATTCACAAAATGCACAGCTAAACACACACATCATCTCACAACCTCACTTCGGCATTTCTACCTTTAGGTCATACAACAAAAAATCTTCAAAATCTATGCATTTTTTTACCCGATAATTCTCGTCCTTTGTTTGAAAACATAACCACAGCATCTCAACCTATTTTGTGGCACTACTGTAATTATATCATATGTTCTAAGTCTCTCTTAACTCATAACGTGCAATACCACCTGTTACTCTAATATCCACCTAATCAATAATTCATACAGTAACTGTCTAATCTCCATCAAACACCTAGCACTGCTGATAAATAAATAGATAAAATATTTGTACATATGATACAGCCACTTATCAAACCGGCTGCATGACGTATATGCAGCCGAAGAGTGGTGCTGGCACATACGTCAGTGCGCTGACAAGTCCCTGTAGCTGATTCACCAGTTTGTCAGCAACGTCGTCACGACGCTTCTGATAGTTGGGACCAGCATTGCGACCGCCGCGCTGACCTCGGCCATAGTCACGCCTGAAATGTGCACACCGACACTTGTCAAACACCGACAACGTCAATGTAATAATAATTATAATAATAACACGACAATTTATAAGGCGCCGTTACATGCAAAATCAAATGAGTCTTAAATCATTTTTTGAAAGAAGACTGTGTTGATGCAGTCTGAATGTCAAATGGCAGACTGTTCCACGCCGTAGGACCGGCAACACAGAATGCACGGTTGCCAAGGGGAAGTCTGGTACAAGGGATGATGAGGTCTCCAGAAGTAACGACTATTAATTAATTGGCTGACATTAAGGTCCGGTTTTTCCACAGCAAATTAATCTCCCGTTAATTTAATCCGGCATTAAATCCGGCAGAGAAAGATCGGTTTACTCAGATGTCATTTTTCCGCGGGCAGTTTGTCAATTAAATCGTCCGTTTAGTTATCTGCCGGATTTAATGATGGATTAAATTAACGGGAGATTAATTTGCTGTGGAAAAACCGGACCTAACAGATGAAACTTTAGCCGTTACCGATGCTGGTGGTAACCAATGCATGGGTAGAGAGATCAGTGATTGTACATGGGTCTGTGTGTCAGTCCACGCTATAAAAGAACTAGAATACCTAGTGGTATATGGTCGCGCCTCTATGGGTGAATCGTGACTACCTGACTACTATCGATTTGCGTTCCGTGTACTGGCAGGTTTCCATGAGCTCCTAACACATGGTCAAAAGTTTGACTCTGAATCCTTATATAAGCCTATTTAATTTGAAACTTTGCACCCCAACAAATATCAATTTTAGACCCCCTTACATTGGACTTTTTGGTCTGTCTTGGTCTGAACTTTCACCCTATGAATTGAACTCTATTAAGCAGTTGTGATGAATTTGTTGAGACGTATGCAATAAATTTCATAAGCCAGTTTCAGATGTGTGAACTGAAGATCACCTACCTTGGTGGACTACGTCTCGGCGAGTGGCGACCGTAGTAGCCACGCCGTTCCTTGGCCGCACCTTCGTCTTTCTTTGCCGAGCTTCGTTCATCTTTCTCTTCACTTTCCTCCTTCGCCGGAACAAACTTTGGACATGGAAGACGTAGAACTTCACGACGCCTGTTATCTCTTTCCAGCCGTCGAGTCACTCCTTCTAGTTTCTAGCATCACACACACAGTTTCGCTGGCTTTACGTCGCAAGTAAAGTTAATAAATATAGTTTGAAAACACGCATAATGGTCAGCCAACGCCGAATCTAAGGCACAGAGAGACACAGAGTGGGATGTAAGTCCCGCTTGAAGTAGTTACTCCCTACTGCCTTTGCGAAATTTCACTATAAACAGTGCAGTTCATTTATACAATACACGAGTGAGAAAAAATTTGCATTTGGATTAGTTACTACAAATTATGGAGAAAAAAAACTGTAAAATATAAAGCTAGTAATAAGTAGAACCAATTGCCTTCATCTCTTAAAGAATTCTTTTCGGTTAAGAATTTCAGCAATAAATTAAAAATGTTCCTACAAGTAGTTGATATAGATAACACTGTTTGATGTATTACATTGGTCGTGTTTGTGTTTTAGGCTAATCTGTTCCTATTTGAGCAATTTAATCTCTGTCTCTCTCTGTAATTCTTTATTTGCTATTCTTGTAGTTATTTAGGTGACCAGCTTAGATAAGCATTTGCTTTTTTGGTAGACTGCTACTGTGCTTTATGTTGTTTTCTTGTTCTATTTACATGTATGATCTGCACAGTTGGCTAAATAAATTGACGATTGATTGAGAGGTAATGGCATAAAGTGTCAGGGCTGGTACACATTCGGAGATCTGAAACGACTGTAGAAGCAGTAATGCTAAACCACCATGGGCTAACAACGGAGTGTAAAACATTGCCAACAAAACAATCGTTAGACATGAAACAGATTACTGCTCATATATTACACAGGGTGTATTAACAAATCCAGCCTAACAAATTTCCAGGACTCATTTAACAAATTTCCACTAGATTTTTCTACACTGATCGAGCCTCCTTAGTATTAAAATTATATACACAATAAAATGGCATGCCAAACTTTCAATGCATGTACAAGTATGAATTATGAAATGTTTTTATATGAGCATGTAATGATGCTCATCACTGTGCCATCCATCCTAGTTTACTAACAAAAATGATGAACAGCAATACATACAGAGAAATGAAAGCTGTGCTAAATACACTTAATATAGTTCGGATTCCAGTTATGTTACAACATACCAGCCAAAAAGAACTAAGAAGTCCTGCACAAACAAAGCAGTGTAATTAAAACAATTTTAACTGGCCACTGCAAAAAACTGGTATTTGCAATAAATCAAATGATGGCCCCGTGCACATGCTCAAGATTTTTGTTACTTTAATATGTCAATTATAACATATTATAGTACAGATAACTGCACAAATACAACTTAGTTCAGTGGCACTGCAAAATTAAGATAACAAATGGTACAGTGGCTGGCACATTAATATAGTCTTAGCTGACAATTACTGGGTGCCTGAGTGTACAAAAATTATTTATTAGTTATAAATTTTTTTAGGAGCATCGACAAAATTCCAGGAAATTTCCAGTATTTCGAGGAGTTGTGGGCACTCTATTACATCAGTGTCACATGCTGAATTGCTGTGTACTCCACCAGTGGAGAACTCAAGACACTAAAAGACGACATCATTTGTAAACCATCTCTATTATTTTGTACTGGATGCAACTCATGTCATATTTAGATAATCCTGAAAAATGTAGTGCCATGTGTATTTTTGGTCCTAGCAGCAGATCTAAGCTACATGGCTTACATCACACAATATCTGCTGGGCAATTCATTTGTTACCACTGCTTATACACTCCTACTGATGTCTCGTGTTTTGCAAGCAATGACATAAGGACGCCAAGCTCTTAGAAATCCTTTGTCTATTCCTGACACATATTATCATCATGTGGCTAGTCCTCGAATAGACGTTGCCATTTCCTCGAGCGACCTCCATGCAGAAGGCACGCTCATGGAAAACTCTTCAGCTGAGATGTCCCAGGTAGCTGGCAAACGTGGGCAAGTTGGGTGGCCTAAAACCAGAAAAATAGTGTGTAATCACAACTGGAGTGCTCCAACACACCACATATGGCACTACATAAGTTTGCCATTACTGACTGATGCTTAATGACGTTACAAGTATTCTACCAATTCCTTTGACGTTCACAGATGTCTACTTTAGTTTTTTTTCAGTTCACTTATTAACCCCATCATTTTTATTTACATAGAGACGGCCTCATTCCGCTACAACAGACAATAGCACAACACGATGAATACACAAAGAAATTACGGAAGGTAAAATATATAGCCCGATCGGCAGGTTTGCCGAGCGGGCTAAATAAATACCGATGCTGTCATTAAGATCACCTGTTCAGTCTCGGAGATTTCCCACTTGGGTCGACCGTGCGGCCTTTCAATTATCTTCTGCAGCCTGTGTGCTTGTTCAGAGAGGTTCAGACGCAGGGAGTCCTTCAACAGTCCTACACACGTGTTGAACGTGTCACCAATTAAACACCTCCACTACACTGACTGTCACTTTTGAGATATCAAAAATCGGTATAATAAAACTAAAAACCTTAAAAGTAAAACCTACTTTACAAAGTTTACTGCCGTTAAATAAAAACACATACGCAACAGAAAAAAATCATTTTACGACATAAACAACAACAACCATTTTACAGCCCTTTATCCAGGACTACCCGGGTGAAATGGTACCAGAAGAAACATTCACTCACTCACACTTATCACGATTATCAACCATCCTCTATCAGCTTTCTCCACCTACTATGATTCACAGCATCCTCCCTGTTCAATATGCACGTTTGACAGTCTTTTAGCACAATCTTTTTCCAAGTCCTCTTTGGTCTAGTTTTGGGTCTGGAATCCTCCACTTCCATGTGTTTACCAGCAATAATGTTTAAAAATGCATCATTTCACCACATAAGAATAAAGTGATCAGTAAACTAAAGCAGCAGTTAGTAGATAAAATCCTGCAAATGCCATTAAAACAGCCAAGTTATCCAAAGTTACTCACTGCAAGTACAATTTTAAGAGATGTAGCGTTCAAAGCCATACAATAAAATATTGCCACTCACCAAACTTATCCTTCTTCTCGGAGATAGCCTGAATGACGTACAACTTTTCACCACCAATCTCAGTGTCTCTGTACTTCTCTGACATCTCGTAAGCAGCCTTCTCGTTGGCACATTCCAGATATGCGTAGCTGCAACACAGTGTCACTGGTGCAGTCCCCACGAACACAAACAGATGTCTTTTGCCATCGTTTACCTACTCACACAAGGCTGCTGATGCTGCTGATGCGCCCATCTGCAGGATGAGTATTTCTCTAGATTGCTGGATTAGCTGTGGCTGGATGCTATTCCAAATGCCACCAATGACTTAATACAGGTTTCAGTTTGGAATTAAACTTTAATAACTTTACCACAGCCTAAATTACAAAGCTGAATAACTACTTTTTTTTTGTTAAAAGTCAATCTCATTATATTTTATGCTATCCAGAATAATTCACGAACAGGTGACTAAATTTAGAATCAAACATCAATAGCTTTTCTGCTATTTTACAACTTAACACTATATTATTAACAAACTACAGTCACTCGATACACTGAAATAAATCAACAAATTATAAAACAAATTAACTAAACGGAGTATAGGTACAGGACGTGAAGTGCGGTGTAAATTATTCTGCACTAATCGACTGGCTGCCGCGGGTAACTCCCGAGTGCACATCGGCCTGTAGCAGGCAAGCAATGACGTCCAATACTCGTGTCCCAATTTTAAGAGAAACAACAAATGAAAGATGCCTCTCTTGTAGTACAGGTGGCAGTCGACTTTAAACTGTCCAGTGGGCTACTGTAGTAGCGCTGGCAATGTCGCCAGTCCATCGCAGACATGGATCATCTAGCAGCAAACATGCTTGTGTCCGATGTTAGTCCAGCTGTCTGACAGAGAAACGTCAAGAGATGACGTAGAACCGCTGCTGCAGCCAGCTGGAACGCCGGCACGACCCAAGCCGCAGAATTTACCCGAGTCGTTCTGAAGTTTCCTCGTCGCATGGCAAAATCACTTGCAGCGCTTCCGGGAAGTGTTCACGCAGAGCGGTCTCGGTGACATCGGTCGGCAAGTTGCCAAGGTAGAGCAGGCGAAAGAGTGTCGGGCCTGAAACAAATAGACTGCCGATTATAACCGCTGTATCAATACTCATCGACGACAGACAGCTTTGATCAGCTGTCGGTCGACCTCTCGGTCATATGACGTTCTTGGCAGGCTGCAAGGACTGCCAGGTGACGAGTCAGGTGCCAGGCGATCACCGAAACCACACGCAGCTTAGTTAAATATACACAACAACAACGTCTACCTAAACTTCAACCTTCTGACATTAACACTTTACGGGCACTTTTTCAGGAAAAAGTAAAAACTGCAATCGGTTGAAAAATTACGGAATGCCGACAACTTTTTCCATACCATTTAACTTTATCTTACCTTACAACAGTCTGAGTTATAACTGACTTGCATTTAACACTAAGCACTTATGACAGAGCTTGCCAACTTAACGTACTATATAAAGCTGCATTCACATCACACCATCTCATCTAAACTGAACAGGATCCACTGTCCAGTTCAATTTAGATGACATGAGTGATGTGAATAATCCTTCAATATTGTTTCGAGCGATCAACTGACTGCTCAGTTTACTAACATTAAGTAAGCCATATAAAAGTTATTTTTCATCAGTAAAATTCATATAGCAATTATTTTAAACTATTTCAGATACACTACTTTACATTATCGTAAGCATGCAACTAAAATCATTCACTGTTGTAAAAAAATAGCCAATTATAAAGAAAAATTCTATGCATAAATGCTAAAGCGTTTGGCCTAATTGTTAACTGAGATTGCTAACGACTAAAATTTTAAAAACAAGAAATTCTTTGAACTGGCAAACTGCACAAACAGATAAACAGAAAAATAAACAAATGATCAGAAAATAGCTGGCTAGCTGCTAACTGTCTTGTTTAACCAGTATTATCGTGTTGCAACGCATTAGAGGTGTTACGTATATGCGCTATGGTATATAAATCTATATTTTACTTACTTACTTACTTAATATGCCTACACAGTTTTCGACATGGCAACTAAGTGCTAAATAGTAATGCAACTTTAGTCCACAAGGTTCTAAATGGCACTGTGGCAGTAAACAGCCGAGGCTATGCCACTGTCTACAGAGAGAGCAGACTAACCTCGACGTTCGCACTCTTCCTTTCTCAGCTTGGACATAATGTGACCTGCAGTTGCAACACACGTCGCAAGTTTGAAATGTGAGAGTCAACAGTAACATGCCGGCAGCAGTAAACCTGAAACATGACTTTTAAAGCACTCCTAACCATGCACATCTTTTCAGTATTAGATAGCATTCTAACAACATTAATTATCACACATCTGACGTAAGTACTACAACAAGCTTATACAAACTTTCTAAAATCATTGACCAGAAAGTGTATGGTGTATGTGCTCAGTAAAGAAAAGCTGCATTACAACTCGTTTTAGTTTCGTTACACTGCATGCTCAGAGGAAGCTCTTAGAGAATGCACGATGCACTTGTCAATATAATCTTGCAATTACGAAACATACTATTCGAAAAAGCTTGCAATCGACGAATGACCTTAAAGTATACCCAAGTCATCAAAACTGCTGATATTAGATAGACCATATCACTTTCTGTTAGTGGCCTGATGTTACATCATCTCTAGACTATCACTGTTTCCGACATAACAATACCATTTTTGCAGTGTACGAGACTGCCCGTGACCTTGAGAACTCCTTCGCTTTACATAATAAAGCTTAAATCACAACCCATGTTCACTTTCTAATTTACGGGTAAACACATCGTAGTTGAAATGAATTCATAAGTTATGGGTATTATAAAGTTTTAAAACAGCAAAAGTGACCTTCAAGCTCATTCAAAGTCACCAGTAATCATGCTATTCAATAGACGATATATGATTTCCTAGTCTTCTATTAATAATAATAATAATAATATTCATTTAATAAGTCAAGACAAACCGCTCGACCACAACACGTCATATATATACACATCTGTCACGCAGGACAGGTATCTTGGCCTAGGCTGCCACGCAGGGCAGCCAATGGTGCTTGACCAGCGCTGGGCGGCCGCCGACTCAGGCCCAGGCCGACCGACCTAGACTCTGAGCCCGCCTGAAAATAGCTGCTAAAGTCCATGCACCCGTATACTGATATCAGCTTACTACTCATTTATCGACCCTGAAAGGATGAAAGGCTGAGCTGACCTAGTTGGCTGACCTGCTGCGGACGGCTTACCCACGTGAGTGGTCACCCGTCAGCCGCAGGTTGGGCGCAGGACAGGGAAAGACCACCGGCCAAAGACCGACATTCTTCCACTGAGCCAACGCCACCAACAACAACATTGTAACAACATCTTTATCATGCACCGTTTCTGAGATATTATCGCTTATTTTCCAAAATTTAAAGATATCATCATCATGTGACTATGACCGTCACATGACAAACCAGTGTATAAAATTTAATGTCTCTAGCTTTAGCCGTTACAGATATTTAGGGAGGAAGGTGCTAAAAATTTAAATGAGTCATGTGATGTAACCATGCGACCGAACCCCTTTCAGGGACGATTTGTTCTCCATAGGCTGGGACTTGACAAGGTCAACACATGCTCCGAATTTGATATCTCTATATTCACCAACTAGATATACATGTATATGAAACGCAATGCAAAATGTAGAAATTCGGGTGGTTTAGGGTCACTCAAGGTCATCGGCAGCATAAGCATTCAATAGAGCACATATGACTTCCTATTCGACTTCAATAGAAACTATGCATCTATCTGGTACCATTTTCAAGTTAGAGAAAGTCATTTGTCAAAATTCACCTATTTTAACCTACCCCACCCGCATTTGTCACCCCAGCTGGCGTGACCCATTTGAATTTCGAATTCCTGGCATCACGTAACTAGAGACCCTGACCAAACAATGCCACAAGTTAGCAAGCATGCATGCATCTAGCCAACTATGCCACTGCTGAACTGCTTAAAGTGAGAGAATTTGATACGATGCTATGCAGATGGCTGACACAGAAAATCCAGCTCATTTATGGCACTCATAGCATGACATACGAACTACTCATTCCACTGCATAATGCACTAACTCACTTAGCTGGCTGCACTGGCCACATTAATACTGAGACAAAATTAACCAGACAACTAAAGAAAAAACACTCATATACTGCTCAGACTCAGATTCTTGAACTACATGATATCAATCACATAAACGAAACATCATGAATATCAGAATCTAAGACTTCCTACTATCAATGTTTTTAGAAGTTTAATTATCACCCATCTGACATAAGTACTGTAAGCAAGTTTCAAGTTTTAATCTCACAAGTTAAGTATTAAGTGGTTAACTGGCAAATTTTACTGATAACGGTTTAAAAGACTTATTAGATGATGTGGTTATGGCATACTCAGTTTAACAAAATACTTCATGGGTAATAGCTGTACACCAGTCTCGGACTCTGTGAGTACATACATACACTGTGGTTAAAAAAACTTCCACAAATATTAGTGAATATTAATAATTTTTGGTACCGCGAATCTACAAACAGTCTTCAGGTACGTAAGTCATGAGTTTTGACAACACTATGTACCACCTTACCTTTTCTGTGACAGCTATCGACAGCGGATGATGATAATCAAGGAAATGGGTCTGTGCAGAGAACTGCACGTTAGTTTTCAAATCTGTAGGAGTTTCAAGGTTTTTGAGCTAACAGATTGGTCATTGAAAGAATTTGCAAATAAAAATGATAGAAGACCGCTTTTAATTATTTTTTAAACATCTGAAAGAAAAACTGCAGCAGTATCTGAGTGTGATCTCGTCTGGCGTACAGCAGACAGTTGTCAACGAGGTGACTGACAAGTCGACTGAGACGATGTTTCTTGGCTTGTGTTCATGCAAAGTGATGCCATTTGTAACATATGTTGTAATGATGGATGCAACATATCCTCTTTTAACATTTTCTTCACTGCATGGCTGTACATTTCATCATTTGATGTAATGTCTTGTTACAGTAATGCAGGAGTCCAGTTTTTGATGCACAGGGTAAAATGGCTGCTATGTAATTTACCTAAGCAGGCACCCTGTTTTTTTTCAAAATTTTCAACCTATGCATGAAACACTGGAGACTTTTTGTAGATTCTGTGTACCAAGAATTATTGATACTGACCAATATTTGTTAAAATCATTTGAAAATATAGCATGGGTCCAGTTTTTGAACCACCTGAACCAGTGTAAAAATACAAGCATTACCAGCTACGTACTCTCTGAGTCATCTTTTGTGAAATGCTTTACAGTAACATCTTCGCGGAAAGTCTGCAGCTCGTCAAGGCAGTGTTTCGCCTCAGAAATTGCTGAAAACTTCAACTTGAGATACCTGCATGTAGATAAACGATAGACCAATGGTAATGGTCACCTGCAGCCATAGGTAGGCAGCATTAAAGCAAAAACAACATTTCTACAGCACATCATAATAGACTCATCTCTGAGATGAACATGTACGGCACACGTTAACAAGACTGATCACACGCACAATTTCACCTGCCACTCACACGTGCATCCACAGTGGATCCTGCGTTTACTGGTTAGCTGACTGGTTAAAGTTTAACAGCACTTTCACCCAAATTGGAATATGGCGATATAACACCTTAAAGATCACATATTACAACAAATACAAAATGTCAATACACATCAATTACTGATCTTGGCTATACTAACAGCCACAGATCACTGCAGCGGCATGTGGTCATTTCCCATTCTGCTGAGGACAGAAAGCCAATTTGACCTGGGTGACTGTTGCTTTGTATGCCCAACCAAGTACTAACTGGGCCCAACACTGAAAAACTTTGTTAATGTGCCTAGTGCCATTACCACTACAACACTGTATTGCAGCATTTGAAGTGGCAACGCATGCATACCACCTTATAGTGAACGAGACAGAATCAGAAAATGGGATAGACAAGACAGCCATACAGATCGCAGAATTGCTTTATGCCTCCTACTGTAGGGCAGTGGGCATAACAAACCACCACCAGTACTAGTTCTATCTGCTAATTCTGAAGTAATCGCACTGACAACCAGTAACCACTAGCTGCTTACACCGAGTCAACTTGCTGAATAAAGTGCAACAGTGCATGTATGTCTGAAGACCTTGTCTGCAGTCGACATTTGGTGCTGTTAAGCTATCCGAAACCTCTACCAAAACCTAGGTTTTTCCCGTTTTTTTTTCTAAGTCTGTCCGTCACCGAAACTTAGATTTTTGCCACTAATTAGAGGTTTTTCCTCAAATACTACTCCATGGATACACAAATAATCACCATCCCAAGAAAGAAGTAAATGGACAATGTAAGAAGACTGTACAGCAAGAAATATGACTCTTCAAGAAGCTACTCAACAACGCAAAGACAGCACAGACAAGATGGAGAAACACTGTGCAAAAGATGGACTGCAGGAGCGCAAGGACATTGTCATCATCGCCAGAGAATTAAGTCGACTCATGTCAAATTGAGTAAAGGTTTTGAGGCTCCATGGCCTATATGCTAAAATTATACAAATGAGTTTGGTGAATTTATTATAGAAGGTTAGACTGCCCAGAAAACACGTTTTCAAAGTTGTGTCAAAAACAGGTAAGAACCATAACCCATTTAATAAATGTGTATTCAATAACATGCCTAATTAATACCGACTCATTAGTTCATAGCATTGTTTGTCATTTTTGAGTAGACTATTGGATGTGCGCAACTAAGCTGTTTCCACTCATGCTAATGTATAACATCTAAGACTAGTACAATTCATTCATCAGAAAACCAAATCCAAACCGATATCTAGCTTTTTACTAAAAAAACCTACTGAAACCTATCATTAATAAAAATTCAACAACCGTAACAACACTACAAACACCAGAGTCCAATGAGTGATAACAACAGCATACACCACCATCAACCACAGCAGATTAGTGATGTAGCAATTTTATGCGTTGAAATCAAAGTTCTCTGGTTTTGCTAAAATTGAGTCAAGATCGAAATCGTGATTTTGAATAAGCAAATCAATGTAATCGCGCCTGCGATTTCGTCATATTTTGACAGACATATGGCGCATTAAAAACTGCGTAATAATAATAATAATAATAATGTAAAAAATCTTTCGTGGATCAGATGGCAGCAGTAATATATTCATTGTCAATGTCATAACATGGTGTCCTGATATGTAAACAAATGAAAGCAGAAGTAATACACAAGGTGGTTGTTATGACAATTGTAAGCATGTAAACAGTTTGTAATCAAAGCAATTTGCATCAGTTGCCTACTTCCATTAATAATATGCAGTGATTGTATTTTTTTCTCACAAAAATTTCAGAAAATATAAACATTCTATGCCAGGTTCCATCATCTGTATGTTTACATTTATGGTCATAAAATGAAATATAAACAAAAGCAAAAATTTATTTTAAAATTTTTATATATCTTAAGATGTAAAGTTATTAATTTTATTTACATATTTGCGTTATTATATTATTATGTAACATATATATTATTAACTAGCTTTTTATTTATGTTCATCACCAACAATTTTTTAGACTGGTGAGTTTTATAATAATTCGTTAGTACTTTTGTGTTTCACATTTTTGGTGGGTAAGAGTGAATGCTTTCTGGCAAAATCTAACAGCAATTAAGAATAGTATGCTCCACGGTATTTCCAAATTTATGCTTCAGTTGAGGCATTCTGAAGTCGAACAGAATCGTAGATTTTTCATTTTAAAAAACGATGAAAATCAATCGTGACTTTAAAATTCAGAATCATCACAGCACCAACAGTCTGATGCTAAGATACAATCTGCACAGAATGCCGCTGTGCGTTTAGGAACTCGGTGTTGCGAACATATCACTTCAGTTCTACAGAAACTACACTGGCTTCCTATTCATGGCTCACGTGCCTAGTGCACCAGTCGTTGGCTGGACAAACACCGACATATCTAACTTCCAACATTCAGCTTACCACCGACACTGGCCGACCTCAGCTTCGGTCTGCATCTGAAAAGATATGTGTTGTTCCACGCACACACAACAGCTTCAGTGACAAAAGTTTCTCTGCCGCCGGTCCTCATGTGTGGAACGCCTTGCCATCATATCTATGGCAGGACATAAATTATAGTCATTTTAAAAAAGCACTGAAGGGACATATGTTTAGGTCGTAGTCGACCACAGCGCCTTGTGACTATATGTTTTTGTGCGCCCTAGAAGCTCACTTACTTACTTACTTACTAAATGACAACTATAAGAACCCAACACACTAGATTCTGAGTACTGACCCTTTTGGTGGTTTGCCGGGTACAATGTCTTCAAGAGTAAGTTCAACGGACGACGCACGTTCAGTCTGCTGACGAACTGCGTCGCTGTAGATGTCGGCCATTGTCAGTGGGAAGATGACTATGGTCTGCATTCGACAATAGGTCTCCAGGTCTGATAAACAGATTCACAAACACAGTGATAACTAGAACCTATCAATCACACAGACATGATGCACAGCCACGCTGGCAGCATTCTTCACAACCCTGTAAACTTGACCTTTAACCTCAGGGTCAAATGGTCAGTGCATGCCGACAGCATGTGACGGAGTATATGTTACCTCGTTAGGTGTTGATAGCTCAAGCCGTTTTCCTATAAGACCATGGACACCCAGTCACAGATGCCACTGATCACCCTACCCATGTTGGGATTGTTGGCATAACTGGGTAACCACCGCTGTTTTGCCCAAGATCAACATTCCTCCAATCAGCTACAATTTCAAACAATGAAAAATCAGAATCATCACAGCAGAGAACTAATTATATCAAATATCCTTACCAGCCATCAACAAATATTGTACTACAAGTTGTAGCACTTCTAACTGCACGACAACACAATATTACGTTACACATGCAGCATGCAAAAAGCATAAACAGCCATTACCTTTGGTGATGTCTTCTTTGAATGGAATGGTGATATTTTTTGACTGCCAAATAAGAAAGTACATGTCCTCTACAAAACATACACATTAGTAGTAGGGCTTGCCTCGATCACCTAGCGAAGTGATCGATGATCGTGACATCATCAACAGCTGATCGAGATCACTGATCGCGATCAAAAGCTGATCAAGGCAAGCGCTAGTTAGTAGTCATCTCCAGCGATCTTCAATGACACCTACAGAGCTGCTGCATGATATTTACAGGTCAGATGCAATTTGTAAAGCCCGATCATTACTGTGAAAAAAATTAATACAAAATCATTCAACAGAACTCAGAAACACATAATCTTTCATACCTTTCTCTGCTGTAATTTTTTATAAACCAGTTTTCATGCTGTATTGTACTAAATCACAATGTAGGCAGTAGAGTTAGAACGATCCACAAAAAAACTGGACCAGACTGATTCAGTAATTTATGTGACTTGGACCGGCCGATTCAGTACCTGGTCCAGAAGTGGTAAATGGCAATGAAATGTGCAAGGTTTCCTGCAGCTGGTGGTGGCAATTAGCTGGTAATCCAATCCCGCAGTAGTGTGAATGATGGCATCAGCACTGGTTCATTTAGGTATTGATCAAACTCAGCATGTACAGCAACCATCTATGTTGATAACCATGAGCCAATATCAAAGAAGTCATGCTGCAAACACTAATTACTGGTATTGTTGGACCAGTGCAGATCTAGAAAAATAGACCGGTACCGATTCAGTCTACAGTGGACTGGATGTGGTTCAGATTCAGTACCAAGATCTGTTCTAACTCTAGTAGGCAGCACTGAGTGTCACTGTGGACAACTCAACAGTGAAGACAGCAGTTAAAATGAAAACACTAATTAATCACTGCAGTGCGGAATGCGAGTACCAGTCTATTACTGACAAGCGGCTACTTACTGTCTTTGTCGATATCCACTGTTAGCTCTCCAGCCGGCAAATCAGATTTATGTTCCTCATCAACAGCCGATGTGTCTGCCTTCTCACCCAACTTGTGCTCATCTGTCTCCGTAGCCTTCACCTCATCCACCACTTCCACCTTGAGTAGGTCTGCCTCCGTACCTGGCTCCTCAGTGGTCTTCACTTCATCTGAAAAAACCAACAGCAGCTGTGTTCATCATTCCATAACACACGCAATGCACATGGCCAGTATATCATTGTTGGAAGCCAGATGGACAATGCAAGCTGCTAGTATTATGTGCTTGATGTTTTGTTTATTGTATGGGGCTATTTTAATTGTAGTTACATTGTACGTGTTGGTTGTATTCTGCTCTTATACACAAACTACAATAACTGGTATTCTACCATACTAATTATGCCCATTCCTCCACTGTCTCTGGGTACATAAATCCATTTTCAGTACATTACTGTGCATCAGAAATAGCCTAGTGATAAAGATAATCCACAAAAAAACATGAAAATGTAGTTTAAAGCTCTTACTAGAACTGGTACATATCTGATAAAAATATATATTACCGTCTCCTTCATTCCACTCCACAAATTCATCAGCATCGTCATCAGCATCGGCTGTCTCATAGTGCTCTCTACCGTGTTCCGCTGCATCATCGGCCAACAGCATGCCTTGCAAGTGCTCATCCGAACCTGATCAACCAATACTTATCATCTTATCATCTTGCACTGTGCAACCACAGCACGGACTCTAGGCTACTCACAAGCACCAAGAAAATAAGTCAAAACTGTGCATATTATAGTCCAGATTCCACGATACACCAGACTCTATGGATTTGTACAGACAGACTGAGTTCATGATGCTTCAATAGTGATAAGTGTTGTAAATGCTGCATTGAGGCAAAACAAAACAGCAACACAACTACACCATTCACCGACAACAATAAGAGCCTACCGGACTGGCTAGCTTCAAGACGAGCCACCAAATCAGCCTTGCGGCCTGTTGTCTGCAAACCTCGCTCCACCAGAGCAGTTTTCAGAGCTGCAACAGTGAGTGACGACCAACTATGGTGTGTGCCATCATCAGCACTAATATCATCGGTATCATCAGTACCTACTTCATACAGCTCTCCATCAGTCGGGTCAAGCTCGCCCTCGTGAAGTGATTCCTCGGCAGACATTGCTATACAAACAACAGTGATGGGTTCGATACACCGGAGGACTCAGAACCAGCTTACAGCTTAGTGCAACTGAGCCAATCATAACTGCACAAAAAGCTCTGCTGTTGCAGGGAGACTGCAAGATGCATGATGAAAAACCTATCTTTTTAGAATGCCTCATGAAACCCTGACTGTGCTTCGACAATCTCCCGGGGTAAATGGCGCCGTTCCAAGTTCCAACAGTTCACAACATGCGAGGAAAAGAACACAGTTCGAACGGTCCACGAAAAAACGGATCAGACCCAGTACCCAATTTTGCTTCCACCATTTCAGCCGACCCAGGACTTGATCCGTCTGCCAACCTCGCCCGCATATTTTAGTATAACCCCACTTGTGCGGTCACCTGCAAATGCCATTTAGTTCACTAAATTTAGCTAAATGTATGCTGCAAGTACGGTGTGTTGGGTGAATACATTGCTGGAGTGAGGCGACGTCGGAACGTTGTGACGTGAAATCTAGACAAGCCCCAATATAGGTATGATTGGAGTATACCTGACCCACGTCAAACCTACCTCATCATTAAGCATCGTCGACGTACATTTCAGAATGCATTCCCTTATCTCCAGATTCGTTTCGCATCATTCGCAAAATTACATTTTTGGTAACGAAATACACAGGCCAATTTACGTCCATGTTTACGTCATAGTACGGTAATCGGTACCTCCATAGAATATCAATTATCAAACATGGATTTTTCCATTAACTCAAAACGGCGACAGACCAAAACGGCGACAATCAACAAACCTAAACGGCGAAAAACTGTTAAGTATATATACTGCGCCTGTGTGAAGATCGACGGCCGCGAAACGAAATTATGTCATGAGTCATTGCATCAATGTATATAAATAGCGGCCGCTAAAGCGCTATTAACGTAGTTGAATCACGTTAATTCCCATGAAGATGTCCGACCGCAAGGATTAGTAAAGTTCGCATCAGTGGGATTGTATATTACAAATTGGAATGACGGTAACAATAATTTAGTTTTCAAATGTGTCTGGATTACAGCATGTCCACCGGTCTGTCGCAGGCTGCTTTGCAGTCTTGCGCCAGCAGCGCAGCATTCGGCGATTTGTTCCGTCGTCTGTTTATCAATCACTGGTTGTTGACCTTAGTTCTATCGCGGCTGGATTACGGCAACGCGACATTGGCTGGCCTCCCGGCCTGCCTGCTTAACCGTCTCCAGTCCGTCCTTAACGCGGCAGCTCGGTCGATCGCTGGTCTTCGTCGCTCGGAGCAT